>Ga0209476_10001266_pt1 | contig 17053 bp, 16 predicted proteins | sample KloWWTrecipitate_FD_187179 | JGI IMG/M metagenome (GOLD analysis project Ga0209476, IMG submission 187179) | Active sludge microbial communities from Klosterneuburg, Austria, studying microevolution and ecology of nitrifiers - Klosterneuburg... | ecosystem: Engineered > WWTP > Aerobic digester... | reverse complement strand
TGTAGCACTGGCCGCAGCGGATGCACTCGTTGTTGTCGATCCAGATGGCGCCGACCTGGTTCCACTCCTTGGTTTCCAGCAGCTTGCCGTAGGCGCCGTCTTCATTGATCTCCACGCCGCGCACCAGCTTGATGCAGTTCCTCGGCGCCACCTCGATGCAGGCGCGGCAGAAGATGCAGCGGTCGACATCGATCTCGTAGCGCAGATTGCACAGGTAGCAGCGCTTGGCCTCCTCGAAGGCCAGCTTGTCGTCGAGGCCGAGCTCGACCTCGTGCCGGCCGTCCTTCATGCGCTCGGCGAGCTGCGCCGTCGGCATGTGCTGGCGCGGGATGAAGTCGAAGGCCCGTTCGCGCAGCGGTTTCTCCACCGGCACGATGCGCACCACCTGCTTGCGCCGCTCGCGGCCCATCAGCCAGGCGTCGATGCGCTTCGCCACCTGGCGGCCGTGGCCGACCGCTTGCACCACCGTCGAGGCGCCATTCACGTAATCGCCGGCGGCGAACATCCCCTTGTGCGAAGTCATGCCGTCGACGCCGACGCGCACGTTGCCCCAGCGGTCCAGCTCCAGTTTCGTGCCGAGGAAATCGTTCACCGTCTGCTGGCCGATGGCGATGATGATGGTGTCGCAGGGCTCGTGGAACTCCGAGCCCTCGATGGGGATGGCCTGGCGGCGCCCGCCGGCGCGCCAGCCGCCGAGGCGGTTCTGCACGAACTCGATGCCGGTCAGGCGGTTGCCCTCCACCGTCAGGCCCACCGGCGTGCGCAGGCCCTTGATGCGCACGCCCTCGCGCTTGGCCTCGAAGATCTCCTCCTGCGTCACCGGGATGTATTCCTCCGCGGTGCGGATATGGATGGTCACCTCCTGCGCGCCGAGCCGCGACGCGACGCGCGCGCAGTCCAGCGCCGTGAAGCCGGCGCCGACCACCGCAACGCGCTTGCCGACGGTCTTCTTCACGCCGCGGTGCATCTGCACGAGGAAATCCAGGCCGTACTCGATGCCCTCCAGGCCGCGCAGCTCGCGCTTCTCCCAGTCGCCCTGCAGCGGCAGCGGCGAGGCCGCCATGCAGCCGGTGGCGAGCAGCACGGCGTCGAACTCCTCTTCCAGCTTGCTCATGGGAATCTGCCCCTCGCCGTTGCCGATCTCGGCGCCGGTGCGCATCTGCACGCCGAGGCGCAGCGCGTTGTGCAGCTCGATGTCCAGCGTGTCGCGCGGCAGGCGGAATTCGGGGATGCCGTAGCGCAGCATGCCGCCGGGGCGCTCCTCGCGCTCGAAGATCACCACGTCGTGGCCGAGCAGCGAGAGGTCGTGCGCCGCCGCCACGCCGGCCGGTCCCGCGCCGACGATGGCCACGCGCTTGCCGGTGGGCGAATAGAGGCGCTCGGTGATGCGGTGGCCGGCATCCTTGAGGTCGGACGCGACGCGCTTCAGGTGGCAGATCGCCACCGGCTCGCCGTTGCCGGGCCAGCCGTGGCGGCACTGCGATTCGCAGGGCCGCGAGCAGATGCGGCCGAGCACGCCGGGCAGGACATTCGCTTCACGGTTGGTTTCGTAGGAGCGACCATACTGGCGCTCGATGATTTCCCGGATGTAGACCGGGACGTTGGTGCCCGCCGGACAGGCCGTCTGGCAGGGAACGTTCTGCTTGACCCAGCCGATGTCGCGCGGATCGTCGGAGAGGTATTCGCGCTGCTCGGCCGCCGGCGTTCCCGGTGCGTTCGACGGCGGTTTGATGTCGCCCATGCCTGCCTCCATCCCGGACCGGGCCAGGCGCCCGGTTATCGAAAGGCATAATGCTGCCATAAATCCGGCAAGGTTTTGATATCGATCAACAGCTTAAGGCTTAAACTAACAGGCGTGATCCCTTCCCCGTCCTCTTACCCCCCCCCCTCGCGCGCCTTCGCCTACCTGCTGCTGACCCTGACCGTGCTGTTCTGGTCCGGCAACTGGGTGGTCGGCCGCTGGATCCGCGACGACGTGCCGCCCATCGCCCTGTCCTTCTGGCGCTGGGCGATCGCCTTCGCCTGCCTGCTGCCCTGGGCCTGGCCGCACCTGCGCGCGCAATGGCGGGAGGTCGTCGCGCACTGGAAGGTGCTGGCCATGCTCGGCCTCTTCGGCGGCGCCTGCCACAACGCCCTGACCTACACCGGCCTGGCCCACACCACCGCCACCAACGGCGTGCTGCTCGCCTCGGCCACGCCGATCATGATCATCGGCCTCAGTTGGGCGCTGTTCGGCAAGCGCCTGCGCCCGCTGGAATGGCTGGGGGTGATGGTGTCCTTCTCGGGCGTGCTGGCCATCCTCGCCCACGGCGAACTGGCGCGGCTTCTGGCGCTGCGCCCGAATGCGGGCGACCTGTGGGTGCTGGCGGCAATGCTGTTCTGGGCGCTCTACACCGTGCTGCTGGCGCGGCGGCCGTCGAACCTGCACGCCCTCTCCTTCCTCGCCGCCATCACGCTGTGGGGACTGGCCGGGCTGGCGCCCTTCTATCTGTGGGAAATGGCTTCCGGCAGGCTCATCGTGCCGGGCGTGCCGGCCTTCGCCGCCATCGCCTACGCCGGCATCTTCCCGGCGGCGCTCGGCTTCATCTTCTGGAACCGCGCCGTGGCCGAGGTCGGCGGCAACCGCGCCGGCCAGTTCATGCACCTGATGCCGGCCTTCGGGACCCTCCTCGCGGTGATTTTCCTGGGTGAAGACCCGGCGCTCTACCACCTCGCCGGCATCGCCCTCATCCTGGCGGGGATTTTCCTGACCACGCGCGTGCGGGCCTGACACGGACGCGCGTCGCGGCTATCCTTCAAGCATGCTTGACGCCCTGAAAAAACTACTCGGCCAGGCCGAGCCGAACCTTCTCGAAATCGACGCGGCGCAGTGGTCGCGCGTCGAGGCCGGCCTGCCGTTCCTCGACCCCCTGCCGCCCGCCGGGCGCGCCCGCCTGCGCGAGATGGCGCTGGACTTCATCGCCGCCAAGGAATGGCACGGAGCGCAGGGGTTGGTGCTGACGCCGGACATCCAGCTCTCCATCGCCCTGCAGGCCTGCCTGCCGGTGCTCAAGCTCGGCCTCGACTCCTATCGCGGCTGGGTCGGCGTCATCGTTTATCCGGGCGATTTCGTCATCCCGCGCAAGCAGATGTCGGAGGACGGCGTGGTGCACGAGTTCGACGACCGGGTGGCAGGCGAAGCCTGGCAAGGCGGCCCGGTGCTGCTGTCCTGGTTCGACCGGCCGGAGGACGCCGACGGCATGAACGTGGTGATCCACGAGTTCGCCCACAAGCTGGACATGCTCAACGGCCCGCCCGACGGCCTGCCGCCGCTGCACGAGGGCATGCGCCGGCAGGACTGGACCGATGCCTTCGAGCCGGCCTACCGCGACTTCTGCGAACGCGTCGACGACGGCGAGGACACCTTCATCGACCCCTACGCCGCCGAGCATCCCGCCGAGTTCTTCGCCGTGACGAGCGAGGTGTTCTTCGAGACGCCCGACCTGCTGCATCGTGAATACCCCGCGGTGTATGGACAGTTGAGGCAGTTCTACCGGCAGGACCCGCTGCGGTGAAACGGCTGCTCATCGTTTATCACACGCAAGGCGGCCACACCGGCGCGATGGCCGAGGCCGTGCTGCGCGGCGCGCGGCGCGCGACGGAAACCGACACCGTCATGAAGCGCGCCGGCGACGCCACGCTGGAAGACCTGCTCGGCTGCCACGGCCTGGTCGTCGGCACGCCGGAGAACTTCGGCACCATGGCCGGCATGGTGAAGGACTTCTTCGACCGCACCTACTACCCGGCCGAGGGCAAGACGGTGGGCCTGCCCTACGCCCTCTTCGTCAGCGCCGGCAACGACGGCACCGGCGCCGTCACCCAGATCGACCGCATCGCCACCGGCTACGGCTGGAAGCGCGTCGCCGAGCCGTTCATCGCGCGCCACGAGGTGACTGCGGCCGACCTCGCCGCCTGCGAGGAGCTCGGCGAGGCGATGGCGAGCGGTGTGGCGCTGGGAATCTTCTAGCCGTGCGCTTCGCCTACTACGGCCGGCTGTCGGCGGCGCGCAAGCGCATCTACGACAAGAGCGACGCCATCGAGCGCATCGACCTGCCGGATGCGGCCGCGCTGCGCCCGCTGGTGGCGCCGCTCGAAGCCGCCCTGAAGGCGGAGGGCCGCGCCGAGGCGGAGCGCCTCTGCGCCGCCCTCGCTTCGGGAATAGTCAGTCAGCTGGAGACGGCGCCGATCCGGGTGCAGGTGCTGGCGGTGCGCCCATCGAGCGACTGGGGCGAGCTGCACGGCCTCTACCTGCCGGAGGACGAGGGCAAGCAGGCCGTGATCAAGCTATGGATGCGCACCGCCAAGAACCAGCGCGTGGTGGCCTTCAAGAGCTTCCTGCGCACGCTGCTGCACGAGCTGTGCCACCACCTCGACTACGAGTGGTACAAGCTGGAGGAGACCTTCCACACCGAGGGCTTCTACAAGCGCGAATCGAGCCTGTTCCACCAGCTCGTGCCGAAGACGGCGGAATCGCCGTCCCGCACGGACTGACTTTCCCCCGGCGGGCCGCGCCGCTCAGGCGGCCAGCACCAGCCCCAGCGCGACGGCGCCCGGCAGCGCCTGCACCCAGAGGATTTTCCGGCTGGCGGTGAGCGCGCCGAAGACGCCGGCGACGATCACGCAGCCGAGGAAGAATATTTTCACCGGCCCGCCGGCCGCGCCCAGCCAGATGCCCCAGACCAGCCCGGCAACGAGGAAGCCGTTGTACAGCCCCTGGTTCGCGGCAAGGCCCTTCGAGGCGGCGGCGAACTCCGGCGTCAGGCCGAAGGTGCGCCGGCCGAGCGGCTTGTCCCAGAAGAACATCTCCAGCACGAGGAAATACAGGTGCAGCAGCGCGACCAGCGCGACGGCGATGTTGGCGGCGGTTGCCATGGTCTCTCCTTGTTGTGGTTTTAGTGCTTCCTGCCGGTGAACTCGTCCATGCTTTTCGTGATGCCGAAGAAGCCCATCAGCGCGTCGAACCAGGCCACCGGCAGCAGGCGCAGCGGAAAGGCGCAGCGCACGAACCAGGGCAGGACCACGCGCGACTCGTTGCGCTCGATGGCGCACACGATGCGCGCGGCGACGGCCTCCGGCCGCATGATCGGCAGCAGCAGCGGGAAGCGCGTGCGCACGCCCTCGAACATGCCGGTGGCGATGTAGTACGGGCAGACCACGGTGGTCTTCACCGGCACGCCGTCGTGGGCGAACTCCAGGCGCAGCGATTCGTCGAAGGCGATGGCGGCGGCCTTGCTGGCCGAGTAGTCCGCCAGGCGCGGCACCGCCGCAATGCCCGAGGCCGAAGCGATGGTGACGATGTGCCCCGCACCCTGCGCCAGCATGCCGGGCAGGAAGGCGCGCACCGTGCGGAAGTGCGCCAGGGTGTTCACCGCGAAGGTGCGCTCGACCTCCTCGTCGGTGGCCTCCAGCATGCGCTTGCCGTCCACGATGCCGGCGTTGTTGATCAGCACATCGACCGCGCCCTGCTCGGCGAGCGTGCGCGCGGCAGCGGCCTCGATGGACGCCCGCTCGGCGAGGTTGCACGCATACGCCGCAGCCTGCCCGCCCGCCGCGGCGATCTCGCCGGCCACCGCCGCAAGGTGCGCCTCGTCCAGATCCCACAGGATCAGCCGCCCGCCCCGCGCCGCGATGCGCAACGCCATCAGCCGCCCGATGCCGCTGGCGGCGCCGGTGATGAGCACCTTGCGATTCCTGAAGTCCGTCATGTCGTCGCCTCCTTGCCAGCGTGCATTATGGCGCAGGCCCAGGCGGCGCCGTGTCGTGGAGACTGACTTTCCAAAAGATAAGGCCCGACAGGCAAGCCTGTCGGGCCGGATTCGGTCGTTACCCGAAGGTAACTACCTTATTGTAGCAACGGCTCTCACCCCGGAAGACTACAATGGAATCATTCTATCCGCATGGGATGGCGTCATGCAACAGGAAAAACTCCCCTATACCCTGGGCCTCGACATCGGCATTGCTTCGGTAGGATGGTGTGTCTTGGGCGAGAACCGGATCATCGATCTGGGCGTGCGCTGTTTCGACAAGGCCGAAACCGCCAAGGAAGGTGACTCCCTCAATTTGGTGCGCCGCAGCGCACGCCTGATGCGACGACGCCTGCGCCGCAGGGCGTGGCGCCTGACCAAGCTGGCGCGGCTGCTGAAGCGGCACGGAGTAATCGACGACCTCCGGTTCTTTCAACCTCAACACCCGTTTCAGCACTCGCTCTGGCAATTGCGAGCGGAAGGCCTGGACCGCCTGCTGAATGCCGAAGAATGGGCGCGGGTGATCTACCATCTGTGCAAGCACCGGGGCTTCCATTGGATCAGCCGCGCCGAAGAAAAGCAGGCCGAAGCGGACAGCAAGGGTGAAGGCGGCAAGGTCAAGAAGGGGCTCGCCGACACCAGGAAGCGGATGGAGGAAAAGGGTTACCGCAGCGCCGCCGAAATGGTACTGGCCGAGTTCCCCGATGCACAGCGCAACAAGCAGGGCGACTACGGCAAGGCCCTCTCGCGCGTCCTACTGGCTGACGAGATGGCGCTGCTGTTTCGGCGGCAGCGCGAATTCGGCAACCCCCAAGCCACCGTGCAACTGGAGACGGCCATCCTGGGCAGCGGCGACCGGAAAAGCGGATTGTTCTGGGAGCAGAAGCCCCCGCTGGCTGGCAACGACCTCCTCAAGATGCTCGGCAAATGCACGTTCGAGAAGAAGGAATACCGCGCTCCCAAGGCCAGCTTCACGGCCGAACGTCATGTCTGGCTCACGCGACTCAACAACCTGCGCATCGTCGTGGATGGCGTCACGCGCGGCCTCAGCGAGACGGAACGCCGGGTCGCCCTGCCGCTTCCTTACAAACAGGCAAGCGATTTCACCTACAAGCAACTGCGCGCCGCCCTGGTCAAGGCGGGCCAACTGCCGGATGCCTTCAAGTTCACCGGTCTTTCCTACCCTACCGCTGCGCAACAGGCGGAAGGCAAAGCCAAAGACCCTGAAACCGAGAAACTTGTTCGGCTTCCGGCCTGGCAGGAATTGCGAAAAACCCTGAAGGAGAAGGGTCTGGAAACAGAATGGGAGGGCATGGCTGGCGCCGCCACGGGCGGCAATCCCGACGTGCTCGACAGCATCGCCTGGGTATTGAGCGTCTTCAAGGACGACGAGGAAGTCACCGCCGAGTTGCGGAGACTGACTTTGCCCGGCGGCGAAAAGATGATCGACGCCCTGCTCGACATCCGCTTCGACAAATTCCATGCCCTGTCGCTGAAGGCTCTGCGCAAGATCGTGCCGCACATGGAAACCGGACTGCGCTACGACGAAGCCTGCGCGGCGGCCGGCTACCACCACAGCCAGCTCCGCAAGGCGGGCGAAGGCAAGCACAAGACCTTGCCGCCGCTCTACGCCGGCCGCGACATGGACGGCCGCATGGTGTTCAGCGAAGAACTGGACATACCGCGCAATCCCGTCGTCCTGCGCGCGCTCAACCAGGCCCGCAAAGTGTTGAATGCCCTGGTCCGTCGTTACGGCTCGCCAGCTGCCGTCCACATCGAAATGGCGCGCGACCTTTCCCGCCCGTTACAGGGTCACTGGACCGACAACGGGAAATACATCGAAGGCCGACGAGACGTTCAAAAGGCGCAGGATGAATACCGAGAGCGCAACGAGAAGGACAAGGCGGCCTTCGAGGCGGAATTCAATATGCAGGCCAAGAGCCGCGAGTTCGAGAAATTCCAGCTCTATCGCGAACAGCAGGGCAAATGCGCCTACTCCCTCGAACCGCTGGATCTGCACCGCGTGCTGCACGACATCGGCTATGCCGAGGTGGATCACGCCCTGCCCTACTCCCGCAGCTTCGACGACAGCAAGAACAACAAGGTGCTGGTGCTGGCCAGGGAAAACCGCAACAAGGGTAACCGCACACCCTATGAATACCTCGATGGCGCGAAAGACAGCGATCGCTGGCGGCAGTTCGCCATCTACGTAGAATCCAACAAGTCCTACCGCCTCGCCAAGCGCAGCCGCCTGCTGCGCAAGGACTTCGCCGGCAAGGCCGCCGAGGAATTCCGCGAACGCAACCTCAATGACACCCGCTACATCTGCCGCTTCTTCAAAAACTACGTCGAAGACTATCTCAAGCTGGCCGAGGGCAGCGACGCAAAACGCTGCGTGGTATTGAGCGGCCAGATGACAGCATTCCTGCGCGCGCGCTGGGGGCTCGTCAAGCTTCGCGGAGAAAGCGATCGCCACCATGCGCTCGATGCCGCCGTGGTGGCCGCCTGCAGCCACGGCATGGTCAAGAGGCTATCCGACTACGCCCGGCGCAGGGAGCTGGAAAAGGTGCGCGAAGGCTTCGTCGATGTGGAAACCGGCGAAATCGTCAATCCCGCCATGTTCCAGCAGCTGCACGAGCACTTCCCCGATCCCTGGCCCCACTTCCGCAACGAACTCGATGCCCGCCTGCACCTCGACGATCACGCTGAGTTGAGGACCAGAATCACGGCGCTGGCCACCTATCCGCAGGAAGCGTTGGAGTCGTTGCGTCCACTGTTCGTCTCGCGCGCGCCGCAGCGGCGCAACAGCGGCGCGGCCCACAAGGACACCATCTACGCCCAGCCGGCACGTTTGAAAGCGCAAGGCAGCGTGACGCAGAAGGTGCCGCTCGCCAACCTCACCCTGAACGATCTGGGCAAGCTGATCGACCCGCACCGCAACAAGCTACAACCTGCCGCTGGTGATGGCAAACCCTGCTGCCGATTGTAGCCTTCCGGGGTGAGAGAGGGAGCTACAACTCGTCGACGAAGAGCGCGAACATGCCCGCCGATTGTAGCCTTCCGGGGTGAGAGAGGGAGCTACAACCTGCACCTGGCCGTAAGCGCCGGCCATATCGATTGTAGCCTTCCGGGGTGAGAGAGGGAGCTACAACGCTCAGGCAGACGGCCGCAAGGGCCGTCTGCCTGAGCGTGTCGCTACCGCGACGTCTATAAGAGCAGGCGAATCGCCGTGTCGTGGAGACTGACTTTTGTCTGGATCGTCCCGGCCGAGGCTGACGGCGACGGCTATGGTGGCGATGCTGCAGAGCCGGCAGTCATGCCCCAGGCATAGGACTCCATCGACAGCACGCCGTAAGTGATCTCGCCCTCGATGGCTTGCGCAGCAGGCTCTCCGCCGCTCGCGCCCATCGCAACCAGCAGCGGCAGGAAGTGTTCCTCGGTGGGATGCGCCCGCGCGGCGTGCGGCGCCGATTGGCGATAATCCACCAGCCCGGCCACGTCGCGGGAGAACACGGCCTGACGCACCCATGAAGCAAATTCCCGGACATAGTCCGCCGCGCCGTTACCGGATCGGCCCACTTCGTAGAGGTTGTGCGTCATGCTGCCGGAGCCGACGATCAGCACGCCGCGCTCCCGCAACGGAGACAGCGCGCGACCAAGGCGCACCGCGCCCGCGGCATCCAGCGCGTGGGGCATCGACACCTGAAACACCGGCACCTCTGCGGCCGGCAGAAGATGCCTCAAGGGAACCCAGGCCCCGTGATCCAGCCCGCGCTCGTCGTCGAGGCTGGCCTCGAATCCGGCCCCAACCAGCAGCCGGCTCGCCTCGGCTGCGAACGACGGGTGCCCGGGCGCCGGGTACTGCAAGTCGTAGAGCTCGCGCGGAAAGCCGCCGAAGTCGTGAAGCGTTGCCGACGATTTGTTCGCCATGACCTTCAGCACCCGGGTCTGCCAGTGCGGCGAAACCACCAGGATCGCCTTCACGCCGGACAATTCCCTGCCCAGCGCAGTCAGTTGGGCGCCGAGTTCCCCGGGTTCGAGCGCGAAGGTCGGCGCGCCATGGGAGATGAAGAAGACCGGGGCTTTGTTCATGGTCGGTACCTCGTTCAGTTGCTCAGGCGTTGGACGGCCCCGAACGCTTTGGAGCTCCAGCGGCAAGTCGGGCATCGATGCTCAGAGGCCCGGCACCCAGCGCCGAGATCAGGAGCATGCCGCCTGCCACCGAAATGTTTTTCATGAAGAGCAACTGGGCGACGAGTTGCTGTTCTGCCGGGGCCGACCACCAGGCATGGAAAACGACGCTTGCCACCACGGTAAACAAGGCCAGCGCGAGTCCGACCAAGCGCACCCGGTAACCGACCACCAGCGCCAGTCCGCCGAACAGTTCCAGCGCACCAACCGCAACGGCGAGGGCCGTCGGCGCCGGCAGCCCGCCGCTGGCGACGAAGGCCGCGGTGCCCTCGATGTTGCCCAGCTTGCCGAAGCCGGACAGGATGAACATGAGCGCCAGCAGCAGGCGCCCGACTACGGAAACATAGGTCTTGTAAGAATCGTTCATGGCATTTCTCCTGGTAATGTGAAGCGGGATGTCAGGCCAGCCGCCCATCCCGAAAGTCGTTCAGCGCCTGGTAAATTTCCTGGTCGGTGTTCATCACGAACGGGCCGTACTGGGCAATCGGTTCATTCAGCGGCCGGCCGGCGATCAGCAAGGCCCTTGCCTCGCCGGCGGCTTCGATCACGACGCCGTCTGCGGCCGCCTCGTTGGCGAGAATCGCCATGCGGCTTGCCGGCAGCGTTTCTCCGCCGATCCGCACTTCGCCGCGATACACATAGACAAAGGCATTGTGTTCAGCCGGCAGCGTCTGGCAGAAGCGCGTGCCGGCCGGCAGGTGCAGGTCCAGATACAGCGGCGCCGTCGCCTCGCGCGTCACCGCACCGGCGACGCCGTGGCTTTCGCCGGCAATCACGGTCACCGCGACCCCGGCATCGGTGTCGAAGCGCGGCAGGTCGGCCGCGGCGAAATCGCGATACCAGGGCGCGCTCATCTTGTCCCCGGCGGGCAGGTTCAGCCAGAGCTGGAAGCCTTCCATCACCCCCGCCTCCTGCTGCGGAATCTCGGAATGGATCACGCCGCGGCCGGCAGTCATCCACTGCACGCCACCGTTTTCGAGCAGGCCTTCGTGGCCGGCGCTGTCGCGATGCTGCATGCGGCCGGCGATCATGTAGGTCACGGTCTCGAAGCCCCGATGCGGATGGTCGGGAAAGCCGCCGATGTAGTCGTCGGGGTTGTCGCTGGCGAAGGCATCGAGCATCAGGAAAGGGTCCAGACGGCGTTGCAGCGGCTGCGTCAGCACGCGCGTCAGCTTGACGCCGGCGCCATCGGAAGTTGGCTTGCCGGCGACCAGGCGTTCGACGCTGCGCGATTGGCGGACCTGTTCGCTACCGTGGATTGGCTGGCTTGTCATGATGGCTCCTCGATCGGATTGATGAATCTCTTGCGCCGATGCGGGCTCAGGCCAACGCCGCGGCCAGATCTGCCTCGGCCTGGGCGAAGCCCTGCTCGACCGCTTCCGCGCCCATGTTGAGGCCTTCTGCGTAGATGAAATGCACGTCGGTCATGCCGAGAAAGCCGAGCACGGTCTTCAGGTAGGGCACCTGGCTGTCGGCCTCGGTGCCGCGATATTTTCCGCCGCGCGCCAGGGCGACATAGACCGCCTTGCCCTTGAGCAGGCCCTCGGGGCCCTGTTCGGTGTAGCGGAAGGTCACGCCGTTGCGCGCAATGGCGTCGATCCAGTTCTTCAGTTGCACCGGCACGCCGAAGTTGTACATCGGCACGCCGAGGACGATCGCGTCGGCCGCCTGGATTTCGGCGATCAGCGCGTCATCGAGGGCGACGCGCGCCGCCTGCTCGGCGGTGCGCTTGTCGGCCGGCGTGAACAGCGCGCCGAGGGCGGCCTCATCCAGAACCGGATGCGGCGTGACGGCAAGATCACGTGCCGTAAGGCCGGCCTCCGGATTGGCCGACTGCAGGCGGGCCACGATGGAGTTGGCGACACGGGTGGAATTGGCCGCTTCGCGGCGGGCGCTGGCGTTGATTTGCAGGATGTTCATTTGGCTCTCCTTGGGTGGGTGACGATCTGACGCCCACTTTATTGATGATCAATCAAGAACAGAAGCCCATAAATTGGATATCATTGTTCCCTATATGGAACAATATGAGCCCAACGATCTGCTGATCTTTGCCCGCGTCGCCGAAGCCGGCAGCTTCAGCGGGGCCGCCGAACGCATCGGCTTGCCCAAATCCACGGTGTCGCGACGCATCGCATTTCTCGAGGAGCAACTCGGGGAACGCCTGATGCTGCGCACGACCCGCCGCCTCACGCTCACCGAGTTCGGCCTGCAGCTGCTCGAACACGCGCGGCAGGTGGCGGCAGAGGTGGATGCCGTCAAGGCGCTGCGCGAGTTTCGCCAGGTGCGTCCCAGCGGCCGTCTGCGGGTATCGATGCCCAGCGATTTCGCGACCCTGTTGCTGACCGACATGCTGGCGGCCTTCATCGCGCTTCACCCGGCGGTAACGCTGGAACTCGACCTTTCGCCGCGGCGCGTCGATCTGCTCGGAGAAAATTTCGATCTGGCGGTGCGCATCGGCGACCTGCCCGACGACGCGCTGCTTGCCGCGCGGCGCATCGCCGTGCTCCCGGGCGGCCTCTATGCCGCCCCGGCCTATCTCGCCGAGCGCGGCGATCCGGCGTCACCGGACGATCTCGATCAGCACGATTCGCTGCGGTTGCTCGGGCGCAACGGCGAGGCGGCAGGCTGGACCCTGACGCGCGGCGATCGCAAATGGGAGGGCGCCCCGCCGGCGCGGGCGGTTGCCAACGCGCCGGACCTGCTGATCAACCTGGCACGCGCAGGCGCAGGCATCGCTGCCGTCCCCGATTGCTTTGTCGCACCCAGCGTGCGTCGCGGGGAACTGCGCCGGGTGCTGCCCGACTGGTGCATGCCGTCTCACACGGCCTGGGCCGTGTTCCCGGGACGCCGTCTGATGCCGGCGAAAACGCGTGCCTTCATCGACATGCTCGAAGCCGGGCTGGAGGGGGTGCGCGGAAATCCGATCGAGGTTTCCGGGAGCGGGAAGATGGAAACCCGACCCTGAACCTGGCCGTCGGATCGATAGCTGCCTGAATGAAAGTCAGTGCCGGCGAGACGGCGTTGCAGTCTGCCGTACGCCGTCCTGCGGAGACTGACTTCAGGAAATCCGCTCGATGAACCCCGTCATCGCCTCGATCGTGGCCTGGGGCTGGTCCTTGTGCGGGGAGTGGCGGCAGTCGGCGAACATCAGCACTTCGACCTCGCCTGCCGCCTGTCTGCGAATGGCTTCGACCTGCGCCGGCGTGCCGTATTCGTCGTCCTCACCCTGGAGGGCGAGCACGGGACAGGTCACGCGCGGCAGGTATTCCTCGATGTTCCAGGCGCGGAAATCGGGATGCAGCCAGATGTCGTTCCAGCCCCAGAAGGTCTTGACGGGATCGCGGTGGTACTTGCCGAGCTTCTGGCCGAGGTCGGTGGTCTCGAAGGCGACCTTGGCCTGGGCGATGCTGGCAATGGAAATGTCCTCGACGAAGACATGCGGCGCCATGAGGATCAGGCCGGCAACTTCCCGCCCCGCGCCGCCGGCATGGATCAGCGCGATGGAGCCGCCGTCGGAATGGCCGACCAGCACCGGCCTGTCAATGCGCAGCTTGTCGAGGAGATCGGGCAGCGCGGCCAGCGCCTCGTCGTGCATGTAGCGCACGGTGAAGGATTCGGTCAGCACGCCGGATTCGCCGTAGCCGTAGCGCGAATACACCAGGGTGCGGCAGCCGGTGGCGGCGGCCACTTTCGCCGGAAAGTCGCGCCACATCGCCACCGAGCCGAGGCCCTCATGCAGGAACACCAGCGTCGGGCGGTTCACCTGGTGGGCGGGGATGAGGCGGTATTCGAGGTTGTGGCCGGCGGCTTCGATGAATCCGGTTTGCATGTTGATGGTTCCTTACCCTCACCCTCACCCCCGCCCTCTCCCTGGGAGGGAGAGGGGGGAAACGTCAGACCCCGAGGAAGCGGTGCATCAGTTCTTCGTTGTCGGTCAGCTCGTTCGACGAGCCGGCGAAGACGACGCGGCCCTTGACCAGCACCATGCTGCGGTCGGCCAGGGCCATCACGGCGCCGTAGTTTTTGTCGACAATCACCGTGGCGATGCCGGAGGCGCGGATGGTGCGGATGATGTTCCAGATTTCCTTCGCGATGAGCGGCGCGAGGCCTTCGGTGGCCTCGTCCAGGATCAGCAGATCGGGGTTGGTCATCAGCGCGCGGCCGATGGTGAGCATCTGCTGCTCGCCGCCGGAGAGCTGGGCGCCGCCGTTGTTGATGCGCTCGCCCAGCCGCGGGAAGGTAGCCATGACGCGCTCGAAGTCCCATTCCTTGCGGCCGTCGCAGCCGGCGCGCGCAGCCATGATGAGGTTCTCGCGCACCGTCAGGTTCGGGAAGATGCCGCGCCCTTCCGGCACGTAGGCGATGCCGGCGCGGGCGATGGCGTGCGGCGCGGCCTGGGTCATCTCCTTGCCGCGCACGCGGACGGCGCCCTGCTGCGGCCGCACCAGGCCGAGCATGGACTTCAGCAGCGTGGTCTTGCCCATGCCGTTGCGGCCCATCAGGCCGATGCACTCGCCGCGCGCGACGCTGAAGTCGACATCGTGCAGGATGTGGCTGACGCCGTAGAAGCTGTGCAGGCCGCTGGCCTCCAATAACAGTTCAGCCATGGAGGTTGTCCTCCCCGCCGAGATAGGCGAGCTGCACGGTCGGGCTGTTGCGCACCGCCTCCGGCGTACCGGATTCGATCACTTCACCGTTCACCATGACCGTCAGCCGGTGCGCCACGGCGAAGACGGCGTCCATGTCGTGCTCGATGAGCATGATGGCGTGCCCTGCGCTGAGCTTCTTGATCAGTTCCACCATGCGCTGCGATTCGTGCGGCCCCATGCCGGCGAGCGGCTCGTCGAGCAGCAGCACGCGCGGCTTGGTCGCCAGGCACATGGCGATCTCCAACTGGCGCTGCTCGCCGTGCGAGAGCGTGGCGGCGATGCGCTCGGCGCGGTGCGCCAGGCCGGCGGCTTCCATCGCCTCGGCCGCCAGCTGGTTGATGCCGGGAAATCCCGGCGCCCGGTGGAACACGCGCCATGCATTCGGCGTGCGCGATTGTGCGGCGAGGCGGCAATTTTCGAACACCGTGAAGGGCAGGAAGATGTTGGTCTTCTGGTAGCTGCGGCCGATCCCCAGCCGGGAAATGCGGTCCGAACTGAGGCCGGCGATATCGCCGCCCTGGAAGTGCACCTGGCCCGAGGTCGGCGGCAGGTCGCCGGAGAGCAGGTTGGTCAGCGTGGTCTTGCCGGCGCCGTTGGGGCCGATCACGGCGTGCACCTCGCCGACGTGCAGGTCGAGCGACACCTTGTCGACGGCAGTCAGACCGCCGAAGCGCTTCGACAGCTCATTCGTGCGGAGGATCGGCTCACTCATGTTCCGCCTCCGCCACTTCCGGCTTCCTGCCGAATTTCTGCAGCAATCCGGCCAGCCCCTGCGGCAGATACAGCGCCACCAGCATGATGAAGACGCCCATCGCCAACTGCCAGTGCTTGGCCCAGGGGCCGAACCAGGCCTGGTTGGAAAGGACTTCCTGCAGCAGCACGAAGGCGAAGGCACCGATCACCGGCCCGTAGAGCGTGCCCATGCCGCCGAGGATGACCATCATGAGCACGGCGCCCGACTGGTGCCAGGAAAGGATTTCCGGGTTCACGAAACCGTACTGCACGGCGGCGAGGTAGCCGGCCATGCCCGCCAGCGCGCCGGAGAGCACGAAGCTCGCCAGTTGGTAGCGGAAGACCGGAAAGCCGAGGGCGCGCATGCGGTGCTCATTGACCTTGATGCCGACCAGGGCGCGGCCGAAGGTCGAGCCGAGCACGCGGCGCAGCAGCAGGTAAACCGCCGCCGCGAGGGCCAGCACCAGCCAGTAGAAGTGTTCCAGCTTTTCCAGGTTGGCCAGCACGAAGTCTCCGAGCTTCATTTCGGGCTTCATGTAGATGTAGATGCCGTCCGAGCCGCCGCCGATCTTGGTATCGTGGAAGATGAAGAACAGCATCTGGGCGAAAGCCAGCGTGACCATGATGAAAAAGATGCCGCGCGTGCGCAGCACCAGCGTGCCGGTGAAGAGTGCGAACAGGGCGCAGGCCCCCATCGCCGCGGGCAGCGACCACCACAGGCTGGCCGCCTCGTACTTGGGCCCCATCAGCGCCAGGGCATAGCCGGCCAGGCCGAAATAGGCGGCGTGGCCGAAGCTGACCAGCCCCGTGTAGCCGACCAGGAGATCGAGGCTCATGGCGAAGATGGCCATGATCAGGACCTTGGTGAGCAACTGCATATAGAAGACGCTGTCGACCAGCGGGAACAGGGCGAGCAGGCCCACGACCAGAAGGGGAAGAAAATTCGCCAGGCGGGAATCGCGAGCGTGGAGGCTGTCCATCTCAGATCCGCCTGAAGAGGCCTTCTGGCCGCCACACCAGCACGATCGCCATGAGGACGTAGACGATCATGCCGGCCACTTCCGGCACCAGCACCTGGCCAAAGGTCTCCGCCAGCCCGATCAGGAGCGAGGCGGCCATGGCGCCCTTGACCGAACCGATGCCGCCGATGACGACGACCACGAAACAGATGATGAGCACCTGGCCGCCCATGTTCGGGAACACCGACGACAGCGGCGCGTTGATCATGCCGGCGAAGGCCGCCAGCGCGATGCCGAGGGCGAAGACCAGCGTGTAGATCAGCTTGATGTCGATGCCGAGCGACTGCACCATGTCGCGGTTGGAGCTGCCGGCGCGGATCATCATGCCCAGCCGCGTTTTCTGGATGAGGAAGTACAGCCCGGAGGCGAGCAGCAGGCAGACGCCCGAGATGGCGAGGCGATACACCGGATAGGACAGGTTATCCGTCAGCGGGATGGAATGGCCAAGCAGGGCCGGCACCGCCACGCCGTGCACGTCGTCGCCCCAGACGATGCTGCGCAACTCCTCGAATACAAGAATAAGACCGTAGGTGAGCAGCACCTGGTAGAGATGGTCGCGCTGGTAGAGATGGCGGAACAGCAGCCGTTCCAGCCCCATGCCGAGGATCACCGTCAGCGGGATGGCCAGCAGGATGGCGGCCGTCAGGCTGCCGGTCGTCTCGGCCAGCGACCAGGCGAG
>Ga0209476_10001263_pt1 | contig 17071 bp, 16 predicted proteins | sample KloWWTrecipitate_FD_187179 | JGI IMG/M metagenome (GOLD analysis project Ga0209476, IMG submission 187179) | Active sludge microbial communities from Klosterneuburg, Austria, studying microevolution and ecology of nitrifiers - Klosterneuburg... | ecosystem: Engineered > WWTP > Aerobic digester... | reverse complement strand
CGCCGATTCGCTCGGCGCAGCCTTCGGCCTCCTGCGCACCAGCTCCGCCTACCGCCGCGATTCGGTCGCGCTCGACCTCGACGGCGACGGCGCGTTCGACCCGCGCGCCTCCGGCACCGAGCGCATCGGCGAAATCTACTATCGCTTCCGCGTAAACAACCGCCTCGAGCTGACGCCGGACTTCCAGTTCATCCAGCGCCCGGGCGGCAACGACAGCGCGACGATCAAGGTCGTCGGCCTGCGCGCCAAGCTGGGATTCTGAGCATGCGGCGCCTTCTCGCACTCCTGTTCCTCGCGTGGTCGGGAGCGCTCCCCGGCGGCATGGCGGTCGCCGCCGGGGAGCTGCCCGCCTTCGAGGTCGTCGTGCGCGACGGCGTCTTCATTCCGGCGCGCATCGAAGTGTCCGCCGGCCGCCGCATCAAGCTGATCCTCACCAACGAAGGCCCCGGCCCGCTCGAGCTCGAAAACGACGAGATGCGCATCGAGAAGGTGCTTTCCGCCGGCGCGCGCTCCTTCGTCGTCCTGCCGAAGCTGAAGCCCGGCGAGTACGACTTCGTCGACGAGTTCAACCCGATCACCGGCGAGCTGAAGGTCATCGCCAAATGAGCGCCGACGCCGTCGCCATGGTCTTCCATCCCCGCCGCAAGCCGCGGCTGGCGCGCCTCGGCAACTGGATGGCGGCGCACCGCCGCCTGATCCTCGGCGTGCAGTGGGCCATCGTGCTGTTCTACGCCTTCCTCGTCGTGCTGCCGGCCTTCCTGCCGCACCCGCATGCGGAGACGCGCCTGTTTTCCGGCGACTTCGGCGCGTCCTCCTTCGTCGACGGCGACCTCTGCGCGCCCGACGGCACCCCGCTGCCGCCCCAGGAAAAAGCGCCCTACGCGCCGCAATGGCACGAGCGCCTGGTGCTGCTCGCCCAGTACCTGTTCTGGGGCGTCTGGTGGCCCTTCGTCATCCTCTCCATCATGTTCATGGGCCGCGTCTGGTGCGGCGTGCTCTGTCCGGAAGGCGCGCTCGCCGAATTCGCCTCGCGCCACGGCAGGGGTTACGCCATCCCGAAATGGCTGCGCTGGGGCGGCTGGCCCTTCCTCGCCTTCGTCCTCACCACGCTCTACGGGCAGCTGGTCAGCGTGTACGAATATCCGCAGGCGGCGCTGCTCATCCTCGGCGGCTCGACGGTCGCCGCCGTCGCCGTCGGCTGGCTCTACGGCAAGGGGAAACGCGTCTGGTGCCGCTACCTCTGCCCGGTCTCCGGCGTCTTCGCCCTGCTGGCGCGCATCGCCCCGGTGCACTTCCGCATCGACCGCGCGGCCTGGGATGTCCAACCCGGGCGCATGGCCGCGGTCGATTGCGCGCCGCTACTCGACGTCAAGCACATGACCAGCGCCGCGCAATGCCACGCCTGCGGCCGCTGCAGCGGACACCGCGACGCCGTGACGCTCACCGCGCGCTCGCCCAACGCCGAGGTGCTGGCCGCGGGTTTGGGTAATACGGCGCCGCGCACCAGCGAAGCCCTGCTGCTCGTCTTCGGCATGCTCGGCGTCGCCATCGGCGCCTTCCAGTGGACCGTCAGCCCGTGGTTCGTCGCCCTGCGCCAGCGCGCGGCGGAATGGCTGGTCGAACGCGAAGTGTTCTGGCCGCTGGAAAGCAACGCGCCCTGGTGGCTGCTCACCCACTACCCCGAGGCCAACGACGTGTTCACCTGGCTCGACGGCGCCCTGATCCTCGCCTACATCGGGGGCGTGGCGCTCATCCTCGGCGGCGCCGTGCTGGCGGGACTGACTTTTGCCGCGCGCAGCGCGAAAATCGACTGGCGCGCGCTGTCGTTGTCGCTGATCCCGCTCGCCGGCATCGGCCTGTTCCTCGGCCTGTCGATGATGACCGCCACCCACCTGCGCGCCGAGGGCGCGCCGCTCGGCTGGCTGCCCGTCGCGCGCGGCGCCCTGCTCGCTGCCGGCGTCCTCTGGTCGGGCTGGCTCGGCATGCGACTGCTCTTCGACCGTGCACCGAATCCGCGGCGCGCCATGCTGGCGCTGCCCGGCCTGCTGCTGCCGCTGGCTGCCGTCGGCACGGCCTGGAGCCTGGTGTTCTACGTATGGTGAAACAGAATCAGGTCAAGCCAACCGGCAATGCGCCCGTCCCGCCCAGGTCAACGCTCACCAGCGCCGAGCTGATGCAGGGCCGGCGCGAGATCGTCATCGTCCATCAGGGCGAACACTACCGGCTGCAACAAACGCGCAACGGCAAGCTGATCCTGACCAAATAGCACGGCAAACGGATTTATTGAGGGCTAAACTATGTATGTCTGCGTCTGCAATGCGGTAACCGAATCCCAGGTGCTCCGGGCCGTCGAGGAAGGCGTGCGCAACCTGCGCGGCCTGCAGGCCCGCCTCGGCGTCGCGCTCGAATGCGGCCGCTGTGCCAGCTACGCGCACGACCTGTTGAAGGGCGGCACGCAGACAGGAAAGCCACGCTGCAACAGGGATTGCGGCAACTGTCCCAACGCGATGGAGAAAAAAACATGAAAGGCGACAAGAAGACTCTGCAGTTCCTCAACAAGGCCCTCACCAACGAGCTCACCGCGGTCAATCAGTACTTCCTGCATGCGCGCATGTACAAGAACTGGGGATTGAACAAGCTGGGCAAGAAGGAATACGAGGAATCCATCGAGGAGATGCGCCACGCCGACAAGCTGATCGAGCGCATCCTCTTCCTCGAGGGGCTGCCCAACATGCAGATGCTCGGCAAGCTGATGATCGGCGAGAGCGTGCCGGAGACGCTCGCCGGCGACCTCAAGCTCGAGCACATGGCGCGCGCCACGGTGCTCGAAGCCATCGCCTACTGCGAGACGTGCAACGACTACGTCTCGCGCGAGCTCTTCGAGGATATCCTCGAAGACACCGAGGAACACATCGACTTCCTCGAAACGCAGATCGACCTCGTCGACAAGGTCGGCCTGCAGAACTACCTGCAATCGCAGATGGGGGAACTCGCCTAGCGGAGGGCCATGGACAAAACCACGCAGCACGACGACCAGCCGACGCGGACGCCGGCCAGCACCTGCGCGCGCACGCGCGCGAGTTGGTCGACATCATCGAGCGGGATCAGGCGTCCGATGCTCGACGGCTGCTGGTCACGGACGCCCGCCCGGCCAGCCGCGCGGCGCACTGAAAGTCAGTCCCTGCAGGACGGCATGGAGGTTCGGTTTGCTGGCGGTGTTGGGAACTGCGGAGAAAAGTCAGTCGCTGGGATACGGCGAGCGGGTGCTTTCGACCCCTTGCCGTCATTCCCGCGAACGCGGGAATCCAGCTACGCTCGAACAAAGGCACTGGATTCCGGGTTCCGCTACGCGGCCCCGGAATGACGGCTGCTGGCCGAAAGCACCCCTCCAGCTTTTTCAACGCCATATTGCAGCGACTGACTTTCTTTCTCCCGCACCCTGCCCCGCCTACTCCGGCAACCTCACGAACCCGTTCTCGTCGAGCGGAAAGAAGGGATTGAAGCAGACTTCCCAGAGGAAGCCGTCCGGGTCGGCGAAGTAGCCGCGATGGCCGCCCCAGGGCGCTTTCTCGCCTGCGCGCACGAGGCGGCCGCCCGCCGCGACGGCTTCGCGCAGCGCGGCATCGACCGCTTCTTCGGACAGAACGTTGTGCGCGAGGGTGAAGCCGGGGAAGCCGGCGCCTTGCGGCGGCACGTTCGCATCCTCGGCGAGCGCCTCGCGCGCGAAGAGCGCGAATGCGACGCTGCCGGCCTGGTAGAAGGCCACTTCGGCCTGGCTGCCGGGGGATTCGCGCCAGCCGAGCGAGCGGTAGAAGGCGCGGCTGCGCGCGAGGTCGGCGACACCGAGGGTGATGAAGCTGATGGCCTGTTTCATGGCTGCGCTCCGGCTGATGGCATCGGCGAATTATGCGCCGCCGGCATGCCGGTCGCAGACTCAGCCCAGCAGCGCCGGATTGAGTCGCCAGACGGCAAAGGTCAGTGCCGAGGCGAAGGTGACCCACGCCAGGTAGGGCAGGAGCAGGACGGCGGCCAGCGGCTTGATCCGCCAAAAGGCGAATACGGTGGCGACGATCAGGCACCACAGGAGCAGCACTTCGGCGAAGGCCGGGCCGCCGAGACGCCAGGCGAAGAACAGCCAGCTCCACAGGGCGTTGACGGCGAGCTGGACGATGAAGAGCGCCAGCGCCGTGCGGGCGCCGGCAAAGCCGCGCTCGCGCCAGACCAGCCAGGCGGACACGCCCATGAGGGCGTAGAGCGTGGTCCACACCGGGCCGAACAGCCAGCCCGGCGGCGCCCAGGCGGGACGCATGAGTTCGGCGTAGAACGGTTTTGCGCTGACCGAGGCCGCGGCGCCGACTGCCGCGGTGGCGAAGGCGAGCGCCAGCCAGCCGGCGAGGCCGAGCCACTGGCGCGAACGGGGCATTGCCGGCGGGGTCCGGTTCATGGGCAACTTACTTCACGTCGAAGCGGTCGAGGTTCATCACCTTGTTCCAGGCGGCGACGAAGTCGCGCACGAACCTCTCCTTCGCGTCGTCCTGGGCATAGACCTCGGCCAGCGCCCGCAACTGCGAGTTGGAGCCGAAGACGAGATCGACGCGCGTGGCGGTCCACTTCGGCTTGCCGGTCTTGCGGTCGCGGCCTTCGAACGCCTCCCGCGCCTCGGAGGCCGGCGCCCACACCGTGCCCATGTCGAGCAGGTTCACGAAGAAGTCGTTGCTGAGCACGCCGGGGCGCTCGGTGAACACGCCATGCTTCGACTGGCCGACGTTGATGTCGATGGCGCGCAGGCCGCCGATGAGGACCGTCATCTCCGGCGCGGTCAGCGTCAGGAGCTGCGCCTTGTCGAGCAGCCGCTCCTCGGAACGCACGCCGGTCGCCTTGATGAAGTTGCGGAAGCCGTCGGCGACGGGTTCGAGGACTTCGAAGGAGACGACGTCGGTCTGCTCCTGCGAAGCGTCGCTGCGGCCCGGCGTGAAGGGCGCCTCGATGCTGAAGCCGCCCGCTTTTGCGGCGGCCTCGACGCCGGCGCAGCCGCCCAGCACGATCAGGTCGGCCAGCGAGACTTTCTTGCCGAATGCTTTCTTCACGCCTTCGAGCGCGGCCAGCACCTTCGCCAGTTGCGCCGGCTGGTTGGCTTCCCAATCCTTCTGCGGCGCCAGGCGGATGCGCGCGCCATTGGCGCCGCCGCGCTTGTCGGAGCCGCGGAAGGTGGCGGCGGAGGCCCAGGCGGTCGACACCAGTTCGGAGACCGACAGGCCCGTGGCGAGGATCTTCGCCTTCAGGTCGGCGATGTCCTTCGCTTCGATCAGCGGGTGATCGACCGCGGGCACCGGGTCCTGCCAGACCAGCACTTCGGCGGGCACTTCAGCGCCGAGGTAGCGCGAGCGCGGACCGAGGTCGCGGTGGGTCAGCTTGAACCAGGCGCGGGCGAAGGCGTCGGCGAAGGCTTGCGGGTCCTTGTGAAAGCGGCGCGAGATCGGCCCGTAGATCGGGTCCATGCGCAGCGCGAGGTCCGCCGTGGTCATGATGGTGGTGACCTTCTTCGCCGGGTCGTGCGCGGCCGGCGCGAGGTCCTTGTCGGCCACGTTCGCCGGCACCCACTGCCAGGCGCCGGCGGGGCTCTTCACCAGATTCCAGTCGTAGCCGAACAGCATGTCGAAGTAGCCGCTATCGATACTCTGCCATTTCGTCGGATTCGGCGTCCAGGCGCCTTCGATGCCGCTGCTGGTCGTGTCGCCGCCGCGGCCGCTGCCGAAGGCGTTCTTCCAGCCCAGGCCCATTTCCTCGAGAGCGGCGGCTTCCGGCTCGGGGCCGACCCGCGTCGGATCGCCCGCACCGTGGCATTTGCCGAAGGTGTGGCCGCCGGCGACCAGCGCGACGGTTTCCTCGTCGTTCATGGCCATGCGGCGGAAGGTCTCGCGGATGTCGCGGCCGGAGGCGAGCACGTTCGGCTCGCCGTTGGGGCCTTCGGGGTTCACATAGATCAGACCCATCTGCACGGCGGCCAGCGGGTTTTCCAGTTCGCGGTCACCGCTATAGCGCTTGTCGCCCAGCCACTCGGCCTCGCCGCCCCAGTAGACGTCCTCTTCCGGTTCCCAGATGTCCTCGCGCCCGCCGGCGAAGCCGAAGGTCTTGAACCCCATCGATTCGAGCGCCACGTTGCCGGCGAGGATGAACAGGTCGGCCCAGGAAATCCGGTTGCCGTATTTCTGCTTGATCGGCCAGAGCAGGCGGCGCGCCTTGTCGAGGTTGACGTTGTCGGGCCAACTGTTCACCGGCGCGAAGCGCTGGTTGCCGTGGCCGGCGCCGCCGCGCCCGTCGGAAATGCGGTAGGTGCCGGCGCTGTGCCAGGCCATGCGAATGAACAGGCCGCCGTAATGGCCCCAGTCGGCCGGCCACCAGTCCTGCGAAAGGGTCATCAGCGCGGTGAGGTCCTTCTTCAGCGCGGCCAGGTCGAGCTTCCTGAACTCCTCGGCGTAGTTGAAGTCCTTGCCCATGGGGTCGGACTTCGCGGAGTGCTGGTGCAGGATATTGAGGTTCAACCGGTTCGGCCACCAGTCGCTGTTCGACTGCATGCTGGCCGTGGTGCGGGCGCCGTGCTGCGCGGCGAAGGGACATTTGCTTTCGGTGCTCATGGCTGGGTTCTCCTTGCGAGGATGAATGGGGCATTCGTCGGACCAGCGTAAAGGGTTCGCATCATAGTTTCCATTGATATATGCAAATGGATAAGATTGTCTGACGCTATCATGATGGGGCGCGCAACGGCCCAACGGCCAGAAAGGCGGCTCAGGATTTCGGCAGCGAGAAATAAAAGGCGGCGCCCTCTCCCACCCTGCTCTCCGCCCACACCCGTCCGCCATGCCGCAGCACGACGCGCTGGACGATGGCCAGCCCGACGCCCGTGCCGGGAAACGCGTCGGGCGCGTGGAGGCGCTGGAAGACGCCGAACAGCTTGTCGTAATAGGCCATGTCGAAGCCGGCGCCGTTGTCCCGCACGCAATAGACCTGTTCGCCTTCCGCATCCGAAGCGCTCACGACGATCAGCGGGTCTTCGCGCTTTCGGCTGAACTTGACCGCATTCGACAGGAGGTTCATCCATACCTGCCGGATCAGCGCGGCATCGCCCAAGGCGGCGGGCAGCGTGCCGATCTCGATGCGCGGCCGCGGGCCCGCCCCGGCCGCGTCGACCTCTTCGAGCACGCCGCGCACGAGCGCCTCCATGTCGATCCTAGTCGTCGCGATGGGGCTGCGGCCGAGCCGGGAGAACAGCAGCAGATCGTCGATCAACTCGCCCATCCTCTGCGTGCGGTCGCGCACCACGCCGAGCAGGCGCCGGCCCTCGTCGTCCAGCCTTTCAGAGTAGTCCTCCTTCAGCATATGCGCAAAGCCGTCGATGGCGCGCAGCGGCGTGCGCAGGTCGTGCGAGACGGAGTAGCTGAAGCTCTCGATCTCCTTGTTCGCCGCCTCGAGCTGGGCGGTGCGCTCCGCGACGCGGCGCTCCAGCTCGGTGTTGAGCTGATCGAGCTGCTCCGCGGTGGCGTCGAGCGCGCGCATCAGGGCGCCCAGCTCGCCGCGCGCATAGGGCGCGCCGATGCGCGCACGCAGGTCGCCGGATCCGATCCGCGCCGTGGCGTCGATCATGCGCTTGATCGGGCGCCGGATGCCGGCTTCCGCGAGCGCCCAGGCGATGCCGAAGGCCAGCAATGAAACGACGAAGACAACCGCGAGGGTCTGGTTCAGACTGCGGTCGGCGGCCGCGGTCAGCTCGCTCCGGGACACGCCGACCAGGACGGAGAGGTCGGCGCCGGAAATTCCGCGCGGTTCGGGCTCGACAACGGCCCATACCCGGGTTGCGCCGTCGAGTTCGATTTCTCCGTGCATGCCGCTGCCGTCGCGCCGTTGCGCCAGCCGATGAAGCGGAGAGCCGGCCAGGGATGTGCCGGGGTGCATCTCTCCCTCTGGATGCAAGGTGAGCAGCGTCCCATTCCTGTCCATCAGCATGAGCACGGCCGACTCGTAGGGCAGCCCCCTGGCGCGGCCGCGCATGAACTTGTCGAGGTCCAGCGAGGCGAGCAGCACGAACCTGAGCGCGCCGCTGTCATCCCGCGCGGGGTAGGCGATCTGCAGGACCGCCTTTCCGGTGAGCCGGCCGAACGCCGGTTCGAGGGCGAGCGAAGTGCGCGGGTCGAGCGCCTGCCGGAAGTAGTGACGGTCGGTCAGCAGCAGCGTTCTGCCGGTGCGCAGGGAGTCGCAAAACAGATGACCGTCCGGCCGGATGGTGAGAATGCCGGTGTACTGCGGGTATTCCTTGAGCACCCCGGCGAGGAAAGCGGAACACGCCGTCCGGTCTGCGGTATCGAGGTCGCGGGCGCGGGACAGTCCGTACTCGAGCTGCGCGGTGCTGCGCACGGCGTCCTGGAGCTCTTCCGCGATGCGCCGGCTGGCCAGGAGCAGTTTCTCCCGCGCCTGCGCGACGTCGGACTCGCGGTCTCCGGCGACGATCCAGGCGGTGATCGCCGCCGGCACCAGCGTGGCGCACAGGACGAGCATCAGGATGCGCGTTCGCAGGCTCATGGGATGCGGCCCTGCACCCGAGAATCATGGTAAGCGGGCGCCGTGCGTTCACCGTTCGTGATATTGCGGCAGCGGCAGCGACAGGGAATTGGCGTCCGATGCCGTTTGGCGGGCCTTTGCGATGGACTGAGCGTAACCACCCTACCCTCCCTGTCCGGCGCGCGGCAGGCGCCCTGGCGGACGTATTGGTTTTTCATAATAGACAATGCCCCCATCGCCGTCCAGCGGCGGATGCCCATGGTGGCCGGCAGCACCCATTCATGAATTCGCGCAAACCCGTGCCCCGCTGAAACTGCACTTTGTTCTTCGGCATCGCGTATCTCCCTGGAGAATCAAGCGCCAAACCGCATTGGCAATCCGGTTTCCCATTGGCATGAGAGACAAAATTGGTTATGGTGATGCCTCGGCACTGAGGCTAAACCTCCGCTAAACGTCGATGGTAGACCCACCGGGCTCATGACATGACTGACCCAGCCTCGTCAGAAAACGCGAGCATGGCTGTCCGAGCAGCGCAACAGCCGAATGCAGACGGCCTCGACCCGACCATGAAGCCACGCGGGACATGGCATATCGCGATTGTTGCGGCGGTCTATCTCACGGCAGCGTTTGCGGAAGGCTGACTTTTCACAAGCGCATGGCCCACAGGTGCGCGGCGACGAGGGCGCGCCAGGGCGAAAACGCCGCCAGCCAGCGCTGCGCGTCGGCCGCGCCGATGCTGTCGGGGGAATCGAGCAGCGCCTGCAGGCCGCGGCGCACGGCGACGTCGCCGTGCAGCGAGCCGTCGAGCCAGCCGAAGCCGCGCAGCAGCGCGTAGTCGATGGTCCACGGGCCGATGCCGCGAATTTGCGAGAGCTGCGCACGGATGTCCTCGACGGGCGGCGCGTCGGCCCAGGCATCGAGGGGCAGGCGGCCGCGCGCGACGAGCCCGCTCAGCGCGCGCAGCGTCTGCGCCTTGGCGCGCGAGAAGCCGGCTGCGCGCAATGCCGCCTCGTCCAGGCGGGCAATGCGGCGCGCGTCCGGGAAACACCACAGTCCGCCGGAGTGGCGCAGGCCCGCCGCCTGGATGAGCCGGCGCCGCACGGAGACGGCGGCGGCGACGCTGATCTGCTGCCCGGTGATGGCCCAGGCCAGCGCCTCGAACGGCGTGGCGGCGAGCGGCACCCTCAAGCCGGGATGGCCGGCGATGAGGCGGCCAATCTGCGGATGGCGACGATGGCGGCGCTCGAAATCGCCGATGCGCTGCGTCAGGCCGAGCATGCGCCGCGCCATACGTTCGAATGCCTCTGCCGCACTTTCGGCGGGCGCGCCGTCGATGACGAGCGCCGCCTCGGCGTATCGGGCGCGAAAGCGGACGGTGAGGCAGGCAGGCGATCCGGCCCAGGCGATGCCTTTTTGCAGCGTCCCGCCGTCGACGCGCTCGGCCACCTGCTGGGCGTCGCGCCGATGAAAGGCGAGTATGTCGTCGCGCCGGAATGTGCGCGGTAGCGGCAGGGTGCAGAGCAGTACCGGCGTTTCCCGGCGCAGGCTCACTCGCCAGCCTCGCGTTCGGGCAGCGCGCGCTTGCGCGCGCAGTTTGGCGGCGATATGGGCACTGTCGGACACATGCAGGAGGGCGGCGAGCTTGCGCCGGCGATGCGGCGGTCGAAGAACGCGCGGAGGAGGGAGTGCATCGGCTTCACCTGCTCCCTGCCCGGAGCGCTTCAGTGAAGCGGTGGTTCCGAACAGCCCGTCTCGGCCTCAGGCCACTTTCTTCCCGGCGGCCGCTTCCCGCTTCATGCCAGGCTTCGGTCCGCGCGCCGGCGTCGGCAGGTTGCCGGACAGGCGGCAGCTGATGCCCTCGATCTTCTTGCCGTCGACATAGCGCGTCACCTTGCAGCAGATCACTTCACCTGCGGATGAAAGCTGCGACACTTGGTTCTTCACTTGCGCCACGGGCAAATGGAGCGCCTTGGCGATATCGGCGTCCAGTCCTTCGCCGTTGGTTTTCAGAAAATTCAGAATTAATGCGTTCATCCGGGTATCCCTGCCTTGTTTTCATTGTGAAAAACCTGTCCAGTGTGCGCCACGGACTCGCCTGGCGCAAGCCCAATCTCCCTGGACGGGCATAGGACTGCCAAAGCCCGTCAGTGTTCCCTGCCGTCGATGCGCGGCTGCAGCAGGAAGGGAATGACGCGCCAGGCCAGGATGGCGAAGCCGGCGAACCAGCAGACCGCCGCCAGGTCGACCCACAGCAGGTAGGCGGCGGGGGCGAGTTGCGGCGCAATCACCCGCAGGAACAGGGCCAGGATCATGATCCACAGCACCGCCTTGTCGGCGGCGTCGAAAGTCACCTTGCGCCCGGTATGGCCTTTCGAGATGCGGATGATCATGGCGGGGATGATCAGACCCATCACGCCGAAGCTGAACAGGTGGGTGGTGACGCTGCCGACCCAGACCGTGCTGGCGGCCTGCTCGAAAGCCACCACCCCCAGCTGGGCGATGATGGCGAGGTAGCCGAAATACATGATGCCGATGTCGAGGCGCGTGAACGCCAGCCGTGGCTGCCAGAAGGCGAAGCGGGCGAGGAGCAGCAGGGCCAGCACGGCCGCGAGGCCCGCCGTCGCCAGGGGCGGCAGGAAGCCGGCGAAGGCCAGCATCAGCGCCAGCGCCTTGATCGAGCCGTCGAGCAGCGGGTGGCGCAGGATGGCCGCCTGGAAGACGCCCTTCATGAATTCGGTCAGCGTGCGCTCCAGCATGATGAGGAAGGCCAGGCGGAACAGGCCGAGCGCCATGGTCTGGCCGGCCTGGGACCAGTGCCCGTCGAGCAGCAGGAACTTCGACAGCGGGAACAGCGGCAGCAGGAGCAGGAAGAAGATGTTGTCCCTGCGGTAGCCGTCCGTGTCGCGATGGCGCAGCAGGGTCCACAGCAGCATGGCCACGATGGCGACGAGGAAGAGCTGGTTCGAGAGGATGAACAGCGCCGGCGGCCAGACGGCGCCGAACACCATGCCGAGGCGCTCGAAGCCCCAGGCGGCAGCGAGGAAGACCAGCGCATTGCCGTGGTAGCCGCGGATCTTCACCCAATTCTTGGTGGAGGTGAGCAGGAAGCCGCCGAGCATGGCCCAGCCGAAGCCGAAGAACATCTCGTGGGCATGCCATTGCATGTTCGAAAATGCCGCCGTCGGCGCCTCGATCGCGCCGGCGAACATCAGCGCCCAGATGATCGGCAGGCTCAGGCCGGAGAGGCAGGCCAGGGCGAAGAAGGGACGAAAGCCGGCCAGCCAGAGGGGGTGTCTGCTCACTCCGCTTCAAACCCTGCATCGACGACGGCGCGCTTCATTTCCTCGCGCGTGACGCGACCGGCCTCGAACTCGACGTGCGCGCTCTTGTTCTCCAGCGAGACCTCGGCCTTCGCCACGCCGGGCAGCGCGGAGAGCACGTTGGTGACGCTCTTGACGCAGCCGCCGCAGGACATGCCTTCGACCTTGAGGGTGGTGGTTTCCATGTTCCTTCCTTTCGCAGCAAACTTCGCCCTCTCCCCGCGCGCGGGGAGAGGGCCGGGGTGAGGGGCATCAGCAGGGCTTGCCGGGCTTGCAGCCCTTCAGCACCCAAAGCGAAATGATGCCGGCCGTCTCGTCGGCGCGCGCCTTGCGCGCCAGCGACAGCGGCGTGCGGCCGCCCGTCGACTTGGCGTTCACGTCGGCGCCGGCTTCGAGCAGCAGTCGCGCCGCCTGCGACTTGCCGGCATAGGCCGCCATGTGCAGTGGTGTGTTGTCCTCCTTGTCGCGCGCGTTCACATCGGCGCCGGCGGCGATCAGCGCCTTCAGCGGCCCCGCATCGCCGTTGGTGGCGGCCAGATGCAGCGGCGTCGAACCGAGCTGGTTGCGCGCATCGCGCATGGCCGGTTCGGCCTTGAGGATCTTCGCGGTCTCTGCGGCGGTGCCGAGACGTGCGGCGTCGAAAATCGGCGGCTCGTTGGCGCCGAGGGTGATTTGCGCCTGCGCGCTAAAAGTCAGTCCCCACAACACGGCGAACAACAATAGGCGATGCACGGTCACTCTTTGCTCCTGAGGGGTTTCCAGCGCCGCAGCAACAGCGAATTGCTCACCACCGAGACGGAACTCAGCGCCATCGCCGCGCCGGCGATCACCGGGTTGAGCATGCCCAGCGCGGCGAGCGGGATGCCGAGCACATTGTAGATGAAGGCGAAGAACAGGTTCTGGCGGATCTTCGACAGCGTCGCCCGCGACAGGTCGATGGCGTCGGCCACCGAGAGGAGATCACTGCGCATCAGCGTCACGTCGGCCGCCTCCAGCGCCACGTCCGAGCCGCCGCCGATGGCGAAGGAAACGTCCGCCGCGGCCAGCGCCGGCGCGTCGTTGATGCCGTCGCCGACCATGCCGACGCGCTTGCCGCCGGCCTTGAGCTTGACGATGGCCGCCGCCTTGTCCTGCGGCAGCACCTCCGCCTCGTAGCGGTCGATGCCGGCCTCGCGCGCGATCGCCGCCGCCGTGGCGGCATTGTCGCCGGTCAGCATCACCACCTCGACGCCCTGCGCCGTGAGCCGCGCGACGGCTTCGCGCGAGGTCGGCCGCAGCCGGTCGGCAACGCCGATGAGGCCGAGAAAAGTCAGTCCGCGCGAGACGGCGACGACGCTCTTGTCGCTGTTCGCCAGCGGCGCCAGCAGCGCTTGCGGCACCGCCACGCCGCGCCCGGCGAGGAAGGCCGGCGAGCCGAGCGCATATTCCTCGCCATCGAGTGATGCCGTCAGGCCCTTGCCCGGCACGGCGCGCAGCTCGGCCGGCTGCGCCAGCGCAATGCCCTGCTCGCGCGCCCGCGCGACGATGGCCTCGGCCAGCGGGTGGCTGGCGCCCTGCTCCAGGCTGGCGGCAATGCGCAACAACTCGGCCGCAGCAATGCCCCCATCGGGAACAAGGTCGGTCACCTCCGGCTTGCCCAGCGTCAGCGTGCCGGTCTTGTCCACCACGATCACCTCGACGTTCTTCGCCAGCTCCAGCGCCTCGGCATTCTTGACGAGGATGCCTGCGGCGGCGCCGCGCCCGGTGCCGACCATGATCGCCGTCGGCGTCGCCAGGCCCAATGCGCAGGGGCAGGCGATCACCAGCACGGCGACGGCATTCACCAGGGCGTTCGTGAAATCGCCGGCGATGGCCCACCAGGCGACGAAGGCGACCAGCGCGATGGCGGTGACCACCGGAACAAAAATGGCGGAAATCCGGTCGGCCAGGCGCTGCACCGGCGCCTTCGAGCCTTGCGCCTGCTCGACCATGCGGATGATGCCGGCGAGCAGCGTGTGGCTGCCCACGCCCGTGGCGCGACACTGGATGAGGCCCTCGCCATTCACCGTGGCGGCGAACACCTTGTCGCCCGGATGCTTGGCGGACGGCAGGCTCTCGCCGGTGAGCATGGCTTCATTGACGCTGGAAGCGCCCTCGACCACTTCGCCGTCGACCGGCACGCTCTCGCCCGGACGGACGACGAAAACGTCGCCCGGGTTGAGACTCGCCACCGGCACTTCAACGAGTTCGCCCTCGCGCAGCACGCGCGCCGTCTGCGGCTGCAGGCGAATCAGCGCCTCGATGGCGGCGGACGTCTTGGCCTTGGCGCGCGCCTCGAGCAGTTTCCCCATCAACACCAGGGTGATGACGGCGGCAGAGGCTTCGAAATAGACATGCTGGTGATGCAGGTCGAGCGCCGTCACCACGGCGCTGAAGGCCCAGGCCATCGAGGTGCCGAGCGCCACCAGCACATCCATGTTGCCCGAACCGCCGCGCAACGCATTGAAGGCGCCGACGTAGAAGCGCCAGCCGATCCAGAACTGCACCGGCGTGGCGAGCGCGAACTGCAGCCAGCGCGGCAGGATGTCCTGGTGCTCGCCCGTGAACATGGCGCCCATCTGCGCCACCAGCGGCAGCGTGAGGACGACGGAGATCCAGAAGCGCTTCAGCTCGGCACGATAGGCTGCCGCCTTGCGTTCCTTTTCGGCGGCGCGCGTGTCGAGGCCGGACTCGCGCGCGTCGTAGCCGGCGCGGCGCACGGCGGCGATCAGGGATTCCGCGTCGGCCTGGCCCGGCACGAAGCGGATGTTCGCCTTCTCGCTGGCGAAATTGACGTTGGCCTCGACGCCGGGCAGCTTGTTCAGCACCGTTTCGATGCGCGTGGCGCAGGCGGCACAGGTCATGCCGGAGATCGCCAGGTCGAGCGACTGCGGCGGCACCTTGAAGCCGGCCTTCTCGATGGTCGCGACGAGCTGCGGCGCGCTGACGGTGCCGGCATCGAATTCGACACGGGCGCGCTCGCTGGCGAAGTTCACCGCCGCCGAGACGCCGGGCAGCTTGTTCAATTGCTTCTCGATGCGCGCGGCGCAGGCGGCGCAGGTCATGCCCTCGATGGGCAGGTCGACCGCGTGGCGGGATTCAGGCGCGTTCATGCTGCAATTCTAGACTGTGCACACGATGCCCTGCCACAACCGTCCGCCGAGCGAGGTGGCGTTGAACAGCCCCCAGGCGCCGAAGCCCAGCACCAGCAGGCCGGCGGCGAGACGAAGCGGACGCCCCTGCACGACGTCGCGGAAGCGCCGCAGGAGAAACCCTGCCAGCAGCAGGTTGGGCAACGTGCCCAGGCCGAAGGCCAGCATCAGCCCGGCGCCGCGCAGGGCGCTGCCGGTGAGCAGGGTCATCGAGAGCACGGAATACACCATGCCGCAGGGCAGGAATCCCCACACCAGGCCGAGGGGATAGGCGCGCGCCGCCGTGGTGGCGGGCAGGAAGCGGCGCGTCAGGGGCTGGATGCGCGCCCAGACCTTCTGCCCGCCGCGCTCGAGAAAAGTCAGTCCCTGCGGCACGCCGACGAGATACAGGCCGAGGGCGATCAGCATCAGGTTGGCCAGCACATACAGCGTCATCTGCACCGGCAGGGCGTCGTTGAGCAGCAGGCCGGCCTGGCCCACCGCGCCGAGCAGCGCGCCGGCCAGGGCATAGCTGGAGATGCGGCCGAGGTTGTAGGCAAGGTGCAGCGGCCACTGCGGGCGGCCGTGCGGCATGTTCACCGTCAGCGCGCCGACGATGCCGCCGCACATGGCCATGCAGTGCGTGCCGCCGAGCAGGCCGACGAAGAAGACGGCGATGTAACCGGTGTCAGGCATGTTGTGCCCCCTCTCCCGCTGGCGGGAGAGGGCTGGGGTGAGGGTGGCCGGCCGCCTGCCCCTCACCCTGGCCCCCTCCCCGCCGGCGGGGAGAAGGGATGAGATTTAAATGACTTTCGAGTAACGCGCCCGCTCGCGGTCGGCGCGCAGGTAACGGTCGAACACCATGGCGATGGCGCGCACCAGCATGCGGCCGCGCGGCTGCACGCTGATCCACTTGTCGTCGAGCTTGAGCAGGCCGCCCTTCTCCATCTCGCGCAGGTCGGCGATCTCGTCGGCGAAGTAGCGCTTGAAGTCGATCAGGTGGGCGACTTCCAGCGCCTCGATGGAAACCTCGAAGTGGCACATCAGCGCCTGGATGATGGAGCGGCGCAGCAGGTCGTCCGGCGTCAGCTCGATGCCGCGCATCACCGGCAGCACGCCGTTGTCGAGGCGGTCGTAGTATTCGTCGAGCGTCTTGACGTTCTGGCAGTAGCTGGGACCGACCATGCTGATCGAGGAAATGCCGAAGGACATCATGTCGCACTCGGCGTGCGTCGAGTAGCCCTGGAAGTTGCGGTGCAGCCGGCCCTGGCGCTGCGCCACGGCGAGCTCGTCGTCCGGCTTGGCGAAGTGATCCATGCCGATGTACACGTAGCCGGCCTCGGTGAGCCGGCGGATGGCGAGCTGGAGGATCTGCAACTTGGCGTCGGCCGTCGGCAGCTCGGCATCGGCGATGCGCCGCTGCGGCTTGAACAGGCTCGGCAGATGGGCGTAGTTGTAGATCGACAGACGGTCCGGCGAGAGGCGGATGACCTCTTCGAGCGTGCGGTTGAAACTGATGACGTTCTGCTTGGGCAGGCCGTAGATGAGGTCGACCGAGATCGACTTGAAGCCGTTGGCGCGCGCCGCGCGCAGCACGCTTTCCGTCTCTTCAATGGTCTGCCCGCGGTTGACCGCTTCCTGCACCGCGAGGTCGAAGTCCTGCACGCCCAGGCTCATGCGGTTGAAGCCCAGTTCGCCGAGCAGAGCCACCGTCGCCTCGTCGACCTTGCGCGGGTCGACCTCGATGGAATACTCGCCGTTGGGCAGCAGGCGGAAGTGCTCGCGGATCGAACCCATCAACTGGCGCATCTCGTCGTGCGAGAGGAAGGTCGGCGTGCCGCCGCCCCAGTGCAATTGCACTACGTCGTGGCTGCCCTCCAGGTAGCCCGACTGCAGGGCCAGCTCCTTGCCCAGGTATTTCAGATACTTGGCGGAACGGCCATGGTCCTTGGTGATGATCTTGTTGCAGGCGCAGTAGTAGCAGATGGTGTTGCAGAAGGGGATGTGCACGTATAATGAAAGCGGTCTGCTGATGCCCCCGACCGTGCG
>Ga0209476_10001262_pt1 | contig 17074 bp, 15 predicted proteins | sample KloWWTrecipitate_FD_187179 | JGI IMG/M metagenome (GOLD analysis project Ga0209476, IMG submission 187179) | Active sludge microbial communities from Klosterneuburg, Austria, studying microevolution and ecology of nitrifiers - Klosterneuburg... | ecosystem: Engineered > WWTP > Aerobic digester... | reverse complement strand
TACCTCTACCCAGACTTTCGCATCTCTTAATTCCACCGGACCTAACATTGGACCAGAAACAATTCTAGGCTGTGCACCTGCAAATAAACTATTAAAAAATAAAAAAATAAAAAAGAAGGAATACTTACTGAGCATTGAATGTAGTTTTAACATTACAAAGTAAAGGAGAAAAAGAAGCCGTTTCAAATGCAAATCTGGTTGTTTTAATTTTTCTTCTATTTCCCAGAAAAGTAGAGCTAATCAATAAATTCGTATTTCCAGCATCTTCCCCTCTTTTAAAAATCTGCTTTAATTCTCCCTGCTATTTTTAAATCTATAAACTAACATTGGGGGTTGCAATTGATTCAAATGGCAAAGATGATGTCTAATATACTGATATCACCATGAATGATGTTGGTGAAGTTACCGGTTGGAAACAACATGACAAGGATAGTATTTTCAGAATGCAGGGTGAAAGCACATATGACAAACATCAGTTTTGACGTAGTACTACTAAAGACAGTGTAGGTACAATAAAAAGAAGTTCAAGTTCAAAGTAATATGATAAAGGAGAACAAATTGAATCTTCATTTACAAATGTTGGAAAAGATTCTAAGACTACAACTGTTACCAAATACACTTATGAAACGCATGATGATAAGGGTAACTGGACACAACGTACTACCTTGGATGATAAAGGAAGGCAACGAAAATTACAAAAAAGAACTTATACCTACCGGAAAGCAGCGTAACTTAATTTTTTGAAATAGTTATAAGGGTTGTTATAAAAACAACCCTTATTTTATTAGAATAATAATTTAGTCTGGACATATATGTTTCTTCCCGACCGGTTTATATTCCCCCAATCAAGATGTTCATAATATTTTTTATCAAAAATGTTTTCAACACCCACTTGTAATTCAACGCTGCTTTTACTTATAGTTGTTGCATATCCTAACCTTGTATTCAATAGAAAATAGCCTGGAGTTTTGTCTTCGCCAGCTTGATAGCTCACCTTATTTTGCTGTAGTGCTGTTTCACTTTCTAACTGTATAGAAATAATTCCCGGCTGATACCGAAAAGAAGTAAGATTTTTAAATGGTGCAATAAATGGAAGTGGATTCCCATCTGCGTCCTTTCCTTTTGTATACCTGACTGTGGAAACAATATCTAAATCAACGGTAGGCTTTAAAAAAGCACTTGCTTCGAATCCTGAAATAGAAGCATTTGAAATATTGATATAAGATTTTACTCCATTCGCTCCAATCGTCATCGTACTCAACGTTGGATCAACCTTACCCATAATATAATTAGCCATTCTGGAATAGAAGTAATTGAATTGAACCCTGTTCCTCCCTTTTGAATATAAAATTGACGCATCCGCCTGCCATGCATTTTCCTTTTTTAATTCAGGGCTTCCGATATAGTCAAACCCATCGCTATTGTTAAATAAGTAAAACCCATATAACTCACTAGCTGTTGGCATTCTTTCTGAGTAAGAAATACTTCCAGTGGCTTTCAGATTTTTTGTAATCTTCTTTGAAAGTTGTGTGGAAATGTTTTTTAATAAATCATTTCTGTTAGCAGCTGAATATCCAAAAATACTTACCTGATCTTTTGCTGCTACAGTTGCCAAACTATAAGTAATTATATCTGCCCGACTAGTTATTTGCAATTTCAGGGTACTATCAATCTCAGTTATCCAAGAAGCAGCGATACCATATTGTCCTTTTCTGTTATCTGGCCATGTAAGCATATACATAGGTAATTGCCCAGGCTGATACATAGTCATAGATGCACTTAAATAAGTAGATGAACCATCTGCTCGTATAGATAAACGTTGTTTTTTATTAAGTTTCATTTCTCCTTCTGCAAAGGCACCGAATGTTTTACTTAAACCCGGCATATCCATATGAATAGGAACAAAAGGACGTTTAGTGTCATCCATAAAGTGACTGATTTTATTCGCATAAACTTTCATCTGCCATTTGTAAAGCCATTTCGAAAAATCGCTATGGTGAATGCTGAGTGACGCTACTCTCGCATTGGCAGAGCCTACATCCATCGGTAAAGCCGGATACCCAATATTCCAACCATCATCTGCAAGTAAATCAGCTTTTATATATGTATTATTATTTTGCTGAAATTTTGCTGATAAAGAATAATTCAGTTTTTCATATTGAGAAAAATTAATTTCTTCTCCGCCGCCACTTCTGTAATTATTACTTTTTCTGTAGGTGCCACTTGCTCTAAAAGCCCATCTGTTGGACGAATAATTCAATTTGGCTGATTCAAAAAAGCTGTTTGCGGCAGATTGATATCCACTGCTAACTACTCCTGTCAGCTTTTTATTCTGAAGAAAATCAGGTTCGGCCATTTTCATATCTATAGTTCCGCCAATTGTTGAACCACTAATAAATCCGCTTGCTGTTGTTTGCACTTGTAGATTTTCCAGATTTATTGGTTCAATATAAATAGTTGCTGGATCCATTTTATCTGTGCAAGCACCATGTATCCTCATTCCATCTACCAATACATTTATCTGGCCTCCGGAAAAACTACGAATAGACGGCTCCATGCCATAAGATCCCCTGCGTATTAATGAAACTTCTGGCAATCGACTTAATATATCTTCTAATGTTGCCGCACTATTTGCTTTAAAAAACCTGACAAGATAATGCTGCGGATTTTTTTGAATGCTGTTTACTATTATTTCATTTAATGCTATTATACGGCTGCTATCATCGCTCATCTGTGAAACATAAGTTTGAGCTTTTGCATACCAGCAATAACTAAAAAGCAAAATGACTAAAAATGTTTTTTTCATTACAAATTATTTGAAGGCAGGCCATATAAAGACCTGCCTGATTTTTCTAGAATTCAATGTCAAAAAACTGAGTACTATCTGCCACTGCAGCACCCGACATAAAATCAAGATTTAATTTCCAATAACCTGTCATGGTAAAATTTACTTTGCCTTTGTAATGACCTTTACCAATATGAACCGGATTTACATTATTAGGTGAGCCATGACCCATTGTTGGCATTTCCGGTGTAAGTGTTACAGAAAGTGAACTGTCTGCAGGCCAGCTCATCATAGAAACTTTTTTATACACGGCGATTTCCATATCATTAATTCCAACTTTTGGTGCAACAGGATCAATTAATGATATAAAATATTTGCTTCCATTATGCGTAGCGGTAAATGATTTTTGTTTTGATTTTACAGGCTCTGTTACAGTTAAGGGGATAGTCAAATATCCTTCCTTATTATTCGACAGATTTTTGACATTTACTTTCACCGTCCAGGTTCCGCCCATTGATGACATAATGAAAACAACACTACATGGGAATAAGTGATTAACCGATTTTGAACTTGCAGGATTTTCATATGGTGCAGAATGCTGCATCATTCCCATGTCCATCATTGGCATAAGCTGAATCTCTGCATTATCAACTCTTGCACCTGTTACAGAATCATACAATGCAATATAAAATTTTGAAAACCCACTGTTAATACTCGCATCTTTTGAGTACAACTCCATCTTAGTTGCTGTACCGGGAACATAACCTTCAGTCAGTTTAGTTAATCCTTCAGTTGGATTGGGCTCCTGAATAACATCTTTTGAACAAGAATATAAACCAAATGTGATAGCTATAACAATAGCTAAAGACAATACTATTTTTTTCATCTATATATTTTTTATTAAATGAATCTGACAGATATCCGCCTGAACATAACGGGCAGAGCATTCCGTCATCCTGATTAATGTTTGAGTAACTAATAATGTTGTTGGGTGAATCAGCCTGGCATCACCAGGCAATTTTTATCCCTGTAAATGGTAATGAAAATCAAACAGACGGCGGATGGAAGATTTCCGCAAAGTGGGAAAAAGAATAAGCATCTGTAAGTTCAGAATAACTTATTTCATTTTCATTCTCGTATTGTAAAATAAAATTGATACTTGAAATAATACATGGCCCTGCTTCTACCCACTGTTTTAGTTGTTGAGCGTTGTTCTCATCCTTTTTTTCTTCAGTCTTTTTTAATTTCTTACTTAGATAGCATTTACCATTACATTGTAGTTGTGGCTTTTCTTTATTGATACATTTCTCCTTTACAATACTGGCACGGTTAACAAAAAACCAAGCTGTAACTGATGCAGAATAAAATGATTGCAGCGAGAATGTAATTAATAATATGAGAGCAATAAACCTTTTCACGAAGGCAAAAGTCATTGCAAAAAGGAAGGATTTTCCTGACTTCAATCAGCTTAATACATGATAAAAGACATCAACGTATTTTATAATTGCTAATATTAATAAGATGATTACAAAACTTATATTCCACTTCATCATTACTACTTACTATCAGCAACCTATCATTGCAATAATCAGTTACTAAAGAATGATACATATCAATACCTTCCTTATCAAGATTAGTGCAAGGCTCATCCAACAAAACAATTGCCGTATCAGAAAAAACACATTGTGCCAGTTTTATACGTTGTTTCATTCCAGAAGAAAAATAACGGATTTGTTTGTTTCTGGCTTTCTCAAGTCCAATTATTGAAATGGCCTTGTCGGATGACATACCGGGTATAAAAGATTTAAATCCCTGATGAAAATCTAAAAATTCAGTTAGTGTCATTTCTTCAATTACTTCTAAATATGGTGCACATATTGAAACATGTTTATACACATTTTCATCAGCACATACTTTATTATTTATTGTAAATTGAATTTTACCTTCGTTAGCATACATCGATCCGCTTACCACTTGCAGTAAGGTGCTTTTCCCTGATCCATTAGGGCCAGTAATTGCATACGATTGGCCTAATTCAAAATTGTAATTGAAATGGCGGAAGATCCATTCCCTGTTGTATCTTTTTCCGGCATCAGATAGGCAGATCATCATCATTAGTGCCTTTGGTAAAACGTTTGATGATGCCACGGCCACTTTCACGGATAAATGTTACGATTTCATCCCTTTCATCCGTAGCTGGCATCTCTTCTTCAATATATTCAACTGCCTGACTTGTATTAAGTCCTTTATTAAATAATACTCTATATATATCAAGTATATGATTAATTCTTTCTATACTAAAGCCACGACGTTTTAACCCAATGGAATTTACTCCGGCATAACTTAAAGGATTGCGGCCTGCTTTAATATATGGAGGTACATCTTTGCCAACTAATGAACCGCCACTAATAAAAGAGTGCTGTCCAATTTTTACAAACTGATGTATGGCACACATACCACCAATAATTGCCCAGTCGCCAATTGTGGCATGCCCTGCTACTTGTGTATTGTTACTGGTTATACAATTATCACCTACAAAACAATCATGTGCAAAATGGCAATACGCCATGATAAGACAGTTCTTACCAATCATAGTTTTCTCCCTATCCTTAGTTCCCCGATTTATGGTTACAAATTCACGGATGGTTGTTCCATCACCTATAAATACATTAGAATATTCGCCTTGAAATTTCAAATCTTGCGGCACTGCGGCAATTACTGCTCCGGGAAAAATGCGGCAGTTTTTCCCAATTCTGGCTCCTTCCATAATTGTTACGTTGGAACCAATCCAAGTGCCATCTCCAATTTCTACATCTTGGTGGATTACCGTGAACGGATCAATTTTTACATTTGTTGCCAGCTTTGCGTTGGGATGAATGTATGTATGCGGATGAATCATGTAGTATTTTAAAGTACCTCCACTGAGTGCTCAGAAGACGGACAAAGGTAACTGATACCAACAAAAACAGAAGTTTTTTTAAGCATATTATGTTAAAAGTCAAAGGGCAAGACGATAATTCAAAGTTGCACCATTGAAATTGCCGGATAAGTCGTAAATTTGCCTTTATCGATGCATAATCCACAAGACATATTAGCATTAGCCTATAAGCAGAATCTGATGCAGGATCAATTGGTTCTTTTACAAGAAAGAGTACAGGAGATTCCTGGTTCGGTGCAATACACCATTAATCGGTATAGCAGAAATCAACAATGGAATATTGAAGACACTGGCATGCTTGTATATCATTATGAGAAAAAGGCTGCTAAAGAAAACTACTTAGAACTTCGCTTTTGTGTGAGTGGTAATGTCTATTGCCGTAAAAAAAATACGGAATGCGATATGTGCCAATTCAGCGCATCAAAAACCTGTGTGGAAAGAGCGGACAGTGTGGATGTGGTAAGTTTCAAATTTTCTCCAACACATCTTAGTCAGTTTTTGAAACCAAGAAAAGGTGATTCAATTCTTACAGATGATATATTAAATTTTACGCATCGATCTTCATTTACAAAAATTCTTCCACTGTGTGGCAAAACAAGAATGGTATTGGAAGGTGTTTTAAATCATACCTATACTGACACACTGGAGAATATCTATATCAATGCTCAAACGCAAATGTTACTGTTGTACAGCCTTGATTGTATGCTCGGTGAGAAAGAAATTGATGTAGTAAACTGCAAGTTTTTGGCAAATGAACTGGACAGGGAAAAAATTGTAAAAGCAAGAGAAATCCTTATTCAACATATCGGCGACCCCATTACCATTAAAGAATTGAGCCGTAAAGTTGCTATCAACGAATGTTACCTGAAAAAAGGATTTAAAGAATTGTTCGGCACTACTGTTTTTGATTTTTATCAAAGCCAGCGTATGGAACATGCAAAATATCTTTTGTACGAAAAAGGATTAAGCGTAACAGAAGTTTCTATGCTATTAGGCTACTCTTCTATCTCCCACTTCTCTACTGCTTTTAAAAAGCATACAGGTTTGAAGCCTTGTGAGTTGTTACTACGCAATTAATAAGTCTTCTTCAGATTGGGATCGGTGATAATAATATAATCACCAAGATGTTTAAACTTTTCCCAATCAGGATTGGAGAATGAGCTATCGCTAAAACAACTGATATTTACGATTTTCAATTTAGCATTTCTTTTCTGAAGCTGTGCAGCCGTTCCTAATTTTTCATCAGTATGAAAACGGCCTACCATGTGAAATATCTTTTTATCCTTGTTCCTCTTCCAGAACTTATAAATACTGTTGCTCATACCGGCATCCCAAAGGTTCTGGCTGTAATAGATCTTAGGATTATTGGTGCCCGGACTTCCTCCGCCCATAAACCCCTGGAATTTTTCATAATACTTTCCAGCCAACGTATCGTAAGGTAATGGGGGAAGATATTTCTTTGAGGATTTCGGTAAACCTGCCAAAGAATTCATACCATTACTGCTTACCATACTAACATACCTTCTGGGAGTGTTGGCCGCAATAACCGATAACTTATTTTGCTTAGCAAATTCAACTACAGGTTTATAGTCTTTGTAGTTATTCCATGCCCTTGCCTCTTTTATCATCCGGCTTTCACTGATAAATCCATCCAGATATTCATTTAACACTAATTGACAGTCCGTTTCAAACATTTCCATGCTTAATGCAAGCTTTACACCATATTCTTTATGCAATGCTTTGAAAATAGCCGCTTCCAGAAAATGACCGGCACTATCATTATGTTCTTCGCCAAAAAATAAAACATCAGCCGCTTTGCAATCAATAGCAATTTGTTCTATTGTTGTCGTTTGTTTTGTCTGCGTATTATAAATTTTATAATGATTTTCAATTCCACTTTGGGAAAATGAAAATAGAAATGATAATAAACAGGTTGAAAGAAGAAAAAACCTCATTGTTATAATTTTAAAAAAGACAAATCTATATGTTTAGTGTCAGTTTTGGAAACCGATGAAATTATACAAAGAAATTTCTGGCAAATGGCTTATCGGCTTAAAACACTAAAACAATTTTTACAAAGTTCTTCTTCTATTGCTTATTAAACCGATATTTTTGCCACGACATTTAATAACAAATGAAGCAGACAAACAATAATGTGGACAAAGGTCATATTGAACAAGCTGGTATTTTCGGTCAAAAAACTGAAATCATTTTATCGGTTATATGCGGCATTTTTCTTGGCTTAGGGTTTCTTATTCAAAATGTATTTCCTCAAATACCGGGATGGGTTAGTATTGTACTCTACATTTTCTCATACATTTTTGGGGGATATTATACGTTTATTGAAGCTTACGATGCTATCAGTAAAGGAAAATTTGAAATAGATTTTTTGATGCTGGTAGCTGCTATCGGTGCAGCAGCCCTAGGTCAATGGCCAGAGGGAGCTTTACTTTTATTTCTGTTTAGCCTAGGGCATGCGTTAGAGCATATGGCAATGAATAAAGCCCGAAAATCCATTGAAGCATTGGCGGGATTATCTGCAAAAACGGCTATTGTTCGACGTAACGGTATACAGGAAGAGATTCCAGTGGAACAATTACTGATAGGTGATATTGTAATCGTAAAACCGAACAGCAAAATGCCTGCGGATGGTGTGGTAGTGGCGGGAAATAGCAGCGTAAATCAGGCACCAATCACCGGAGAAAGTGTACCGGTAGATAAAATGCCTGTTGATAATCCAGATGCAGATTTTAGTAATGACAAGAAAAAAGATGCGGCTCATACTGTGTTTGCAGGTTCCATCAATGGTGCAGGCGTATTGGAAATAAAAGTATTGAAGGAAGCAAAAGATTCAACACTTTCCAGAGTGGTGCAAATGGTAAAAGAAGCCGAGCAGCAGCAATCTCCCACACAACAGTTTACTAAAAAAATAGAGCGGTATTATGTACCTGCAGTTTTAATATTGGTTTCATTGCTAATATTTGCCTTTTTAGTTATTGATGAGCCATTCAGTAAAAGTTTCTACAGGGCAATGGCAGTATTGGTGGCAGCCAGTCCCTGTGCATTAGCCATTTCTACTCCGAGTGCTGTATTGAGTGGTGTGGCAAGGGCGGCTCGACAAGGTGTATTAATAAAAGGTGGAAAGCCATTAGAAGATCTTGGTGTGTTAACCGCTTTGGCATTTGATAAAACAGGAACACTAACAGAAGGTAAACCTGTACTTAATAAAATAATTGTTTTAAATGGCACAACAGAAGAAGATCTGCTAACGATGGCAGTTGCCGTGGAGAGACTAAGCGATCACCCATTGGCGTCAGCGATAGTAAAAGGCGGAATGCAAAAATTAAATGGGAAGATTATCCCCGAAGCTACTAACCTGAAAGCTGTAATGGGTAGAGGAGTGCAGGCCGATATCAACGGGAGCAAAGTTATTATTGGTAATGATGAAATATTTAAAGAGAATAACCAATCATTATTACCGCAGAAAATAATTGAACAGGTTACCGCATTGCAGTACGAAGGCAACACTACAATGATTATTAAAAATGATGACAACTATATTGGTATCATTGGTGTAATGGACATTCCCCGACCAGAAGCAAAAGAAGTTTTGCTACAATTAAAAAGAGCAGGTATAAAAAAAATGGTGATGCTTACCGGCGATAATCAGCGGGTAGCAGACGCTGTTGCCAAGCAGATTGGAATAACAGAAGCATACGGGGATTTATTACCTGAGGAAAAAGTAGCTGCGATTGACAAATTGATGGAAAAGGGAAATAAATTAGCCATGATTGGTGATGGAGTCAACGATGCCCCTGCGATGGCGAAAAGTACTGTCGGTATCGCTATGGGAGCTGCAGGTAGTGATGTTGCATTGGAAACTGCAGACATTGCATTAATGGGTGATAAACTTTCCCTCTTACCGTTTGCAATTGGCCTCAGCCGAAAAAGTAAATCGATCATCCGTCAAAATCTTTTTATTAGCCTGGGAATGGTAGCTGTTCTAATTCCCTTAACGATGTCAGGAATAGCAAGTATGGGTCCGGCAGTAATAGGACATGAAGGCTCTACACTGCTTGTGGTTTTAAATGCACTTCGACTTCTTGGATATAAATCAAAACAAAGTTGATGATTTATAAATATTGAAATATAAACATGATGAACGCAGTATCATTTAATGAGTTAGCAAGAAACCGCCGTTCTACTTTTCCCGACCAGTTCGTGGCAGGAAAAAAAGTGGAGGATAATATTATAAATGAAATAATAACCAATGCCAGCTGGGCGCCTAATCATGGCAAACAAGAGCCTTGGCATTTTACAGTATTCAGCGGCGATGGATTACAAAAACTGGCTAGCTGGCAAAGTGAACTATATAAAGAACTGGCAGGTGAAAATTTTAAAGAGATCACTTACTCTAAACTGCAACAGAATCCATTGAAGGCTTCACATGTTATTGCACTTTGCATGAAGAAGACAGCCAATAAAAATATTCCTGAAGTAGAAGATGTAGCTGCAGTAGCTTGTGCTGTTCAGAATATTTACTTATCCGTTACAGCTTATGGTCTTGGTGGTTATTGGACAACAGGCGGGGTTACGTATAAAGAAAAAGCAAAAGAGTTTTTTGGTTTGGATAAAGAAGATAAATTAATGGGCTTCTTCTATATAGGATATATTGCTATTCCAACAACCGGAGTTACCAGAAAACCATTGGAAGAAAAACTAACATGGATTAATTAAACAATTATGCCAAAAAAAATTATTACTCCTGAATACCGTATTCACTATCCTGTAAAAGTTGCAAAGAGTAAGATAGCAGGCAAAGGAGCTTACGCATTACAGTCTATTCCGGCAAAAAGAAAAATCGGTGACCTTGGCGGCGTTATAATCACTATGAAAGAAGCGATGCGTTTGATAAAAGATTTAAAAGTTATCAACTGTGTTGAGCTGGATAATAATCTTGCTTTAAATGCTTCTGCCAACCCAAACGATATGCGATTCATCAATCATTCCTGTGGCCCTAACACCTTTATGCGGGTAATGAAAGACCGTGTGGAGTTTTATGCTTTGAAAAACATTAAGAAAGGAGAAGAACTAAGTTGTGATTATGGAGAAACACATCATGATGGCAAGTTGCCTTGCAGGTGCGGTGCAAAAAACTGCAGAGGATTTATTTAAGCTAAGAGATATAAGGAGTAAATGAGAAAAAGAGTAATTCATAAAATAAATTTCAATTAAGTAGTAAGGAGATGTTATGCGAAAGCTTGTTATTATTTGTATTCTAAGTTTTGTTGTACTTGTATCAGTTTCTTATACAAAAGAAAGCCTACGGGATGTTTATTCTCGTCCATCTTCGCAATGGCCAGCTCCAACAATTGATAACGGTGTTGAATGGAAAGAACTGGGTATACTTCCTGCAAGTCCATTGGAAAATAAAAAGGACTCACTAAAAGATATTATCGAGCTTGGTAAATCTTTATTTTTTGATACAAGATTAAGCGGTTCAGGAAAAATTTCCTGTGCTTCCTGTCATGATCCCAAATTAAACTGGACAGATGGAAAAGAAAAATCTATCGGGCATGAAGGAACGATCAACAAAAGAAACTCTCCCACCATTCAAAACACCTGGTTTTACAATAAACTTTTTTGGGATGGCAGGAGCAGTAGCTTAGAAGATCAGGCATTCGCCCCAATTAACAGCGAATCTGAAATGCATCATGAAATGCCTGAGCTGGTAGGGCAATTAAGAAATATAAAAGGGTACGCTGTTTTATTTCAAAAGGCTTTCGGCTCACCTACAATTAATCCGCATAACTTAACAGAAGCCATCGCCACATTTGAAAGAACTATTGTTAGCAACAAAAGCAGGTTCGATAAATTTCTGGAAGGAGACAAAAAAGCAATTACGAATAGTGAATTAAATGGACTTCATCTATTTCGCACTAAAGCAAGGTGTATGAATTGCCATAATGGGCCCCTATTTACAGATAACCAGTTTCATAATATTGGTTTTTCAGGTGCTGACAATGGATATTATCAGGTATCGCATAAAGATGAAGACATCGGTAAGTTTAAAACTCCGTCGCTTCGGGATGTTATGAAAACCGGTCCATGGATGCATGACGGCAAATCAACAAGCATTAAAGAGATTATAGAGAACCTTAATTCGGGTGATATGGGCACCAATAATAATCCTTTAATAAAGCCATTAAACCTCTCAAAAAAAGAAAAAAAAGATTTACTGGCCTTTTTAAATGCTATTTCAACACCTCCGGTGGGATTTAAAAAACCAGTTTTGCCAGAATAAGCAACTATTTCAAATGAAAAGTTATCTTTGCAAACCAAACTTAAAACAAATAAAAAAACATAATCATGAAAAAATTATTCTTTACGTTGGCTATTGCAGGATTTGCATTTGTAGTAAATGCACAACCACCTGCTGGTGATGCTAAACTCGGTGAATGGTATGGTGAAAAAGTTACAACTGATGGAGCTGTTGCTTTAACAGACGTGGTGGCTAAACTAGCCAATGGTGCAGAACCAATGGAAACAAAAATCAAAGCTAAAATAGTTGAAGTTTGCCCTAACAAAGGCTGCTGGTTAAAGTTGGAATTAAGCAATGGCGAAACAGCGATGGTTAAAATGAAAGATTATGGATTCTTTTTACCTGTAGCAGCAAAAGGAAAAACAGTAGTTATTGATGGCGAAGTAAAAATGAAAACAACATCTGTTGCCGAGTTAAAGCATTACGCAGAAGATGCAAAAAAATCAAAAGCAGAAATTGATGCCATTACTAAGCCTGAAAAAGAAGTTCGGGTTACTGCAAAAGGAATTGTAATAGTAGAATAATGGTTCACACCTATTTTTTAAAAAACTGTTCAGAATTGAACAGTTTTTTTTGTTTAATACTTTTTATATTATAGTATGACTTTCGTCAACATTCCGTATGACTTTTCAAAAAATGGTGTCATTTTTTTGTCAAACAAAATTTCATCTTCACATCATGACAAAGGCATGATAATTCACAAATATTCCTGAAGAACCTTTGCAGTCAATTTTAGAATAGATGAAGAAATCGGCTGCAATTTTAATCACTTTCTTACTGAGAATTTCCGCATTTGCACAAAGCGATACTTTGTTCAACAGAACAATGGATGAAATTGTTATAACCGCTACCCGAACTGAAAGAAAGATAGGAAATGTCGCAGTGCCAGTCAACATCGTTAATAAAAAGACCATTCAGCTTTCAGGTTCATTAAGGCTAAATGATATTCTGCAAGAGCAAACAGGCTTGCAGATTACTGGTGGCACAGGAAGCAATGCAGTTGGTGGTGGCGTATTTGGAAATGGAGTTCAGTTACAGGGCCTTTCTCCAGATCATACAATTATATTATTAGATGGAGAACCTTTAATCGGACGTCAAGGTGGTGTTATGGATTTATCAAGATTTGCTGTTGGCAATATCCGCAAAATTGAAATTGTAAAAGGGCCATCCTCAAGCTTATATGGTAGTGATGCGATGGGCGGTGTTATTAACATTATCACTGAACCAGCAAAGGGGAATAATTTTACTGCAGGTGTCAGAACCGGATCTTTTTTAAATACCGATATCTATACATCGGGTAATATCAGCCAAAATAAAACTTCCTTACTTTATTTTCTAAACAGGAACAGCAGCAATGGTTACGAACTGAATAAATCATCACCTGAAAAAACACTGGAACCATACTTTAATTATACTGGCCAATTAAAATTGGCGCATCAATTTTCTCCAAAAACAAAGCTCACAACCAACAGTCGCTTATTCTACGGATTACAACAAAGTCGTTATGCTATTAACAGCAGCCAGTTAAATGTTACTGGCGATGGTAGTACAAAAGACTTTTTAATAAACCCTGTTCTATCACACCGTTTTAATAATCGTTTACAAACAAACCTACGGCTGATGGCAAGTGGTTACAGCTTTACGCAGCAGTTAGATAGTATCAGTAATAATAAACAATACTATTACGATCGGTTCAATCAGGGTTTTTACAGAGCAGAAAATCAAACTGATTTTTCCTGGAACACAAACAACACCCTGACGATTGGCGGTGGTTTTACATTACAAACGGTGAACACTACCCGTTATAGTAAAAAACAGGAACAACAAATGTGGCATGGGTTTGCTCAACATGAATGGCGGGCTATAAAAAACGTAATCTTTATTTCAGGATTACGATATGATTACAACACTGATTTTGCTTCAAGGTTAAGCCCGAAAGTTGCAGTTAATTATGCCATCAATGAAAAAATAAAATTAATCGCTTCGTATGGCGCTGGTTTTAAAGCGCCGGATTTTCGTCAGCTGTATTTGAATTTCACCAATAATGCAGCGGAAGGATATAGTATTTACGGAAGTAATGAATTTTCTATCTCATTTCTTCAGCAACAGCAAAACCTTGGATTTATTTCAAACATACTTCCATCAGCAAATCTTATTACAAAGCTTAAACCTGAAATATCGGATGGCTTTAATATTGGTACAACTTTGAATCTTATAGCTTCTTTAAAAATTGATATTAATATGTTTCGCAACGATGTAAATAACCTGATTAATTACATACCGGTTGCTACTAATACAAACGGCAGTTCCGTTTTTAGTTATATCAATATAAACAGAGCTTTTACACAAGGTGTTGAATTAAACATCAGTTATAAAATAAAAATGCTACAAATCAGCGGAGGTTATCAACTACTTTCTACCGGCGATAAAGATCTTTTACAAAGAATAAAAAATAATGAAGTTTATGGCCGTGATAAAATAAACGGTGCGGCTAGGTTGATGACAAAATCTGATTATAGTGGCTTACTAAATAGAAGTAAACATCAAGCGAACCTTCGGTTGTTCTGGGAGAATAATGATAGTAAATGGAATGCTTCGTTACGCTTTATTTACCGCAGCAGGTTTGGCGTTACTGATAAAGATGGCAATGGCTTTGCCAATATGGAAGAAGAGTTTGCTAATGGGATGTTGCAGACAAATATGACAATTGGTTATCAACTTAACAAATCGTTCGGGCTACAGGCTGGAGTAAATAATATTTTGAACCATATTGACTCTAGTAATCTGCCCAACATACCGGGTATCAATTGGTTTTTAGGAATACATTATTCAATTAAAAAATAAACAATAGAAATATGAACAAGAGAAATGTGATTTTTGCAGTGTTAATGATTGTAGTTTTTGCAAGCTGCAAAAAAGATAAAACAGACCCTACTCCCTCAAAGGTAGATACAAAGGATTTTCTGGTAAATGGTAATCCAGCTGGTGGCAATTATAATTTTTTCAGTTTTGAAAATGCTGCTGAAGTAACTCAAGTTGATTCTGCAAGTACCAAATGGGATTTCGCAATTCGATTTGAGACTTTTATTGTGAACAGCAATGCAAGTGGCCCGGGTAATGCTGGTGTGCAGATTTTTAACCAGCCATTTGATGCAATCACAACAGCTCCTTCAACAAGTTACAGATATGATACTACTGTTTCTCAAAAAGCAATAAAAGGTGCAGATTGGTACACATACAATCCAACAACCCGTAGCTTTTCACCCATAGCCGGAAAAACTTTTGTATTCCGTACTGCTACTGGCAAGTATGCCAAGCTTGAAATGATTAGTGCAGATCCTGCCGATGATTTAGGCAATCCAGTAGTTCCGCCAACAAGGCCTACAAAAATTAAATACAAAATCAGAGTGGCTTACCAGGGAGATGGCAGCCAAGCCTTCTAATCTAATTGTATCAAAATATATTCTTAACCGCATTCTTTGGGATGCGGTTTTTTTCAGGCTTTACTTTTCGTAACTTCGCACCCATTTTAAAACGGCTACAATTTGCTATGTAGCTGAAAGCGAAGTAGTATGAGTATAAAATACCACGAATTTAAGGGCTTAAATCTACCAGCTTTCGAGCAGGAAATACTGGCTAAATGGTCTGAAAAACAAGCTTTTGAGAAAAGTGTTTCCCTGCGTGAAGGAGCTACTCCTTTTGTTTTTTATGAAGGTCCGCCGAGTGCAAACGGTATGCCCGGCATACACCATGTTATTTCCAGAACTTTAAAGGATTTGGTTTGCCGCTACAAAACCATGAAAGGTTTTCAAGTAAAACGCAAAGGCGGTTGGGATACACATGGTCTGCCGATTGAACTCGGAGTAGAAAAAGAACTTGGCATAACCAAAGAAGATATTGGCAAAAAGATATCGGTTGAAGAATATAACCAGAAGTGTCGTGAAGCAGTATTGCGGTATAAAGACAAGTGGGACGACATTACAAATAAAATGGGTTACTGGGTTGACCTGAATGACCCGTACATCACTTTCAAGAATGAATACATAGAAACACTCTGGTGGATACTGAGTGAATTATACAAAAAAGGATTTCTGTACGAAAGTGTAAGTATTCAACCTTACTCACCTGCAGCAGGAACCGGATTAAGTTCGCATGAACTTAACCAACCTGGGACGTATAAAGATGTAAAAGATACCAGTGCAGTGGCGATGTTTAAGGCCTCCCCAAACCCCTCCGAAGGAGGGGCTTACAAGAACCCTGGCATTCAAAAAATGTTTTCTGCGTTGACAGACTCTAAGAACCCTCCTTCGGAGGGCAGGGAGGCCGAAGTTTTCTTCATGGCTTGGACAACAACTCCGTGGACATTACCATCAAACCTTGGATTAACAGTTGGTGCTAATATTGATTATGTTTTAGTAAAAACAATCAATCCGTATTTGCATAACGAAATAACTATCGTTCTTGCAAAAGCATTACTTGGTATATATTTCAAACCAGAACAAGAGAATACAGATTTTACTGAATATAAAAATGATGGCAAGAATTTACCGTATAAAATAATTACTGAGTTCAAAGGAAAAGATATAGAAGGTTGCGAATACGAACAACTACTTCCTTACGAATCCAATTCAATAAAAGTAATTCAGGAAATCACACCGAACGCAAAACCATTCCGTGTAATGGTTGACACATTTGTTACTACAGAAGATGGTACGGGTATCGTTCACACCGCTCCGGCTTTTGGGGCAGATGACTATAAAGTTGGTAAGAAATACAATATCGGTATTCTAACGATGGTTGACAGACAAGGCAAATTTGTAGATGGCCTTGGCGAGTTCAGCAATCGTTATGTTAAAAATTATAAAGATGACCCGGAGTATATAGATGTAAATGTTGACATCAGTGTAAAACTGAAAAAAGAAAACCGGGCCTTCAAAGTAGAAAAGTACGAACACAATTATCCGCATTGCTGGCGCACAGATAAACCTATTCTTTATTATCCATTGGATGCATGGTTCATCAAAACCAC
>Ga0209476_10001259_pt1 | contig 17103 bp, 31 predicted proteins | sample KloWWTrecipitate_FD_187179 | JGI IMG/M metagenome (GOLD analysis project Ga0209476, IMG submission 187179) | Active sludge microbial communities from Klosterneuburg, Austria, studying microevolution and ecology of nitrifiers - Klosterneuburg... | ecosystem: Engineered > WWTP > Aerobic digester... | reverse complement strand
CGCCAAGGAGCGGGTGTTCTCCTTCCGCGACGACTTCGGCCAGTGGGACCCAAAGAACCAGCGGCCGGAACTGTGGGACCTCTACAACGCCCGCATCCATCCCGGCGAAAACATCCGCGCCTTCCCGATTTCCAACTGGACCGAGCTCGACGTCTGGCAGTACATCGCGCGCGAGCAGCTCGAACTGCCCTCGATCTATTTCGCCCACGTGCGCCCCGTCGTGCAGCGCGACGGCGCCCTGGTGCCGGTGACCCCGCTGACGCCGCCGCGGGACGGCGAGGCCATCGAACAGGTTTCCGTACGATTCCGCACCGTCGGCGACATCACCTGCACGGCGCCGGTGGAATCCGCCGCCGACACGGTCGAAAGGATCATCGCCGAAACCGCGGCCACCACCATCACGGAACGCGGCGCCACGCGCCTCGACGACCAGACGTCCGAGGCGTCGATGGAGCAGCGCAAGAAGGAGGGTTATTTCTGATGTCCGCCCGCGAACCCCTGCCCGACGTGCCGGTCGAGGACCACGGCCTGCTGCGTTTTCTCACCTGCGGCAGCGTCGACGATGGCAAGAGCACGCTGATCGGCCGGCTGCTCTACGACAGCAAGTCCATCCTCGCCGATGCGCTCGCCACGCTCGAGCGCACCTCGAGGAAGCGCGGCCTCGAGGCCGCCGACCTCTCGCTGCTCACGGACGGCCTGCAGGCCGAGCGCGAGCAGGGCATCACCATCGACGTCGCCTACCGCTACTTCTCCACCGGCACGCGCAAGTACATCATCGCCGACGCGCCCGGCCACGAGCAGTACACCCGCAACATGGTCACGGCGGCCTCCACCGCCGACCTGGCGATCATCCTCGTCGACGCGCGCAAGGGCGTACAGACGCAGACGCGCAGGCATTCCTGCATAGCCCACCTCGTCGGCATCCCGCACCTCGTGGTCGCCGTCAACAAGATGGACCTGGTCGATTACTCGCAGGAATTCTTCGATCGCATCCGCCAGGATTACCTGCGCTTCGCCGCCACGCTGGGCATCCGCGACGTGCGCTTCATCCCGATTTCCGCCCTCGAGGGCGACATGGTCGTCGAGCGTGGCAAGCGTCTACCCTGGTACAAGGGGCCGGCGCTGATGGAGTTGCTCGAAACGTCACCCCCTGCACACCACGAGGCCCCAGAGCAGTTACGCTTCCCGGTGCAGTACGTCTGCCGCCCGCGCACCGCGGAGCACCGCGACTACCGTGGCTACATGGGCCGCATCGAGTCCGGCGAGGTCGCGATCGGCGACGAAGTGCAGGTTCTGCCCTCCGGCCGCAGGACACGCATCAAAGATATTCGCCTGCTGGACCGCACCCTGCCGCAGGCCGGCAGCGGGCGCTCGGTGGCGCTGCTGCTGGAGGACGAGGTCGGCATCTCGCGCGGCGACATGATAGTCAGTCCGTCCAGGGCGCCGTCCGTGACGAAACGAATCGAGGCCATGGTCTGCTGGCTGGCGGAGGCGCCGCTCGAGCCCGGCCGCAAGTACGTCGTCCGCCACACGACGCGCGAGACGAAGGCGCTGGTGGCGGCCATCGAGTTCCGCCAGGACATCAACGAACTGAAGCGCGTCGCGGGCGGCCGGCTGGAAATGAACGACATCGGGAGCGTGACCTTCAAGCTGGCGCAGCCGCTGTTCGTCGATCCCTATAGCGAAAACCGTGCCACCGGCGCCTTCATCCTCATCGACGAGGCAACCAACAACACCGTCGGCGGCGGGATGATCTTCTAAAAGCTCTCCGGATAGCCGAACAGGCCGGGGCTGCCGCCAGTGTGCATGAACAGCAGGGACTGGTCCTTGCCGTAGCGGCCGCTGCGCGCCAGTGCGATGAATCCGGCGAAGGCCTTGCCGGTGTAGACGGGATCGAGCACCAGCCCCTCGAAGCGCGCCGCCAGCGACAGGGCTTCGCGCATCGAATCCGTCGGCCGGGCGTAGCCGGGGCCGACGAACTCGTCCATGACAGTCACGTCAGCAGCCGTATCGGCATGGCTGTGTCCGAGCAGGCGCAGCGTGTCCGCCGCTTGATGCGCTGTCAGCGTCTCCTGCTCCGCGCGAGTCCCCTCCACGGCGACACCAATGACCGGCAGACCGCCAAGCAAGTGCATGCCGGCTACGAGGCCGCCTTGCGTGCCGCCGCTGCCGGTGGCCGTCACGACAGCCTCGAATTTCAATCCTGCTGCGGATGCCTGGTTCAGGATCTCCTCGGCGCAAACCGCATAGCCGAGATTGCCCAGCCCACAACTGCCGCCGACCGGTATGCAGTACGGCTGTCGTCCTTTCGCGCGCAGCGCTTCGGCGCGCGCGGCCATGCGCTCCTCGCGGATCTCATGCGCTTCGAGAACATGCAAGCGCGCGCCGAACAGGCGGTCGAGCAGCATGTTCCCATTGTGCAGATAGGCTTCAGTGGCATGGCTGCCACGACGCAGGATCAGTTCGCAATCCAGGCCCTGCCGGGCGCAGGCGGCTGCGGTCTGGCGCGCATGGTTCGATTGCAGGGCACCTACGGTGAGAACCGTGTCGGCGCCCAGCGCTTGCGCCTCGCCGAGGAGGAATTCCAGCTTGCGCAACTTGTTGCCGCCCAAGCCGAGGCCGGTGAGATCGTCGCGCTTGGCGTAAAGCCGCGGTCCGCCGAGATGCGCCGACAGGTGCGACAGCGGCTCGATCGGCGTCGGCAGCAGGGCAAGTGCAACGCGCGGAAAACGGGACAGGTCCATCATTCCAGCTTAGCAGCCAGCCGCAGAAACGACAAAGCCCGCCGTAGCGGGCTTTGCAGAGAAGCGGAAACACCTATTCGGCAGCGACAGGCGCCTCGGCAGCCTGCTCCGGGCGATCCACCAGCTCGACCAGCGCCATCGGTGCGTTGTCGCCCTGGCGGAAGCCGAACTTCAGGATGCGCAGATAGCCGCCATTGCGGTTGGCGAAGCGCGGGCCCAGTTCCTCGAACAGCTTGGTGACGATGTCGCGGTCGCGCAGGCGGTTGAAGGCCAGGCGGCGGTTGGCGAGCGAAGGCTTCTTCCCCAGCGTGATCATGGGCTCGACAACGCGGCGCAATTCCTTGGCCTTGGGCAGCGTGGTCTTGATCGCCTCATGCAGCAGGAGGGAGTTGGTCATGTTGCGCAGCATGGCCAGTCGGTGGCTGCTGGTGCGGTTGAGTTTGCGAAGACCGTGACGGTGGCGCATTGGATACCTCTTGTTCTAACGCTGCCGGGGTTACGACAGCTTTTCCAGGCCCATCGGGGGCCAGTTTTCGAGCTTCATGCCCAGGGTGAGGCCGCGGGAGGCCAGCACTTCCTTGATCTCGTTGAGCGACTTGCGGCCGAGGTTCGGCGTCTTCAGCAATTCGGTTTCAGTGCGCTGGATCAGGTCGCCGATGTAATAGATGTTCTCGGCCTTGAGACAGTTGGCCGAGCGCACCGTCAGCTCGAGATCATCTACCGGACGCAGCAGGATCGGATCGACCTGGCTGGGACGCGGCGCCTCGACGGCGATCGGCGTACCTTCGAGATCGGCGAAGACGGAGAGCTGCTCCATCAGCACGCGAGCGGCGTAGCGGATGGCCTCTTCCGGCTCGATGGCGCCGTTGGTCTCGATGTCCATGATCAGCTTGTCGAGATCGGTACGCTGCTCGACGCGGGCAGACTCGACCGTATAGGCGACGCGGCGCACCGGGCTGAACGAAGCGTCAATCATGATTCGGCCGATGCCCTTGGTCTCGCTGCCCACCGGGCGGGTGTTTGCCGGAACATAGCCGCGGCCACTCTCGACCTTGATCTGCATCTCCAGCTTGCCGCCGGGGGCGACATGGGCAATGACGTGATCCGGGTTGATGATTTCGATGTCGTGGCCACCCTGGATATCGCCGGCGGTGACAACGCCTTCTCCCTGCTTGGCAAGCGTCAGGATCGCCTCGCCGCGGTTGTGCATCTTGAGCACGACACCCTTCAGGTTGAGCATAAGATCGACAACATCCTCACGCACGCCATCCAGGGTGGAGTACTCGTGCAGCACGCCCTCGATGTTCACCTCGGTCGGCGCCGAGCCCGGCATCGAGGACAGCAGGATGCGGCGCAGGGCGTTTCCGAGCGTATGGCCGTAGCCGCGCTCGAACGGCTCCATGACGACGCGGGCATGCACCGGGGAGAGGGTTTGCACATCAATGATGCGCGGTTTCAGCAGCGAAGTCGCTTGCATCTGTTTCCCTTCAGGTTCGTTGCGTCAGCGAGACGTCGGATTAGCGCGAGTACAATTCGACGACCAGGCTTTCATTGATCGTCGCCGGCAAATCGGTGCGCGCCGGGTAGGCCTTGAACACGCCCTTGCCAGACTTGGCATCAACCTCGACCCATTCCGGAAAGCCGCGCGACTCGGCCGCTTCCAGCGCAGCCTTGACGCGCAGATGGCCGCGCGTCTTCTCGGCCAGCTCCACCGTGTCGCCGGGGCGAAGATCGTAGGAGGGTATGTTTACACGCTTGCCGTTGACCAGAACGCCGTTGTGACGCACCAGCTGGCGCGCCTCGGCGCGGGAAGCGCCGAAGCCCATGCGGTAGGCGACGGTGTCCAGGCGGCTTTCCAGCAACTGCAACAGGTTCTCGCCGGTCTGTCCCTTGCGGCGATCGGCTTCGGCGTAAACCTTGCGGAACTGGCGCTCCAGCACACCATAGGTGCGGCGGATCTTCTGCTTCTCGCGCAGTTGCACGCCGTAGCCGGACAGGCGCTGGCCGGATTTCTGACCATGCTGGCCGGGGGCGTAGGAACGACGCTCGACGGCGCACTTGTCGGTAAAGCACTTCTCGCCTTTCAGGAAGAGCTTTTCGCCTTCCCGGCGGCACTGTCGGCATTTGGCATCAAGATTGCGGGCCACGGTTCAACTCCTGAGGGTTTTCGGCTCTTAGACGCGGCGCTTTTTCGGCGGGCGGCAGCCGTTATGGGGAATCGGCGTGATGTCGGTGATGCTGGTGATCTTCATGCCGATGGCGTTGAGCGCGCGCACCGCGGATTCGCGGCCAGGGCCGGGGCCCGTGATGCGCACTTCCAGATTCTTCACGCCGCATTCCTGTGCAGCCTTGCCGGCATGCTCTGCGGCGACCTGGGCAGCAAAAGGCGTGCTCTTGCGCGAACCCTTGAAGCCGGCGCCGCCGGAAGTTGCCCAGGACAGGGCATTGCCCTGTCGGTCGGTGATCGTAATGATCGTGTTGTTGAAGGACGCATGCACGTGGGCAATGCCCTCGGCGACGTTCTTTTTTACCTTCTTGCGCGCCTTGGTGGTGGCGGATTTTGTAACCATCTGTCAGTCCCTTACTTCGTCATCCGGATCGCCTTGCGCGGACCTTTGCGCGTGCGGGCGTTGGTTCGCGTGCGCTGGCCGCGGCAGGGCAGGCCCTTGCGATGGCGCACGCCACGGTAGCAACCGAGATCCATCAGGCGCTTGATGCTCATGGTCACTTCACGGCGCAGGTCGCCCTCGATCGTGAATCTGCCGACTTCCTCGCGCAGCTTGTCCATCTGCGTGTCGGTCAGGTCCTTGATCTTCGTCGCGTGTGCAATTCCGGCAGCGTCGCAAATCTTTTGCGCGCGCGTGCGGCCGATACCGTAGATCGCAGTCAGCGCGATGGCGGTGTGTTGATGGTTGGGAATGTTTACCCCAGCGATGCGGGCCATAAGCGTAGACCTTTCGTCACCCCGAAAAAGCGAAACCGTTAATTATATCCGAGCTGCCCTGCCTGATCAACCTTGGCGCTGCTTATGGCGGGGATCCGTACAAATGATGCGGACCACGCCCTTGCGGCGGATGACCTTGCAGTGGCGGCACAGCTTCTTGACCGATGCGAGAACTTTCATGTTTCTCTCCTGTAATGCTGCCTTACTTGACGCGGAAGGTAATGCGGCCCTTGGTCAGGTCGTAGGGCGTCAGCTGCACCGTTACCTTGTCGCCTGGCAGTATGCGAATGTAATGCATGCGCATCTTGCCTGAAATAAATGCATGGATGACATGGCCGTTTTCGAGTTTGACCTTGAAGGTTGCATTGGGAAGATTTTCCTCCACCTCGCCCTGCATCTCGATGACGTCTTCCTTGGCCATGCGTCCCTATCTGCCGGGGAACCCCGCCCCCTTGAAATTCGCTTTTTTCAGCAGACTTTCGTACTGGTGCGACATGACATAGGCTTGCACCTGCGACATGAAATCCATGGTCACAACGACGATGATGAGCAGGCTCGTGCCACCGAAGTAGAATGGTACATTCCACTTCAGGATGAGAAATTCCGGCAGAAGGCAGACCAGGGTCACATAAATCGCGCCGGCCAGTGTCAGGCGCATCAGTATCTTGTCGACATATCGGGCCGTCTGATCACCGGGGCGAATCCCCGGGACGAAGGCGCCGCTCTTCTTCAAATTGTCCGCTGTCTCCTTGGAATTGAAGACCAGCGCCGTATAGAAGAAGCAGAAAAAGACTATTGCCGCCGCGTAGAGCATGACGTAGATCGGCTGGCCGGGCGAGAGTGTCGCCGCAATGTCCTTCAGCCAGAACATGCCCTCTCCCGAGCCAAACCAGCCAGCAACAGTAGCTGGAAACAGGATGATTGACGATGCGAAGATCGGCGGGATGACGCCCGACATGTTCAGTTTCAGCGGAAGATGCGAGCTCTGTCCGCCATACACCTTGTTGCCAACCTGGCGCTTGGCATAGTTCACCAGGATCTTGCGCTGCCCGCGCTCGACAAAGACAACAAACCCGGTCACCAGGAATACCAGGGCGATTATGAAGATCGCCGTCAGCGCATGCATGGCGCCGGTGCGCACCAGTTCGAGCAGTCCGCCGATGGCGTTGGGCAGGCCCGCCGCAATGCCGGCGAAAATGATGATGGAAATGCCGTTACCCAGTCCGCGCTCGGTAATCTGCTCACCCAGCCACATGAGAAACATGGTGCCTGTCAGCAGCGTCGTCACGCAGGTGACGCGGAACAGGATGCCCGGATCAAGCACCAGGCCGGCCTGTGATTCCATTGCAATGGCTATGCCGAGCCCCTGAACAAGGGCCAGTCCGACGGTGCCATAGCGGGTGTACTGTGTGATCTTGCGCCGACCGGCCTCGCCTTCCTTCTTCAATGCCTCCAGAGAGGGCACCGCGACGGTCATCAGTTGCATGATGATCGAGGCCGAGATGTAGGGCATGATGCCGAGTGCGAAAATGGTGAAGCGCGAAAGCGCACCGCCCGAGAACAGGTTGAAAATGCCAAGAATGCCGCCCTGCTGGCCTTGGAACAGCTCGGCCAGGCGCACCGGATCAATGCCCGGCACGGGAATGTGCGCACCGATCCGATAGACAATCAGTGCCCCGAGCAGGAACATCAAGCGGCGCTTCAGATCACCGAACTTGCCGGTCTTGCCCAAGGCTGCAGTTTCGTTGGCCAAAGCGCTCCCCGATTACTCCGTCGCGACGCTGCCGCCGGCGGCTTCGATGGCTGCCTTGGCGCCCTTGGTGGCGCCGACACCCTTCAGCGAAACCTTCTTGGTCAGCTTGCCCGACAGGATGACCTTGGCGGACAGCGCATCTCCCGGCACCACGCCGGCTTGTTTCAGTACCAGCAGGTCGACCTCGCCGACTGGAAGCTTCTCCAGATCGGACAGGCGCACTTCAATGTTGCGGGCGCGCGTCAGCGAGACGAAACCGCGCTTGGGCAGGCGACGCTGCAGCGGCATCTGGCCGCCCTCGAAGCCGGTCTTGTGGAAACCGCCGGCACGGGACGTCTGGCCCTTGTGGCCGCGGCCAGCCGTCTTGCCGAGGCCGCTGCCGATGCCGCGTCCGACGCGACGTTTGGCATGCTTGGCGCCTGACGCAGGTTTGAGATTGTTCAGTTCCATTCAGTCCTCACATCTCAGGAGGTAGGCGACTTTGTTGATCATGCCGCGTACCGCTGGTGTATCGATCAGTTCGACAGTATGGTTGCGGCGCTTGAGCCCCAGCCCGCGCACGGTAGCACGATGATCCTGCTTGGTGCCCATCAGCCCCTTGACCAGAGTGACTTTCACTTTCTTCTCGGCCATGGCTTACCCCTGGATCTCTTCAACGGTCTTGCCGCGCTTGGCCGCCACTTCCGCCGGGGTGTTCATCTTGGTGAGGCCGTCCAGAGTGGCGCGCACGACGTTGTAGGGATTGGTCGAGCCAAGGCACTTGGCCAGAACGTCGGTGACACCCATCACCTCGAACACGGCCCGCATCGGTCCGCCAGCGATGATGCCGGTGCCCGCCGAGGCGGGCTGCATCAGGACTCGTGAAGCGCCATGCTCGCCGATCACGGCATGCTGCAGCGTCCCATTCTTGAGGGATATCTTGACCATCTTGCGTCGCGCCTCTTCCATGGCTTTCTGCACGGCAACAGGCACTTCGCGGGACTTGCCCTTGCCCATGCCGATGCCGCCGTCGCCATCACCAACCACGGTAAGCGCGGCAAAGCCGAGAATACGGCCGCCCTTCACCACCTTGGTAACGCGATTGATGGAGACCATCTTCTCGCGCAGGCCGTCGTCACGCTCTTCGGACGCCTGCGGTTTTCTCGTCTGCGGTTTTGCCATTGCTAACCTCGCTTAGAACTTGAGTCCGCCTTCACGCGCGGCTTCGGCCAGCGCCTTGACACGGCCGTGGTACATGAAGCCGGAACGGTCGAACGCGACCGTCTCGATGCCAGCGGCCTTGGCCCGCTCGGCGATCAGTTTGCCGACCAGGGTTGCAGCCTTGACGTTGCCGCCACTGGACGTCTGCTTGCGCACACCCTCTTCGACCGTTGACGCCGCCGCCACCACCTTCGCGCCTTCGCCATCGATAATCTGGGCGTAGATATGGCTGTTGGAGCGGTGCACGCAGAGGCGCGCCACTTTGAGTTCGGCAATTTTGGCTCGGGTTTTACGAGCCCTGCGCAAACGCGTCTGCTTTTTGTCCATTACGGTACCCTTACTTCTTCTTCGTTTCTTTCAGAACGATGACCTCGTCCGCGTAGCGTACGCCCTTGCCCTTGTAAGGCTCCGGCGGACGATAGCCGCGGACTTCAGCCGCCACCTGACCAACAACCTGTTTGTCGATGCCCTTGATGACGATTTCCGTCTGCGAGGGCGTTTCCACCTTGATACCGGCAGGCATATCATGAACCACCGGGTGCGAAAAACCGAGGGTAAGGTTGAGCTTGGTACCTTGGGCTTGAGCACGATAGCCGACGCCAACCAAGGTCAGCTTCTTCTCGAAACCCTTGGTGACGCCCGACACCATGTTCGCCAAAAGCGCTCGCATTGTGCCGGAATGGGCGCCGCCGTTTTCGGCCCCCGCCACCGCCTTACACTGCAGCTTGTCGCCCTCGCGCTCAATGCTCACCGCCGGGTGAACAGCCTGCTTGAGGGTGCCGAGCGGGCCCTTGACGCTAATTTCAGCGGCCGCTAGCGTGACATCAACGCCCTTGGGCAGTTCGACTGGATATTTTGCAATTCGTGACATCGCTCTCTCCTTACGCCACGATGCACAGCACTTCGCCACCAACATTCGTGGCGCGGGCGCGGCGGTCTGTCATGACGCCTTTAGGCGTCGAAACGATGGCGATGCCTAGGCCGTTCATCACGCGGGGCAGGTCGCCAGAGCCTTTGTAAACACGCAGGCCAGGGCGCGAAATGCGCTCGATGCGCTCAATTACGGGACGGCCGGCATAATACTTGAGCGCGATGTCCAGTTGCGACTTGCCTTCAGCATCACGCACGGCAAAATCGTCTATGTAGCCCTCGTCCTTCAGCACAGCGGCAATAGCCACCTTGAGCTTTGATGCCGGCATGGCAACGGAGTTTTTTTGAGCTAACTGCGCATTACGAATTCGCGTCAGCATATCGGCGATCGGGTCTGTCATGCTCATTCTCGATCTCCTCTTACCAGCTGGCTTTGATCATGCCGGGCACCTCGCCGCGCATGGCAACTTCGCGCAGCTTGTTGCGGCATAGGCCGAATTTACGGTAATAGCCCCGTGGCCGGCCAGTCAGTTCGCAGCGATTGCGCTGGCGCACGGGACTCGAATTGCGTGGCAATTGCTGAAACTTCAGCCGCGCCTCCATGCGCTCCTCGAAAGAGAGCTTGGCATTGTTGATGATGGCGAAGAGCTCGGCGCGTTTGGCGGCATATTTGGCTACCGTCTTGGCGCGCTTGGCTTCGCGATTCTTGAGTGCAAGTTTCGCCATGGTTCCCTCAATTCTTGAAGGGGAATTTGAAGGCGGCGAGAAGCGCTTTGGCTTCCTCGTCGGTCTTCGCGGTTGTCGTGATGCTGATGTTCATGCCCCTCAGAGCATCGATCTTGTCGTATTCGATCTCTGCAAAGATGATCTGCTCCTTGACGCCCAGGTTGTAGTTTCCGCGGCCGTCAAATGCTTTTCCAGAGATGCCCCGGAAATCACGGATGCGCGGCAGGGCGATACTGACCAGGCGGTCGAGGAATTCATACATGCGCCCGCCGCGCAAGGTGACCATGCAACCGATAGGATAGCCTTCACGGATCTTGAAGCCGGCAATCGATTTTCTTGACTTGGTCGTGACGGGCTTCTGACCGGCGATCTTGGTCATATCGCCAACCGCATGTTCAAGCACCTTCTTGTCGCCGACCGCCTCGCCCACGCCCATGTTCAGCGTGATCTTGGTAATGCGGGGCACTTCCATGACTGATTTATAACCAAACTTCTTGGTCAGCTCGGCCATCACGTTCTGTTTGTAGTATTCCTGTAAGCGCGCCATAAATTCTTCCTTACGCTTCCACGGTTTCGCCGTTCGACTTGAACACACGCACCTTGCGGCCGTCGTCCAGCGTCTTGAAGCCGATGCGGTCTGCCTTCTGCGTGGCGGGATTGATCAGGGCCACGTTCGAAACATGTATCGGCATTTCCTTCTCGAGGATGCCGCCAGGCTGCCCCTTGACCGGATTCGGCCGGGTGTGCCGCTTGACTTTGTTCACGCCCTCAACAAGCACGCGATCATCTTCGTAGCGGCGCAGCACTGCGCCGCGCTTGCCCTTGTCCTTGCCGGCGATAACAATCACGTCGTCGCCTTTGCGAATCTTGTTCATGACCTGAATCCTCAGAGAACTTCGGGCGCCAGCGAGACAATCTTCATGAAGCGCTCGGTGCGCAACTCACGCGTCACCGGGCCGAAGATGCGTGTGCCGATCGGCTCCAGCTTGTTGTTGAGCAGAACTGCCGCATTGCCGTCGAACTTGACGACCGAGCCGTCAGGTCGACGCACGCCTTTGGCGGTGCGCACTACAACAGCGCTATAGACCTCGCCCTTCTTGACGCGTCCGCGCGGGGCGGCGTCCTTTATGCTCACCTTGATCACATCACCGATGCCGGCGTAGCGTCGTTTGGAGCCACCCAGTACCTTGATGCACATGACGGAACGTGCACCCGTATTATCGGCAACATTCAGCACCGTCTGCATTTGAATCATTTTTCTATCTCCAACTTAATCGCAGCTTTCGCCACGGTCAGTCTTGGAACCCGTCCGGGTTGGACCCGACCGGCGAACCAGCCAGGCATGTAACTTGTTCGGCATAGACGATCCCGAACAAAGAAAATAGCCGATGATTGTAGCGTTATTCGCTAGTCAAGTAAACAAGGGGGGCAAATTAAATCGTGCGGGCCTTTTCAACCACACGAATCACACGCCAGGCTTTGGTCTTGGATACCGGGGCGCACTCCTCGATCTGCACCATATCCCCCGCGCCTGCCTCAAGTCCGTCGACATGGGCGGCATACTTGCGCGAACGGGTAACGATCTTGCCGATCGGGTGCTTGACTCGTCGTTCGACTAGGACAGTCACGGTTTTCTGCATCTTGTCGCTTACGACGCGGCCTGTCAGGGTGCGCCGCACTTTCTGGATTGCCTCGGTCATTTTGCTGGCGCCTTTTCACGCAACAGGGTTTTTACGCGCGCAATGTCCTTGCGCACCTTGCCGATCTGGCTGGTGTTTTGCAGTTGCTGGGTTGCTGCCTGCATACGCAGGGAGAACTGCGCCTTGCGCAATTCCAGCAGTTCCTTGTTCAGTTCGGCCATGTCCTTGGCCCTGAGTTCTTTCACTTTCATGATCACCCCACCTGGCGCACGACAAACGCCGTTTCGATCGGCAGCTTGGCGGCTGCCAGCGCGAAGGCCTCACGGGCCAATGCCTCGTCCACTCCGTCCATTTCGTAAATCACCTTGCCCGGCTGGATCTCGGCAACGTAGTACTCGGGGTTGCCCTTGCCGTTGCCCATCCTCACCTCGGCAGGCTTCTGGGAAATGGGCTTGTCCGGGAAGATGCGAATCCAGATGCGCCCGCCACGCTTGATATGGCGGGTCATTGCACGACGGGCCGCCTCTATCTGTCGGGCGGTAATGCGGCCCCGGCCGATGGCCTTGAGGCCGTATTCGCCGAAGCTGACCTTTGCGCCACGAGTGGCAATGCCCTTGTTGCGGCCCTTTTGTTCTTTGCGATATTTTCTGCGTGCTGGTTGCAGCATGTCTATTACTCCTTACCTTCGCCCGCCTTGGGCGCAGCAGGTTTTCGCACACGCTTGGCAGGTGCCTTGGCAGGCGCAGCGGCCACAGGCGCAGCCTCCGGCTTGGCTTCAGCAGACTTGGTTGCGGGTTTGCGTGGCGTTCGCGTCTTTGCAGCCGGTTTTGCCTCCTCTGCGCCCTCTGCCTTGGCTGTCGGGCGTGGGGGAGCCTTGCGCATCTTCTTTGCCGGTTCCTCGGCGGGCGCGGCTTCCGGCGCGGCGGCCAACTGTTCGTTTCGCGCCATCGTCTCCCCCTTGAATACCCACACCTTGATGCCGATGATTCCGTAGGTAGTCTTGGCTTCGGAGGTGCCGTAGTCGATTTCGGCGCGCAGGGTATGCAACGGCACGCGGCCCTCGCGATACCATTCTCGGCGGGCAATTTCGGCGCCGTTGAGGCGGCCGGAACTCATGATCTTGATCCCCTGGGCACCGAGGCGCATGGCGTTTTGCATGGCGCGCTTCATGGCACGGCGGAACATGATGCGCTTTTCGAGCTGCTGCGCGATCGAGTCGGCAATCAGCTGTGCATCGGTCTCCGGCTTGCGGATTTCCTCGATATTGACATGCACCTGGACGCCCATGATCCTCTGCAGATCGGCCTTCAGGTGCTCGATGTCCTCACCCTTCTTGCCGATGACCACGCCAGGGCGGGCCGAAAAGACGGTAATGCGGGCATTCTTGGCCGGACGCTCGATGATGACGCGGCCGACCGAGGCATGCGCCAGCTTTTTCTTCAGGTAATCGCGCACCTCGATGTCTTCGTTGAGCATCTTCGCAAAAGACTTGCTGTTGGCGTACCAGCGCGAGCCCCAGTTGCGCGTGACCGAGAGGCGGAAACCGGTCGGATGTATCTTCTGTCCCATAGTTTCTCCTTACTTCCTTCCGGTTTTCTTCGCCGACACGTCACCAACGGTGACGTAAATGTGGCAGGTCGGCTTGAGAATCTTGAAGCCTCGGCCCTTGGCACGCGGCATGAAGCGCTTGAGCACAGTGCCGCGCTCGACATGGATCGTCTTGACCTGCAGGGCATCGATGTCGGCACCATCGTTGTGCTCGGCATTGGCAATGGCCGACTCGAGCACCTTCTTGATAATCTTGGCGCCCTTCTTCGGCGAGAACGTCAGGACGTTTAGTGCCTGATCGACCGGCAGGCCACGAATCTGGTCGGCGACAAGTCGGCCCTTCTGCGCCGAGAGGCGGACGCCACGCAAAATCGCATTGGTTTCCATCATCTCTCCTTACTTCTTGACCACGGCTTTTTTCGTGCCGGCGGTATGGCCCTTGAACGTGCGCGTCAAGGCGAACTCACCAAGTTTGTGGCCGACCATATTTTCCGAGATATATACCGGAATATGCTGCTTGCCGTTATGCACGGCAATGGTCAGGCCGACGAAATCCGGCAGAACGGTGGAGCGCCGCGACCAGGTCTTGATCGGGCGTTTGTCGTTGGTTGCGCGCGACGCCTCCACCTTCTTTTCCAGGTGGGCGTCGACGAACGGGCCTTTCTTAACTGAGCGTGCCATGCTTCACCTCTTATTTCTTGTGCCGGCGCTGGACGATCATGCTGTCCGTGCGTTTGTTGCGGCGTGTGCGGTAGCCCTTGGTCGGCGTGCCCCACGGACTGACCGGATCGCGGCCGGCAGCTGTCTTGCCCTCGCCACCGCCGTGGGGGTGGTCAATCGGGTTCATGGCCACGCCGCGTACTGTCGGACGAATGCCGCGCCAGCGCTGGGCACCAGCCTTGCCGATGGAACGCAGGTTGTTTTCCTCGTTGCCAACCTCGCCGATTGTCGCGCGGCACTCGACATGCACGCGGCGGATCTCGCCTGAGCGTAGGCGCAACTGTGCGTAGCTGCCCTCGCGCGCAAGCAACTGCACCGAAGTGCCGGCGGCACGTGCCAGCTGTGCGCCCTTGCCGGGCACCATCTCAATGCAGTGGATGGTGGTACCGACCGGGATGTTGCGCAGCGGCAGGGTATTGCCTGGCTTGATCGGGGCCTCCGAACCGCTGATCACCTGCGTACCCACCGCCACCCCCTTGGGGGCCACGATGTAGCGGCGCTCACCATCTGCATAGCAGAGCAGGGCCAAATTGGCGCTGCGGTTCGGATCGTATTCGAGACGCTCGACCTTGGCCGGCACGCCATCCTTGTTGCGGCGGAAATCCACAACGCGGTAATTCTGCTTGTGGCCGCCGCCCTTGTGGCGCGTCGTGATGTGGCCGTGGTTGTTGCGGCCTGCCTTGCTGTTCTTCTTCTCGATCAGCGCGGCAACCGGCGCACCCTTGTGCAGGTCGGGATTGACGACCTTGACAACGGCACGACGCCCGGCGGAAGTAGGTTTGACTTTGACGAGTGCCATGCTTTATTCCCCCGCCGCGAAGTTGATTTCCTGACCGGGCTTCAGGCAGACGTAGGCCTTCCTGACGTCATTGCGGCGGCCGACATAGCGGCCGTGGCGCTTTTCCTTGCCCTTGAGGTTGGAGACCTGCACCGACTCGACCTGCACCTTGAAGAGCAGTTCGACAGCGGCTTTGATTTCCGGCTTGGTCGCATCCGGTGCGACGACGAATATCACCTGTTCGTTCTTGTCGGCGATGTAGGTCGCCTTCTCGGAGATCTGCGGTGCGACGAGGACCTGCATCAGGCGTTCCTGGTTGAAAGTTTTCATCCCAGCATCTCCTCCATCTTGGCCACCGCGCCCTTGGTCAGCAGCACGTTCTTGAAGCGGACAAGAGAGATCGGATCGGTCTCGTTCACTTCCAGTACCAGCACATTGGGCAGGTTGCGAGAGGACAGGTAGAGATTCTCGTCCAGGTTGTCCGTGATCACCAGCACGGACTCCAGCCCCATGCCCTTTATTTTTTGCGCCAGCTGCTTGGTCTTCGGCGAATCAACTGAAAAGTTCTCAACGACAGCCAGGCGGTCTTCGCGGGCCAGCTGCGAAAGAATGGCGGCCAAGCCGGCTCGGTACATCTTGCGATTGACCTTGTGGCTGAAGTTCTCGTCCGGCCGGTTCGGGAAGATGCGGCCGCCACCCCGCCACAGCGGGCTGGAGGACATGCCGGCACGTGCACGGCCCGTACCCTTTTGGCGCCACGGCTTCTTGGTCGTGTGGCTAACTTCGCCGCGATCCTTCTGCGCGCGGTTGCCGGAACGGGCGTTGGCCTGATAGGCAACTACGATCTGGTGTACCAGCGCTTCGTTATAGTCACGGCCGAACAGCGCGTCGGATGCCTGTAGGGTCGACGCTGCCTTGCCTTGCTCATTGATCAGTTTGAGTTCCATCGCGCCCCCTCAGCCCTTGATCGCCGGATGAACCACGACGTCGGTGCCGCGACTACCGGGAACGGCCCCCTTGACAAGCAGCAGTTGGCGCGTCTCGTCCACGCGGACCACTTCCAGATTTTGTGTGGTACGCGTGACGGCGCCCAAGTGCCCGGCCATTTTCTTGCCAGGAAAAACACGGCCGGGATCCTGATTCATACCAATCGAGCCTGCCGAGTTGTGCGACACGGAGTTGCCATGGCTGGCACGGTTCGACGAGAAGTGGTGACGCTTGATGGCACCCGCAAAACCCTTGCCCTGCGAGGTCCCGGTGACATCCACCTTCTGGCCCGCCTGGAAGATCGTCGCGGCAATCACGTCGCCCGGCTTGAAATTCGTCACTTCACCGGGGTTGACGCGAAATTCCCTGAGGACATGGCCGGCTTCGGTACCGGCCTTGGCGAGATGCCCCGCCGCCGCCTTGTTCACACGGCTGGCGCGGCGTTTGCCGTAGGTCACCTGCACCGCGGCATAGCCATCGGCATCAGGTGTCTTGATTTGCGTGACGCGATTGTTCGACACGTCAAGCACCGTTACCGGGATGGTTTCGCCATCATCGGTAAAGATGCGCGTCATGCCGACCTTGCGTCCGACAAGGCCCAGACTCATTTTATTCTCCTATCCCCGGTTGCGATTGACCGGGATCTATTAGCAAACATCACTCGAAACAGCATCATGGCCGCTGCTCAGGCCGCGGTGCAAATCGTTACTGCAGCTTGATCTCGACGTCGACACCCGCCGGCAGGTCGAGCTTCATCAATGCATCAACCGTCTTGTCCGTCGGGTCGATGATGTCCATCAGGCGCAGGTGAGTACGAATCTCGAACTGGTCGCGCGAGGTCTTGTTCACGTGCGGCGAACGCAGTATGTCGAAGCGCTCGATGCGCGTCGGCAATGGCACCGGGCCACGCACAACGGCTCCGGTACGCTTCGCCGTCTCCACGATCTCCAAGGCCGACTGATCGATCAGTCGGTAGTCGAACGCCTTGAGGCGGATGCGAATTTTCTGGCTTTGCATGTCAGTTTCCCAAAGAGCGGTGGCTGGCGCACCATGCACCAGCCGGAGTTTACTCGATCACCTTGGCCACGACGCCGGCGCCGACGGTACGGCCGCCTTCGCGGATGGCAAAGCGCAGACCGTCTTCCATGGCGATCGGGGCAATCAGCTTCACCGTAATGGTGATGTTGTCGCCC
>Ga0209476_10001258_pt1 | contig 17112 bp, 8 predicted proteins | sample KloWWTrecipitate_FD_187179 | JGI IMG/M metagenome (GOLD analysis project Ga0209476, IMG submission 187179) | Active sludge microbial communities from Klosterneuburg, Austria, studying microevolution and ecology of nitrifiers - Klosterneuburg... | ecosystem: Engineered > WWTP > Aerobic digester >... | reverse complement strand
TACTTCTGGCTGCGCACCAGCCTGCCCCTCACCAACGGCACGGTGCGCGTGACAGGAACCGACGGGAGCGTCGAGATCGTGCGCGACGAAGCCGGCGTCCCGCACATCTTTGCCGCCACCGACCACGATGCCTATTACGGCCTCGGCTATGTCCACGCTCAGGATCGTCTGTGGCAGATGGAGATGAACCGGCGCATCGGCGCGGGCCGGCTCAGCGAAATCCTGGGCGAGGCGACGCTCTCCATCGACAAGTTCCAGCGCACGCTGGGCTACTATCGCGCGGCGCTGCGCGATCTGGAGATCATTGAGCCGCGCAGCCGCCAGGCGCTGGAAGCATACGCCGCGGGCGTCAACCAATGGCTGAGCGAAGGACACACTCTGCCGCCGGAGTTTATCCTGCTAGGCGTCACGCCGGAGCCGTGGCAGCCGGCCGATTCGCTCGTCTGGCAAAAGATGATGTCGTGGGACCTGGGCGGCAACTATGACCTGGAATTGCTGCATCAACAGCTTGCACAGGCGCTTGGCCCAGCGCGCGCCGCGCAACTCCTGCCCGATTACCCGGCCGCCGGCGTCAGGATCCTGGCTGACATCCCCTTCGACGCCAGCGCGGCGGTCGCGCTGTTGGAGATCGACCGGACGCTGGAGAGTGATTTTGGTCGCGGCGGCCGCGAATCGGGCAGCAACAACTGGGTGATCGCCGGCAGCCGCACGGAGACAGGAATGCCGATTTTGGCCGACGATCCACACCTCGGCACTTCGATCCCATCGATCTGGTATCTGGCGGAGATGCAAGGCGACGCGCTGCACGCCATCGGCGCCACCTTTCCCGGCTCGCCTGCGATCGTGATCGGCCACAACGAACACGTGGCATGGGGCGTGACCAATGTTGGCCCGGATGTGCAGGATCTCTACGTGGAGCGCGTCAATCCGGCCAATCCCAACCAATATGAAGTTGACGGCGCCTGGCAGGCCATGACGGTTGCAGAGGAGTTGATCGTCGTCGATGGCGAGGATGAACCGTTGCGCTGGGCCGCGCGCAGCACGCGTCACGGCCCGCTCATCTCCGACGTCAGCGACACGGGGCTGCCCCTGGCGCTGCAATGGACGGCGCTCCAGCCCGACGACGCCACGATCGATGCCTTCCTGGGGCTGAACTACGCCGCGGATTGGGAGGAGTTTGTGACGGCGCTGGAAAAATTCGTCACGCCGAGCCAGAACTTTGTCTACGCCGATGGGACGGGCAATATCGGCTATTACGCGCCCGGCAACATTCCCATCCGCGTCGCGGGGCACGACGGCACGTTGCCTGTCCCCGGTTGGGCCAGCGAGTATGAGTGGCAGGGCTTTATCCCGTTCACCGAGCTGCCGCACGCCTACAATCCGCCGCAAGGCTACATCGCCACGGCCAACAATCGCGTCGTCGACGACGCCTATCCCTACTTACTGAGCACCGACTGGGCGCCACCCTACCGCGCCGAGCGCATTGTCGAACTGATCGAGCAGATGAGCAGCAACGGCGATACCATCTCGCTGGACGACGTGGCCGCGATGCAGGCCGACCGCACGAGTACGCAGGTGCGTGCGCTGCTCCCCTTCCTTCTGACCGTGACGCCTGCCGATGCGCGCCAACAACAGGCGATCGACCTGCTGCAGCACTTCGACGGCGAGATGCGCATGGAAAGCGCGGCCGCCGCCATCTATCAGGCGTGGATGTTGCACCTGGAGCGCGCCATGTTCGAGGATGATCTGCGCGCCACCCTGTTTGCGGAAATGTCCACGCGCGCCAATTCGCTCTTTCTGACCAATGCACTCAATGACCCCGCGCAAGGCGCGGTCTGGTGCGACAACGTGCTTTCGGCGCCGGTCGAGAGTTGCACGGAGACGGCGCAACTCGCGCTGGACAAGGCCCTCGACGATCTGAGCGAGCGCATGGGAAATGACATGAATGCCTGGCGCTGGGATCGCATCCACATCACGCAATATCCACACAATCCCTTTAGCCAGGTAAGTTATCTGAAGTGGCTCTTTCACCGCACCATCGCCAACGGCGGCGACCGCTACACCGTCAACGTGGCGCCGGTGAATCTCGACGACCCCTACGTGCAGACCCACTCGCCCGGCTATCGCCACATCGTCGATCTGAGTGACATGGCCAATAGCCGCTTCATGATTACCACCGGGCTTTCGGGCAATGTGCTCAGCCCGCACTACGACGATCTCATCCGCCTGCATCGCGACGTGGCGTATCTGCCCATGCTCTTTGGACAGGAGAGGGTGAGCGGGGACGTGTTGCGGCTGGAGCCACAATAGTTGTAATAGTGTATAATGGCGACGCAAGCTGGCCGGCGTTGAGGCACGCAATCGCATCCATCGAAATTTCAGGGGCATCTATGCAATCATTCCGTTACATTCGCGCACAGAACGTCGAACACGCGGCCACGCTGCTGCAACAGCAGGATGGCCGCGCACGCATTCTGGCCGGTGGCACCGACCTGATCGTGGCGCTGCGCGAGCGCCGCCTGGAAACCGATCTGGTCATCGACATTAAGGGCATTCCAGAGGTCGATGAGTTGACGCAAAATGCAGAGGGGTTGCGCATCGGGGCGGCGGTTCCCTGCTATCGCATCTATGGCAATGACAGCGTCGTCCAGCACTATCCTGGCCTCGTCGATGCCGCCAGTGTGATCGGCGGCGTCCAGATCCAGGGGCGAGCCAGCCTGGGCGGCAACCTGTGCAACGCCTCGCCCGCGGCCGATTCGATCCCGGCGCTGATCGTCCACCACGCCATCTGCGACATCGCCTTGCCGCAGACGCGGCGCCGCGTGCCGGTCGAGGAGTTCTGCATTGCGCCCGGCAAAACAGTCCTCGGCCGTGGCGAGTTTCTCGCCAGTCTGCATCTGCCGCCGCCGCCGCCTGGCTTCGGCGCGGCCTATCTGCGCTTTATCCCGCGCAACGAAATGGATATCGCGGTAGTCGGCGTCGGCGCGTCAGTGCAGCTTGACGAAAGCCGGCGCCGCATCATCGCCGCGCGCATTGCGCTGGGCGCGGTTGCGCCGACGCCGATTTTGGTGAGCGCAGCAGGCGAAGCGCTGGTCGGCGCTGACGTGAGCGAAGCAGCAATTGCGCGCGCCGCGCAAATCGCACAAGCCGCGGCCCGCCCCATCAGCGATATGCGCGGCACAGCAGAGTTTCGGCGTCATCTGGTGGGCGTACTGACGCAGCGTGCACTGAACAAGGCGATTGAGCGAGCAAGCAGGCAAACGGAGCAAGCAGCATGAAATCAAGCATGATTGTCACGACCACCATCAACGGCGAAGAACTCGAATTCCTGTGCGAACCGCGCCAGAGTCTGCTGGAAGTATTGCGCGAAGTGTTGGGCTTAACGGGCGCCAAGGAAGGCTGCAACAACGGCAACTGTGGCGCGTGCAACGTGCTGATGGACGGCGTGCTGGTCAACTCATGTCTGGTGTTGGGCGTCGAAGCGGAGGGACATAGGATTGAGACGGTGGAAGGATTGGCTTCCGGCGGGCAGTTGCATCCCTTGCAGCAGAAGTTCCTGGAACATGCGGCGCTGCAATGTGGCATCTGCACGCCCGGCTTCTTGCTTTCCGCCAAAGCGCTGCTCGACCACAACCCGGACCCGACCGAAGCGGACGTGCGCCATTGGCTGGCCGGCAACCTTTGCCGTTGCACCGGCTACGACAAGATCGTGCGTGCGGTGCTCGACGCCGCGGACGCCGCCTGAGACGTGCGCGACGGATGCGCTTGTGGGTCGGTAACGACTTCAGTTGTTTTTCTTGGAGGTCTCCAGTGACTGTAACTTCTCCTCAATACAAAGTGATCGGCACCCGGCCGCTGCGCCCCGACGGCATCGACAAGGTGACGGGACGTGCGATCTACGGCGCCGACGTCAAGCTGCCCGGCATGTTGCATGGCAAAGTGCTGCGCAGCCCCCATGCCCATGCCCGCATTCTTTCTATCGATGCTTCGGCCGCGCGTGCTTTGCCCGGCGTGCGCGCGGTGGTGACAGGAAACGACATGCCCGCGATCGGCGACAAGATCGCGGACTCGGGCGAGTCGGTTGTCAATTTGCGCTATGTCAGCAACAACCTCCTCGCACGCGAGAAGGTGCTCTACTACGGCCATGCGGTGGCCGCAGTCGCCGCGGACAACGTCCACATCGCTGAGGATGCGCTTCGTCTGATCAAGGTTGAGTACGAGGTGCTGCCCCACGTGATCGACGGGCGCGCGGCGATGACCGCCGGCGCACCCATCCTGTTGCCTGAACTGCGCACCGACGAACTGGGCAAACAGGGCGACGCACCGACGAACGTCGCCGCCCATATTCGCCACCAACGCGGCGACCTGGCGCAGGGCTTTGCTGAAGCCGACGTCATCGTTGAGCGTACATTTCATACGGCCACGGTGCATCAAGGCTACATCGAGCCGCAAACGGCCACGGTGCTGTGGAATGAAGACGACACGCTCCATATCTGGTGCAGCACGCAAGGCGCCTTCTACGTCCAGGAACAGGTGGCGGAGTTGTTGCAGATGCCGACCTCCCGCATCGTTGTCACCCCCACGGAAATTGGCGGAGGTTTCGGCGGCAAGATCAATGTCTACCTTGAGCCCGTCGCCGCGCTGCTCTCGCGCAAGACGGGTCACCGTCCGGTCAAGATGACGATGACGCGCGCTGAAGTGCTGGCTGGCACCGGACCGACCTCGGGATCTTACATTCGCGTCAAGATGGGCGCCCGCCGCGATGGCGCACTCACCGCGGCGGAGGCTGAACTGCTCTACGAAGCGGGCGCGTATCCAGGCTCGCCCGTAGACTCCGGCTGTGGGGGCATTTTTGCACCGTATAAACTGGAGAATGTCCAGGTTGACGGTTACGATGTCGTCGTCAACCGTCCCAAGTCGGCGGCGTACCGCGCACCGGGGGGAACGAACGCCATTTTTGCCTCGGAGAGCGTGGTCGACGAACTGGCGGAAAAGCTTGGCCTTGACCCCCTCGCCTTTCGCCTACAGAATGCCGTGCGCGAAGGCGACCGCCGCGTCGATGGCCCTGTGTACAATCGCATCGGCTATGTCGAGACGCTGGAAGCCGCGCGCGCTCACGCACATTACCAGACGCCGCTGACCGGCAAACATCGCGGGCGTGGCGTGGCTGCTGGATTCTGGTTCAACTGGGGCGGAAAATCAAGCGTCACGGCCAGCGTCAATGCCGACGGCGCCGTCAACCTGATCGAAGGCTCCACCGACATCGGCGGCAGCCGCGCTTCGATCGCCATGCAACTGGCCGAAACGCTCGGCATTCCCTACGAAGACATCCGTCCGCAGGTGGTGGGCACGGCCAGCATCGGCTATAACGACGCCACCGGGGGCAGCCGCACAACGTTTGGCGCCGGCTGGGCCGTCTACGAGGTCGGCAACAAGCTGCTGGCCGAGATGCGCCAGCGCGCGGCCGATTATTGGGATGCGCCGGTTGAGGCGGTCGCAGTGGACAACGGCATATTCACCCAGAATGGCGACAAACTCACCTTCCGCGAGTTGGCCGGCAAGCTCGATGTCCCCGTGACGGTCAGCGCTTCCGTCCATCCGCAGGGATATGGGCCGGGGTTCGGGCTGCATATCGTCGATGTCGAGGTCGATGTTGAGACAGGCAAAGTGACGATCCTGCGCTACACCGCGGTGCAAGATGTAGGCACTGCGATTCATCCCAGTTACGTCGAAGGGCAGTTGCAGGGCGGCGCCGCGCAGGGCGTGGGCTGGGCGCTCAATGAGGAATATGTCTACGACGAACAGGGCCGTTTGCTCAACACGAGCCTGCTTGACTATCGCATGCCGACCACGCTCGACTTGCCCATGATCGACACGGTGCTGGTCGAGGTTCCCAATCCCGGCCATCCTTACGGGGTGCGCGGCGTCGGTGAAGTGCCGATCGTGCCGCCGGCCGCTGCACTCGCCAATGCGATCTATCACGCCACCGGGGCGCGCATGCACGAGTTGCCAATGTCACCGGCGCGCGTCGTCGCCAGGTTGGCAGAAGTTGAGCGATGATCCACGAAGTCTGGATTCCCCCCGTACACCGGGATTTGACCGCCGGTGTAGAACGCGTGCAGGTGGAGGCCGCCACAGTCGGCGCGACCGTGGCGGCGCTTGACGCGCGCTTTCCTGGCATGGCGGCGCGCCTCACACGCGACGGCAAGTTGCGCCCCGGCATCGCCGTTGCCATCGACGGGGTGCTCAGCTCGCGTGGGCTACGTCAGCGACTGAATGCACCGTGCGAGATCCATTTTGTGCCGGCCATTGCCGGCGGCTGACCAGAAAACCAACCATCCGCACCACACCCTATTTGGCAGTGAGCGGCAGATAGAGGTTGGCGCCGCCGGCATCCAGCGCGGTGACAACACTCTCGACTGGATAGTTGACGCCGTCGCCTGTGATGGCGACAAGCGTGTGGCTGGCATTGGCTAGCTTGAGCGTGGGCAACACCAGGATCACGCCACCGCAATTGCTGCCTGTCGTTGCTACGTGCCAATCATACGTTCCTGGGTCAAGAACAACTTGCGCGACCTGCTGGAAGAGGATGCCGGCCAACCCGTCAACCACTGCGTCTGCCTGGTCGCAGATGTCGATAGCCGTGGCTGCGAGTGGTGTGGCAAAGGGCGCCGCGTGTAGGATCGTGACTTGGGCGCGCAGGCGTGGCGGCACCGTCCCCGGAATCGTGCCTGGCGTCGTTCCTCCAACAGCCACGCCAGCATCTGACCCCTGCGCCATCGCCTCTCCATGCCAAAACTGCAAAGACGCCAACCCAATGAACAACAGGAACCCGACCACATAAACCAAACTACGGCCAATCAAGCGGCGCTGTTGGCTAGGATAAAGCATAGCTGCCTCCTTTTAGAAAGCGGAACCACACAACGTGAGACGATACGCAGATTTGTGTTGATCGATGAAAACAAGCGATGCTCGGTCAGGGTCGGCGGTGATAGCTGCTTAGCGGGACAAATCACTGAGACAAGCAAAGTATAGCGCTTTTGCGGCCAAATAAGCAACCACTTTGCAAATCTGACGTCAGTCATGACGAACGGGGCAAACCAATTTCATCTGCTATAATGCACGGCATGTCCATCAAAGTTCTTGCGCCAGAAGTCGCTTCTAAAATTGCCGCGGGCGAAGTCGTCGAGCGCCCTGCCAACGCTGTCAAGGAGTTGGTGGAGAACAGTCTCGACGCCGGCGCCACCGAGATTCGCGTCGAAGTGCGGGAAGGGGGACGCCGCCTGCTGCGTGTGATCGACAACGGGCATGGCATTCCAGAACAGGAAATCCCGCTTGCCTTTGAGCGCCACGCCACCAGCAAGCTCAGCACAGCCGAGGATCTCAACCACATCGCCACCTTTGGCTTTCGCGGGGAGGCGCTCTTCAGCATCGGTGCGGTCAGCCAGGTCACGCTGACCAGCCGCCACGTAAGCCAGGCCTATGGCGCCAGCGTGCGCATTGATGGCGGCGTTGTCTACCCGATGACCCGCGCGGGTGCGCCGGTGGGCACGACGGTCAGTGTGGAGCACCTTTTCTTCAATGTGCCCGCACGCCAGAAGTTTCTGCGCGCAGCCGCGACCGAATCCGGACAGATCGCCGCCATTGTCCAGCATTATGCGCTGGCCTATCCAGAACGCCGTTTCAGCTTTATCAACGAAAGCAGGCTGGTGTTTCAGTCCACGGGCAGCGGCGACCTGCGCGATGTGCTGATCATGATTTACGGGCGCGAGAACGCACAGCAGATGGTCAGCTTGACCGGCGCCGCGCGCGACAATCCTGCCGGGCTTGACAATTTGGCGCTGGATGTCGATTTCCGAGGCGACGCGCTGGCGCGTGGACCGGTCAAAGACGAGCACCAGGCTGTGAGCGTAACCGGTTATGCCAGCCTCCCCAGCCTCACGCGCGCCAACCGCAGCGCCATCGATTTGTTTGTCAACCGCCGCTACGTCGAAGATCGCAGCCTGACTCACGCCGTGGTGCAGGCGTATCACACCCTGCTGCCCGTGGGTCGCTATCCGGTGGCCGTGGTCTTTGTGGAGATCGACCCGTCGCAAGTGGATGTCAACGTGCATCCGCAGAAGACGCAGGTGCGCTTTGTCGAGGAACGGCGCATCTTTGCGGCCGTGCAAAAGGCGGTGCGGCGCACGATCATCAGCGTGGCGCCGATCCCCGACCTGGGCGTTGACGAGGCAGGTCGCCTGGTGCGTCCCGAAGGCGAGACGGGCGTGCTGCCGCCGGGATGGGCTGCGCGCCACGCTGCGATCTTGGACGCCGGCGCACAGCCACACTTCGACCTGATCGCACCGCCGCCGCGGTCCACGCACCTGCTGCCTGGCATTGTGCAGGATGCAATGCAGGAGGAGACGCCTTCAGATGCAGCAAAACCTACCGTCCCTGCGTCGAGCCGCCAGCCATCCCAACTGGCAGGCGCCACGCCCAAACTGCCGCCGCTGCGCGTGGTTGGTCAGGTCGGCGCTATGTACGTCGTGGCCGAAGGACCGCAGGGTCTCTTTCTGATCGACCAGCACGCCGCACACGAGCGCATCCTCTACGAGCAATTTATGCTGCAACGCGCCGGCGGCCCATCCACCGTCGCACGCCAACATCTGCTCGACCCGTTGACGCTGCATGTCGGCGCTATGCTGACCGGCCAGGTCGCCGCGCACCTGGAAGCGCTCCAGCACGTTGGTTTTGATATTGAACCCTTTGGCGGCGACGCGTTCCTGGTGCGCGCCGTGCCGGCCCTGCTCGCCGGCGAAGACCCGCAGCGCGTGTTGGAGGAGATCGTCGCCACGTTGGGCGAACGACGCAACCTGGTCGGCGAAGGCATGGAGGCGCAGTTGGTGAAGATGGTGTGCAAGCGCGCGGCGATCAAGGCCGGCCAACTGCTCAGCGACCTCGAAATGCAGGAGTTGGTGCGCCAACTGGAGGAATGTCAATCCCCGCGCACCTGCCCGCACGGTCGCCCGACGATGATTCAATTGTCGGCAAATGAACTGGAAAAGGCGTTTGGGCGGATCTAACCATCACAACGGCTGTTGAAAAGTTTCCCTCACCTGTTGCAACGAAGGATTGCCGAGTGACCAGACGCGGCCATCCAGCAGATAGGTGGGCGTGGCAAAGACAACGGCGGGCGCCGGCTCCTGCGCGTCGGCCAGGTCGATGATGCGCACCGCGACCTGCGGGAATTCGCGGCGGATGAAGGCGGCCACCTCGTAGGCGTAGGCACAGTTGAGACAGTGACTTGTCACATAGATGGTCACCTGACGAGCGATGCTGTCATCGCACGCAAGCGGCCGATCTGCGCAGCCATTGAGAGAGTCGGTTTTCATTATCATTTTCTATCATGCTATCCTGTCCTCAACCGGTAGGCTTGCTTACACGCTCTACTTGCCCCTGACCATCACCCATCGCCTGTCAAACCAAAAATTCCCAAAATTGCGTTCGCTTATCAGTATCCACAATAAACCATGAAATAGTCTTTTTCTGCGATCCTCTGCATCGCCGCAACTCTGCGTCAAAGCTGTTCTCAGGTCAGTACAATGGCATACTGCGGCGGTGCGTATGTACAGGCAGACACGATCAGTCGCTGTCGCGAAGATAACAGGAAAACAGCGGAGCAATCGGGGGAAAGCCTACTTTCCCAGCGCAAGCACCTGCTAAAGTGAAAACACCCACGATAATGAAACTTGTCGCCCGCGGGCGTGCTCTCAATAGTGAGGAGACTATGTATACACAGCGAATTGTACTTGCAGTAGCCATCACGGCGCTTTGGGGCGCCCTGCTCTTGCCCGCACCGGCTTCAGCGCAAGCTGCGAATTGCATCCAGACAGTAACGGTGCAAGCCGGCGACACTCTTTCCACCATTGCCGGCCGCACGTTGGGCAATGCCGCCGCCTACGACCGGATCGTCGCCGCCACGAAGGAGGCCGCGGCCATCGACAATAGCTTCGCCGCCATCGAAAGCGCCAACCGCCTGAACATCGGCTGGAAGTTGTGCATTCCCGGCGCAGCGCAAAGCACCTCAGCCGCGGCGACTACGCCCAGCCCAGCCAGCGCGCCCGCGCCGGCCGCTGCAGACGAAGGCGGTCTGGCCGAGGTCGAGCCATTTGACGGCGAAGCGCTGACGATCGACTACCTGCGCACGCAGCGCTACCCGGATCAGCAACTTGTCATCGAAGAAGAGTTGACGCCCGGCGCCAACTACGACCGCTATATTGCCTCCTATCTTTCCGAAGGATTGCGCATCAACGGGCTGCTGACCGTGCCGGGCGGCGAAGCGCCAGCGAGCGGCTGGCCGGTGATCATCTTCAACCACGGCTATATTCCGCCCGATGTGTATCGCACAACCGAGCGCTATGTCGCCTATGTCGATGGCTTTGCGCGCAACGGTTACATCGTCTTTCGTCCCGACTATCGCGGACACGCCTTTTCCGACGGGGAAGCGCGCGGCGCATACGGCTATCCTGACTACACGATTGATGTGCTCAATGCCACCGCCGCGCTGAAAAATTATCCTGCCGCGGACCCGGATCGCATCGGCATGTGGGGACATTCGATGGGGGGCTACATCACGCTGCGCACCATGGTCACCGATCCGGACATTAAGGCGGGCGTGATCTGGGCGGGCGTCGTCGCCGATTACCCTGACCTGCTCACGCGCTGGCGGCGTCCAAACAACACGCCGGCGCCGGCAGTCGCCACTTCGCAGGCGCGGCGCTGGCGCACGCAGCTTCAAGAGCAGTACGGCACGCCCGCAGAGAGCCCGGACTTCTACGCGTCGATCTCAGCCAACAGCTATCTGGACGACCTGTCCGGTCCGCTCCAACTGCACCACGGGACGGCGGATGAGTCGGTGCCGTACGAATTCTCAACCACGCTGCTTGATCAAGTCGAGGCCGCGGCGCAGTCAGCCGAGCTTTACACCTATCGCAACGACGACCACAACATTGCGCAAGGCTTTAGCGAGGCGATGGCGCGCTCGATTGCCTTCTTCGACGCTCATGTGAAGAACAGCTTGGAGTAAGCGCGGCAGGGTCGCGGCAAACGCTACAACGGATTCAAGGAAACAACGGATTTGCTCTGCGCGTCACTGGCTTGCATCCAAGTCGAGAGTACTGATCGCCAGGTTGAACACTTATGCGGAACATCTTCCAGGAAGCTTTGAAGCTTCCTGGAAGATTGTAGACCAGCATGATTTACAACCTAGTACAGGTGGGCTTAATTCTGCCAGCAAATTTGGTAGAGACAGGCCCCGTGCCTGTCCGGCTTCCGGGCGCACACGGGGGTGCGCCCCTACCAGGCAACCAATGAGGTATTTCAGCCCGCGTGTACTAGATATCAGCAAATCCGCTTCTTCCCCGAATCCGTTGTAGTGTATAAATCCCTACTCCACAATCACCCGGTCGCTGGCGCTGCGGCCAAAGACTTCCGGTGAGTACATCTCCTCCGCCTTGGCCGGCGGTGTGACGAACTCACCCGGCGTCGTCGCGCGCGCCACATAGCTGTAGTTGTAGACGCCATCCCACAGCAGCGGCGTGAAGGCTTCGGCGCCGGCGTCGCGCAGGTTCTGATGGTCGTACCACGGCCCCCACCACCGCCAGTAGCCACCGGCGCCAGCCGCGGCGTTCGGGTCGTCAGGCACGCTTTCGGAGACAGCCAGGTCCGGGTTGATGATCTCCAGACCCGCGGGTAAGCGGTCGACCAGCGCCACGTGATAGCGGCGGTTGACTGCCACCAGCGTCAGGCGGATGCGCACGCGTGCGCCAGCTTTGACGTGCCAGACGCCGTCGTCGTCCAGCCGCACGTCTGTGGGATCGTCCACTGCCTCGTAAGTGCGTTGCACGACAAAACCCCTATCCAGCGGGTCGAGACCGAGATCGGTCGGTGCGTAGCGCAGACCCAGCCGGTAGTAGAGGCGACCGTCCCCCTCCTTGCTGATGACGAGATCCTGCGTGCCCGGCTGCTCGACCAGCAAGCTCATCGGCACGACGCTCTGTTGCGTTTCAGTCGTGCGTCCTTCATGGGTGTGCTCGGCGACGTAGGCATCGCCCAGCCACATGCGCGCCACGAAGTCGGGCGTGGACGTCTCGAAGGTGTTGAAGTAGCGATCCATCGCCAGCAGCACGAAGACATTCTCCTGCGTGTTGCTCCAGCGCCCATTCGTGCGGCCATTCATCAGCCCGGCCACGACTTTGGGAATCAAGTCACTGGCGGGCGTCTCCTGGATGAGCGCATCGAGCACGATGGCGTCGGTGCGCCGGTTGGAATGTAGCAGCACCCACTCCTGGTCGTCGTAGGAGGTGATGAAGTTGGCCGCGCCCGGCGTCTCCACCGCGCGGTTCTGGATGTTGCGCTGCATAGCGGCGACCATGTCCGTTGCCGCCGGGTCATCGGCGAGTACCTGCCACAGCCACGCCTGCGCCTCCAGCGACTGCTCATCGAGCGGCAATTGATTGGAAAGGTCGCGCGCCTTGATGTAATCGGCGTCGCCCATCAGGTTGCGCACGTAGACGGCATAGCTGCTGATGACGTGGCGCGTCTTGGCGCTGTACCAAGCCGGATAGGATTGCTCGATGGTGCGCAGGTAACTCAGCGCCGAGTCCAGCATCTCCTGGGGCACGGCATAATCCTTCATGCGCGCCGTGACCAGGGCGTGGGTGACGAAAACCGAGTTGTACGGGATCGACTCGCGGCCCTTGGTCCAGTAGGGGAAGCCCCCATCCCAGTTTTGCATCAGCCGCAACGTGGCGATGTCGCGCTGCATCGCCGCCACGATCGCCTCGTCGGAGGGGAGATCGGGCGACTGGAACGCGGTCAGCACATCGCGCAGCGCGGCCACACTCATGATGCGCGCGCCAAGCTGCTCGGAGCACTCGAACGGATAGGCTTGCAGATAGAGGAAGGCGTCGGTGAGCGTCGCCAGCGCGGTGGAGGAGGTGCTCAGCTCCAGCCCGCCAAACTGCGGGAAGACATCCTGCGGCTGCGCGATCGGCTGCGCCACCGCGCCTTCATTGAGCACGCCGTAGGTGGCGAAAGCTTCCGTCGTTGCCGGCGTGTAGACGGGCAGATCCGCGGTGGCGGCGTCGGCGTAGTCGCCTGAAACCGCAGCGAACTGGACGCGCGCCGTGCCCACACTGTCGGTCGAGGCGGCAAAGCGCACCTCGACGCGGTCGTTGGCAGGAACTTCGATGCGCTGGCCCTGTGCCCCATCAAGCCTGAGGTTGGTGGCTTCGGCTACGACATCGACCGTCATCGGCGCGTCGGTCTGGTTCTGCACGACAACGGGCAGCTCGAAGTGGTCGCCAAAGTTGAGGAAGCGCGGCGCAGAGGGGCGCACCATCAAAGGCAGCCGCGCGGTGAGGTTGCTTTCCGCGGAGCCGAATTGCTTTTCGGTGACTGCTACGACCATCAGCCGGTAGCGCGTCAGGTTGTCGGGCAGTTTGTAGGTGACGTAGACCATGCCGTCGGCGCCAGTGCGTTCAGCCGGGGCAAAGAGCGCCAGCGCGTTGAAGTCCGTGCGCACACCGATGGGCGTGGCCGCGGCCTGATCGCTCGCCGCAGATTCCCCCCTGGCGAATTCCATCTCCATCGCCTCGGCAGGGGCCGCGGCAGGCATAGCCATCATGGCGCTGTCTTCCATCACCATGCCGGCGGTGGCAGTCGCGGCAGGCTCGCCGCCCATGCCGCCTGCGCCGTTCTGGGCGGCGAGCAGGTCCGGATTGGCGAGCACCAGGCTGTTGCGACCGTAATAACTGCTGATGTCGGCGCTGCGGGCGCTGTAGAAAGTTGCCAGCGGGTCGGCGAGTTGGTAGCCGGTCAACGCCAGCACCGCCTCATCGACGACGACGATGGCGAGTTCGGCCCCTTCCACAGGGGCGCCCTGGGCATCCGTCACCTGGACAGTCACGCCAGTTTCAGCGCCTGGATCCAGGCTGGTGGCATCCGGCGTGATCTCGACTGTGAGCGCACGGCTCAGCGGCGGGATGTTCAGTTGCAATGTGCCCGTGGCGTAGGCCGGCTGCGCCGGTGCGTTCTCGATGGGCTTGCCCTTGTCATCCAGCCGCGGGGCCATGCCGTTGACATCGACCTGAATGTTCAAGTTGGGGAGATGCGCTTCCTCGATCGGGATCTCCAGCGTGGCTGTGCCGCCGTCGAGCGAGAAGTTCTCCGTGTAGAGAATGCCGCTGCGCGCCACGGTGAGCAGCCCTGACCCTGTGGCAAAGGGCGCCTGCACCAGGATGCGCGCGGCGTCGCCCGGTGTGTAATTCTCCTTGTCCGGCACGAGCACCAATTCCTGCTGCGTCAGATCGCGCGAGGGTACGCGCGCGCCGCCACTGACCCACGCCGTGACCACCGTGCGGTTGAGCCGCTCGGCATCGTCGCGCACTTCGGCGGTGACGCGATATTCGCCGCCGTCGCCCGTGGGTAGCGAGCATTGCACCGGCTCGTCGGCCGAGGCCAAGTCGCAGCGCTGCTCGTCGACTTCCTGCTGCACCCACTTGCCGCCCTCGAAGACCCACGCCAGCCGCACACTGCGCACGCTGACCGGGACGTCGACGACGACATTGCCATCGACATCGGTGACGATCACCGCGTATTCCAGCGGGTCGCCCTGTTCGGCGAAGTAGGCGTCGCTGCGCAGGCCGACATAGAGTTTAGACGGGTGAACGATCAGGTTGGTCTGCGCAGCCCAGGTCTGGCGGTTGACATCCATCACCGCGGCGTCGGCGTTGACGCTATAGGGCTGCGGCTTCTCCGACGCGATGAAGGTCATCTTCAGGTAGTGATTGCCGGTCGGGTCGGTGCGTGTGGCATAGCTCTGGCTGCCGACGTTGTTGTCTGGGCCAGCATAGTAGTCGATGTAGCCGCCACCGCGCCCACCGTACCACCACCACGGCGTCCATTCGCCAAAGATGAAGTCCGACCAGTTGGGCGGCGTGTAGGAGGTCGGATCGGCGCTGACGTTCCAGGTTGCGTCGGCGCCGGGCAGCGGGCCGCCGGCGTAGTATTGCGCCGAGACCGCGACGATGGCTTCATCCCCCAGGTAGTAGGGGCCGGTGCTCTCGTTGCGCGCAGTTACCTCGAATTCGGGGCGGCGGAACTCCTGAATCTGGAAGCTGTGATAGTAGCTGCCATAAATCGGCGTGTTGCGCGTGCTGAGCTGCACGCTGGCGTAGCCAAGATTGCTGTTCTCCGGGATCGTGAAGGCCAGATCGAAGCCGCCCAGGTCGGTCATCGGCGCCGCACCCTGAGCGATCTGATTGCCTTGCGGGTCGGTGACGACGTAATCGACCACTGCCTTGCTGACGGCGTCAAGACGCACGTCGCCGGTCGGGCCGGCGCCCAGCGTGCGCATCCAGCCCTTGAGATGAACCTCCTCGGTGGGGCGGTACATCTGGCGGTCGTCGAAAACAAACCAGCTTGCCTGGTCGATGCGATCCACCTTCTGCCAGCCGGAATCGCTCCAGTAGTAGGTGGACTGGGGCAGGAAGGCGACATCGTCGCCCAGTTGAGCGACCAACTGCTTGTCCGGGGCGCTCGCCAGCTCGAAGTGCGCCATGCCGTCGCTGTCCGTTGTCGCCTGTTGACCGTTCGGCAGCAGCGTCAACGCGACGCCTGCCAGCGGCTCGCCTGTGTCCAGCGCGGTGGCCCACGCGGCCATTTCCACCTGGTCGTGGATGGCGTCGAGGCCGATGTTGGTCACCTGCACCCACGATTGGATGACCGGCTCGTAGCGGTTGGGGAAGAGCAAACCGAGCAGCGAAGGCGGTGTATCGATGACGACGATCACATGGCCGAAGCGACCGTTCAGCGCCGCGGTGAGGTCGATGTTGGTCTCGGTGAGCGTGTCAGGCTCCGCGTCAACATCGACGGTGGCGTCGATGACCGGGCGGCCGGGCGGCTTGCGATTTGGGTCACGATAATATTCGTTGAGATAGGTCAGATACGCCGGCCAATCCTCCGGCGTGACCGCGTAGCCGCGCACGCGCAACGTGGGCATGTTCACCGAGTAGACTGGGAAGGCCGGCGTGGTCGCGGTGGGGTCAAGCGTGATCAGCGTCTGGTTCGGCCCGGTCATGAAGGCGCTCATGCTGCCGGTGTAGAAAGTCAAGACAACCGGTTCGCCCAAAGTCTGGCCGAAGATGTCCTCAATCTGGTCGCTGAGCGTGACTTGATAGGTCGCACGCCCTGCGGTCAGGCCGCTGATCGACAGGCTGTCATACCCGCCGCTGACGACCATGTTGTCGATCGCCGGCTCGACAGTGACGAGATCGTTGCTGATCTTCTCAACGTTCAACGGATTGTTGAAGCGCACATAGAAAGGTTGGCCCGGCGAACAAGCGTCGCTGCCTCCCCGACAGTTCTGGTCTACCACGCGCAGGGCGGCGTAGGTTTGGAAGCTGAACGACTGCACGTCCGTCGTCGTCAGCGGGCCTTCGGCGGAAGGCGTCCCCGGCCCCATGTTGATCGTAACGGTGGCGTCAGCGGGAAAGGCTTCTTCGGCGCGGAAGGCCAGCCAGCGGTCGTCCGCGTAGCGCGCGGCGTAGTGACTGGCCTCTTTGTCGGCGGCGATCTCCTCGGCGGTCGCCAGACGCAGCGCGTAGGTGCGCCCGCCGGCCAGCGCGCTCATTGTCGCCAGCACGGCGTCGCGGTCGATGCGCTGGTCGAAGGCCACGAACAGCAGCGGCGCGCGCGGCTGCGGGCCAAACGTCGGATACGCCTGCACGGCAGTGGGCGCCGGCGTACGGAAATTCCACGTCACTGCGTCTTCCAGTATGCCGCCCGTAGCGGAGGTCGTCCCCGCGGGCACTTCGACCGTGTACTCCGTCGCCATCGGGAAACGGTTCAGGTCGTCGCTGTGATATTCAAACGAAAGCGTTTGCGCGCCCAGCCATTTCCACACGCCGGGCAGGTCGGGCGTCACCTTGACGGGGACGTCCTCAGCGGCCAGCGCGTCGAGTGTGTTGAGCGGAACCATCGGCTGGTTGAAGGTGACGTTGATAAAAGGTGCGATGGGAATCTCACCTTCGGGGGCATAGCGCAGCACGGCGAGCGGGCCCGTGCTGA
>Ga0209476_10001257_pt1 | contig 17115 bp, 14 predicted proteins | sample KloWWTrecipitate_FD_187179 | JGI IMG/M metagenome (GOLD analysis project Ga0209476, IMG submission 187179) | Active sludge microbial communities from Klosterneuburg, Austria, studying microevolution and ecology of nitrifiers - Klosterneuburg... | ecosystem: Engineered > WWTP > Aerobic digester... | reverse complement strand
GGTGAACGGGCATCGAGGTTCGAGGACGGATCGAGCTTAGATGAGATAATAGTCTCACGAAAGGATTTGTGTGTCAATAAAGGAAAATTTGATCACGGTTGCGGCATGCAGGCCGGCGCGGCGCGAACCCGCCGCCAGGCTGTGGCCGCGCGGGACACCGGTGGGAACGCGATGAGCGAATCGTTCGACCTGTTCGTCGTCGGCGGCGGATCGGGCGGCGTTCGCGCCGCACGGATCGCCGCCGGTCACGGCGCGAAGGTGGCGCTCGCCGAGGAGTACCGCTACGGCGGAACCTGCGTGATCCGCGGCTGCGTGCCGAAGAAGCTGCTGGTGCTCGCCAGCCGGCTCGCCGACGAGTTCGGCCGAGCGCCCGGCTATGGCTGGCGCTTCGATGGCGCGCGCTTCGACTGGCCCGCGCTGCGCGAGGCCAAGGACCGCGAACTCGCGCGGCTCGAGGCGATCTATCGCGACGGCCTGCTGCGCGCCGGCGTGCGCACGATCGACTCGCGCGCGGTGCTCGACGGGCCGGGACGGGTTCGGCTGCTCGCTACCGGCGAGACCGTGCGCGCCGCGCGCGTGCTGGTCGCCACCGGCGGCACGCCGTTCCTGCCGGACATCCCCGGCGCCGAACTGGGAATCACGTCGAACGAGGTGTTCGACCTGCCGCAGTTGCCGGCGCGGATGATCATCGAGGGCGGCGGCTTCATCGCGGTCGAGTTCGCCTGCCTGCTGCAGCGCCTCGGCGTGCGGGTGACGCTGGTTTACCGCGGCGACCTGGTCCTGCGCCGTTTCGACGACGACCTGCGCCGGCATCTGGACGCGGCGATGCGCGCGACGGGCATCGACATCCGCACCGGCGAGACGATCACGGCGATCGAGCGCAACCGCGACGGATTCCTCGTGCGCACCGACCGCGGGGCGGTGCTCGACACCGACCGGGTGATGTTCGCCGTCGGCCGCGTGCCGAACACGAAGGGGCTCGGCCTGGAGTCGGTGGGCGCCGAAATCGACCAGCGCGGCGCGATCCGCGTGTCGGCCGACTCGCGCACCACTGCCGGGAACGTCTGGGCCGTCGGCGACGTGACCGGTCGCCTGGAGCTGACGCCGGTGGCGATTCGCGAGGGCCACGCCTTCGCGGACACGGTGTTTGGCAGCAAGTCGTGGACCTGCGACTACGAAGACGTGCCCGAGGCCGTGTTCAGCACCCCGGAGATCGGCACGGTCGGGCTGACCGAGGCGCAGGCGCGCGAGCGCTTCGCTCGCGTCGACGTCTACCGAAGCAGCTTCCGTCCGATGAGCAACGTGCTCGCGGCGCGTGTCGAGCGCATGCTCGTCAAGCTGGTCGTCGATCGCGACAGCGACCGCGTGCTCGGCGTGCACCTGTGCGGCCCGGACGCCGCAGAGATGATCCAGCTGGCGGGCATCGCGGTGAAGATGGGCGCCACCAAGCGCCAGTTCGACCAGACCGTCGCGGTGCATCCGACCGCGGCCGAGGAACTGGTGACGATGCGCCAGCCGGTCGATCCGGCGGCGCCGTGAGTTCGAGCGGCGAGGTCATCCGACCGGGTGGCGCCGCGCCCCGCCGGCGCGCGCTGGTACCCGCGCGGCCGCAAACTCAACATGTTGATCATATCGGAGCCCGCCATGCCCAAGGTCGTCGTCGAGCATCGCCAGTGCCGGTGCGCGACATGAGCGCCGCCGCATCGAACCCCCCGCCGGGATCGGGCATCGACGCGCAGGAGTGGTCGCTGCGCGTCGAGCTCGCTGCCTGCTACCGGATATTCGCGATGCTCGGCTGGACCGAGCTGATCTACAACCATGTCACGGTGCGCATCCCCGGCCCGGAGCGGCATTTCCTGATCAACCCGTTCGGCCTTCACTACAGCGAGGTGTGCGCGTCCAACCTGGTGCGCATCGACCTCGCCGGCCACGTGGTCGGACGCTCCGACTGGCCTGTGAACCCGGCCGGCTTCACGATCCACGCGGCGATCCACGAAGGCATCGACGGTGCGCACTGCGTGATGCACACGCACACGACCGCCGGCATGGCGGTGGCCTGCTCGCGCGGCGGCTTGTCGATGAGCAACTTCTACAGCGCGCAGCTGCACGGGCGGCTCGCGTACCACGACTTCGAAGGCATCACCGTGCATGCCGGCGAAGGACCGCGGCTGGTGCGCAGCATTGGCGGGCGCCCTGCCGTGATCCTGCGCAACCACGGGCTGCTCGCGTGGGGCGACAGCGTCCACCGGGCGTTCGCGATCCTGTGGCTGCTCGAGCGCGCCTGCCAGATCCAGCAGGCGTCGCTGCCGATGGGAGCGCTGATCGAGATCCCCGAGGCGATCCTCGAGCGCTGCGCGGCCGACTCGCTGCAGTTCGATCCGCGTTTCGGCGCCGGCCGCGACATGTTCGACGCGCTGGTGCGCCAGGTCGATAGAATCGACGCTTCGTATCGCAACTGAGCATAGGCGGGGAAGACTCGTGCGCACCTGCATTTTCGGACTGGGCGCGGTTGGCGGCCTGATCGGCGCGCGGCTCGCCGCGAGCGGCGCGGAAGTCTCGGCGATCGCACGCGGCGCGACGCTGGCGGCGGTTGCACGCGACGGCCTGCGGCTCGTCGAGGCGGCGGCCGCGCAGGGCGGCGCCCCGGCGCAGACGGTGGTGCCGGTGCGCGCCGTCGACGACCCGTCCCGGCTGGGGCCCCAGGACCTGGTCGTGGTCAGCGTCAAGACGACCGGTCTGGCCGAGGCTGCGCCGCGCATCGCGCCGCTGCTCGGCCCCGATACGGTCGTGCTGTCCGCAATGAACGGCGTGCCGTGGTGGTTCTTCGATGGACTCGACGCCGGGCTCGCCGCGCGCGAGTGGCAGTCGATCGACCCGGGGCGCGCGATCGCCGCAGCGATTCCCGGCGAGCGCGTGCTGGGCTGCGTCGTGCACCTCGCTTGCGCGGTCGAGCGCCCGGGCGTGGTGCGCCACGTGCAGGGCCGCCGGCTGATCGTCGGCGAGGCGTGCGGCGGCGACAGCGAACGCGCGCGCCGCGTCGCGTCGCTGCTCGCCGGCGCTGGGTTCGAGACCGAGTTGTCGCCGCGCATCCAGCAGGACGTCTGGTTCAAGCTCTGGGGCAACATGACGATGAACCCGGTGTCGGCGATCACCGGCGCCACGCTGGACCGCATCCTCGACGATCCGCTGGTGCGCGGTTTCGTCTCGGCCGCGATGCTCGAAGCGTCGGCGATCGGCGAGCGCATCGGGCTGCCGATCCCGATCAGTCCCGAGCAACGTCACCAGGTCACGCGCCAGCTCGGCGCGTTCAAGACCTCGATGCTGCAGGACGTCGAGGCCGGCAGGCCGGTCGAGCTCGACGCGCTGATTGCGATCGTGGCAGAGATCGGTCGGGTGCTCGGCGTCCCGACGCCCAACGTCGAGGCGCTGTTCGGCCTGGCGCGGCTGCACGCGCGCACACGCGGTTTGTATCCCGCCTGAGCGCATGGCGAAGCACGTCTCCGAAACGCCGGCGACGCAGTTGCTGAAGCGGCACCGCGTCGCCTTCGGCCAACACCCCTACGACTACGTCGAGCACGGCGGCACCGCCGAGTCGGCGCGCCAGCTCGGCGTCGACGAGCACGCGGTGGTCAAGACGCTGGTGATGCAGGACGACGCTGGCAAGCCGCTGGTGGTGCTGATGCACGGCGATCGCAAGGTCTCCACGAAGAACCTGGCGCGACAGGCTGGGCGCAAGAGCATCGAGCCGTGCGCGCCCGACGTCGCGCAACGCCACTCGGGCTACCTGGTCGGCGGCACGTCGCCGTTCGCGACGCGCAAGGCGATGCCGGTCTACGTCGAGGCCTCGGTGCTGGCATTGCCGACGATCTGGATCAATGGCGGGCGCCGTGGCTTCCTGGTGTCGATTGCGCCACGGGTACTCGTCGATCTTCTGCGCGCGCAGCCGGTACACTGCGCGCTCGCGGAGGGGTGAACGGAAGATGAACGCGATCTACGGCGTGCTGGCGGTGGTGGCCGCCTACCTGATCGGATCGGTGTCGTTCGCGGTGGTCGTCAGCAAGGCGATGGGGTTGGCCGATCCGCGCAGCTATGGGTCGAGGAATCCGGGCGCGACCAACGTCCTGCGCACCGGCAACAAGGCCGCAGCGGCCCTGACGCTGATCGGCGACGCCGCCAAGGGCCTGGTCGCGGTGCTGCTCGCGAAGGCGCTGGCGACCCGCTTCGGCTTCGGTGACGGCACCATCGCGCTGGTCGCGCTGGCGGCCTTCGTCGGCCACCTCTTCCCGGTGTTCCATCGCTTCCAGGGCGGCAAGGGCGTGGCGACAGCGGCCGGCGTGCTGCTCGCGCTGCAACCGTTGCTCGGCCTCGGCACCCTCGTCACCTGGCTGCTGATCGCGTTCTTCTTCCGCTACTCGTCGTTGGCCGCGCTGGTCGCCGCGGTGTTCGCGCCGCTGTGGTACCTGTTCCTGTTCGGTCCGGATCCGATCGCCGCGGCGGTGGCGATCATGAGCGTGCTGCTGGTCTGGCGACACGCCAGGAACATCCAGAACCTGCTCAGCGGCAAGGAAAGCCGGCTCGGGCACAGGAAGCCGTAGCCGGCGGATCGCGAAATGCGGCGGCTCGGCGTCGACCTGGGCGGCACGAAGATCGAGGTCGTCGTTCTCGACGGCTCGGGCGCGGAGCGCTGCCGCCGCCGCGTGCCGACGCCGCGCGGCGACTACGCCGCGACGCTCGCAGCGATTGCCGGGCTGGTCGGGGAGGCCGAGCGCTCCGCGGGGCCGTGCGGGTCGATCGGCGTCGGCATCCCGGGCTCGATCTCGCCGCATACCGGCCTCGTGCGCAATGCCAACTCGACCTGGCTCAACGGCCGGCCGCTCGCCGGCGACCTGGCGCGGGCGCTTGGGCGCGACGTGCGTGTCGCCAACGACGCCAACTGCTTCGCGCTGTCCGAGGCCACCGACGGCGCGGCCGCCGGGCTGGCGGTCGTGTTCGGCGTCATTCTCGGCACCGGGGTCGGCGGCGGCATCGTCGTGGACGGCCGCGTTCTCGAAGGCGCCAACGGCATCGCCGGCGAATGGGGCCACAACCCGCTGCCCGCGCCATTCCTCGACGGCGAGTTGCCGGGGCCGCGCTGCTGGTGCGGCCGCCAGGGGTGCGTCGAAGCCTGGCTCAGCGGACCGGCGCTCGCTGCCAGCGCCGCGCTGCCAGGCGCCGGCGCTGCCTCCGACGCCGCCGACCGTGCCGCCGCCGACGCGGCGCGGGCGATCTCCGCGATGCGTGCCGGCGAGCCGCGCGCGGTCGACGCCTTCGAGCGCTACTGCGATCGCCTCGCGCGGTCGCTGGCGGGCGTGATCAACCTGCTCGATCCGGATGCCATCGTGTTGGGCGGCGGGCTCAGCAACGTCGACGAGTTGTACGTCGAAGTGCCGCGCCGCTGGTCGTCGCTGCTGTTCGCCGACCGCGCGCACACGCCGCTGCTGCGCAACCGCCACGGTGACTCGTCGGGCGTGCGTGGAGCGGCGCGCCTGGCGGATTGAGACCGGACGGCTCCGTCCTCGTTGCCCGGTGTGTTCTTCGCGGCAGGCGGCGGCCGGGCGGCGCACGCCGAGGGGTCACAGCGCCCAGGGGCCAGGCCCGCTGCGGCGATGGCGGCAGCGGTCGGTGCTGCGCACCGACTTCCCTTGCGCTGCTCGCCTCGGGGTCGTGCGGCGCAACTCGCTGCGCTCGCTTCGCGAGCTCCGCTCAAACAGGGCGCCGCAAGCCAGAAGTACGAAGCGCGCTGCGCGCGCCGACCCCGAGGCTGCGCTGCTCGGCGCTGCCGACATCGCCGCAGCGGGCCTGGCCCCTGGGCGCTGTGACCCCTCGGCGTGCGCCGCCCGGCCGTCGCCTGCCGCTCTGGATGCGTCGATGGTCTTCGGAGCAAAGACCGCGCCTTTGCCCCCGCAGGCCTGGGCCCGCTCAGACCGCGGGCAGCGCGTCGAGCGGCCAGCGCGGGCGTACGCGAAAGCCATCGATTGCCGCGCCGACCCCGGTCGAGGGCACGGCGCCCGCCTGCAAGCGCAATGCGCCGGCGAACGCGATCATCGCGCCGTTGTCCGAGCACAGCGCAAGCTCGGGAAAGTGGACGCTCAGGCGGTCGCGCGCCGCCGCCGCCAAGAGCTGCTCGCGCAGCCGCCGGTTCGCGCTGACGCCGCCGGCCACCACGAGTCGCGTGCGGCCCGTTTCGCGCAGCGCGCGCAGCGATTTCGCCACCAGCACGTCGACGATCGCCGCTTCGAGCTCGGCGGCGAGATCGGCGCGAGCCTGCTCGTCGGGGATCCCGCGGCGCACGGCGGTGAGCACCGCGGTCTTCAGGCCGCTGAAGCTGAAGTCGAGGTCGGCCGAGTGAAGCATCGGTCGCGGCAGCCGGTAGCGGCCGGCGTGGCCGTCCGCGGCGAGCCGGGAAATCGCCGGGCCGCCAGGATAGCCGAGGCCGAGCAGCTGCGCGCTCTTGTCGAAAGCCTCGCCGGCGGCGTCGTCGAGCGTGTCGCCGAGAAACGCGTAGCGTCCGATGCCGGTGACCTCCATCAGCTGCGTGTGGCCGCCCGAAACCAGCAGCGCGACGAACGGAAACGCGGGCGGGTCCGACGAAAGCAGCGGCGACAACAGGTGCCCTTCGAGGTGGTGGACGCCGATCGCGGGGACGCCGAGCGCGAACGCCATCGACGCGCCGACGCCGGCGCCGACGAGCAGCGCTCCCGCGAGGCCGGGTCCCTCGGTGTACGCGATCGCGTCGATCCCGGACACCGCAACGCCCGCTCGTGCGAGCACCTGTTCGGTCAGCGGCAGCACGCGCCGGATGTGGTCGCGCGACGCGAGTTCGGGAACCACGCCGCCGTAGCGCTCGTGCATCGCGGTCTGAGAGTGCAGCGCCTGGCCGAGCAGTCCATGCTCGGTGCAGTACAGCGCGATGCCGGTCTCGTCGCAGGATGTCTCGATGCCGAGGACTCTCATCGGTCAAGTATCGCACGCGGCCTGCGGCGACCCGCGCTGCGGGTGCCGGGGCCGGGCGTCACGCCTCGCGCGCAGCCACGCCGCCGCGCGGGCCCGCACGCCGCGGCGGGCGGACGACTGCGGCCCCGCTTCGCGGGGCTTCCCTCGCCTGTCTCGCAAATCGGCACCCGCGTCGTACGCGCTTCGCGCGGACGAGCGGGTCCCGCCGATCTGCTTTCGACAGCGCTCGGCTTGTCGATCGCCCGCCGCGGCGTGCGGGCCCGCGCGGCGGCGTGGCTGCGCGCGAGGCGTGACGCCCGGCCCCGGCACCCGCACCCCGTGCCGCCGCAGACCGCGTGCGACACCGCTCGGCGCGTGTTCAGACCACCGGCAAAGCCAGGTCGGCGCGTCCGGCGGGCAGGTCGGCCGTGCCGACGCGGTTGCGGCCGCCGCGCTTGGCCTCGTAGAGCAGGCGATCGGCTTCGGCGAGCAGCTGATCGAGCGATTGTTGCGGTTTCGCAATCGCCACGCCGATGCTCACCGTGACCGAAACCCTGGCGTCGCCCACCTGGCACGGCCGGTTCGCGATTCGATGGCGCAGGCGCTCGGCGGCGACGAAGCCGTCGGACGCGCGGTCCAGCGGAACGAGAAGGCCGAACTCCTCGCCGCCATAGCGCGCCACCAGCGATTCCTCGCGGACGCCGTCGCGCAGCTGGCGCGCGCAGTGCCGCAGCACCGCGTCGCCGACCGCGTGGCCCCAGCGATCGTTGATCCGCTTGAAGTGGTCGATGTCGACCATCATCGCGGCCAGCGGCCGGTCGTCGACGTGCGCCGCGGCGACCAGCGGCTTGCCGCGCTCGAACAGCGCGCGCCGCGAAACCAGGCGCGTCAGCGGATCGGTGGTCGCGAGCGCCCGCAACTCGTCGGCCATCCTCGCGTGCACCGTCATCAGGATCAGCGCGGTGACGAGCGCGGGCAGCAGCACCACCAGCGACGCGGCCACGACCTCGACGGCATCGGCCGAGTCGATCCTCGCCTCCGGCAGGCCGAGCGCGTCGACCGCCAGGCCGCTTCGCAGCAACCAGACGAGCGCGTTCACGAATCCCGCCGCCACGAGCAGCCTGCGCAAGGGCTCGGCCGACGGGTCGCGTGCGCGTGCGATGCGCACCGCGGTCAGCGACGAGACGGTCGCGACCAGCACCGACGCGTAGGCGATGCGTGCCGCCGCGTCGCTGCGCAGGGTGTCGAAGCCGAGGCATCCCGCGACCAGCACGACCAGCAAGGCGATCAGCAGCGCCGGACGCGGCGCGGCGCCGAACAGCCTGCGCACGGCCTCGCAGGCGAGCATCACCGAGCCGGCGATCATCGTGTCGGCGATCGCCGGGACGATCGAGCCTGCGGCATCGGGCGCGAGCCCGGCGGCGGCCAGACCGGCGCCGCCCAGCGCCAGCGCCAGCGCGTGCAGACCGAGAGCGGTCGTCGACGGATGATGCAACGATCGCAGGAAGACCAGCGCGCCGGCCGTCGCCAGCGCGATCACGCCGCCGATCAGCCAGAGCGTGTGCATGTCGATGATCAGGAAGCGAACCATCCGATCTGACCTGCAACCGCGGCCCCGAGAGGAGCGGCGCGTCGCGAGGAGTGCCGCGTGCGCGCCCTGACGGGTGCAGTCTGGCACTCGGGGAGCGTGACAACAAGCGCCGCCCATGGGTGCCCGATCGACCGTTCGTCGGCCGCGGCCGCGTGCTTCGCCGCGCGCGGTGCGCGCCTATAATCGGCCGCCTCGATGAGCCCGCCCTACGACGTGATCGTGATCGGTGCCGGCGCAGCCGGGCTGTTCTGCGCATCGGTCGCCGGGCAGCGCGGCCTGCGCGTGGCAGTGCTCGACCACTGGCCGCGCCTCGCGGAGAAGATCCGGATCTCGGGCGGTGGCCGCTGCAACTTCACCAATTTGGCAGCCGATCGGCCCGAGCGCTTCACCGGCGCCGACCCGCGCTTCGCGCGCACCGTGCTTCGCGCCTATCCGCCGCGCCGCTTCGTCGACCTCGTGCGCAGGCACGGCATCGCCTTCCACGAGAAGCACAAGGGCCAGCTGTTCTGCGACGACAGTGCCGAGCGCATCATTGCGATGCTGCGCGACGAGTGCGAGCGCGGCCACGTGGCGTGGTACCGCCCGTGCAAGGTCGGCTCGGTGGTGCGTCGCGAGGCCGGCGCCGCGGGCGTCGACGCGCAGCCACGCTTCGAGTTGCACACCGATGCCGGCGTGCTGGATGCGCGCTCGCTGGTGGTGGCCACCGGCGGGCTGTCGATCCCGAAGATCGGCGCAAGCGACCTCGGCTACCGGATCGCGAGGCAGTTCGGCTTGCGCATCGTCGATCCGCGACCGGCGCTGGTCCCGCTGACCTTCGACGCGGCCGGCTGGGCACCGTTCGCGGAACTCGCCGGGGTGTCGCTGCCGGTGACGATCCGCGCGCCGCAGGCCGGGGACGCGCCCGCGTTCGACGAGGATCTGCTGTTCACGCATCGCGGACTGTCCGGACCGGCGGTGCTGCAGGTCTCCACGTTCTGGCGACCCGACGCGCAGGTCGCGATCGACCTCGCGCCCGGCGGCGATCTCGCGTCCGAGTTGATCGCGGCCCGCTCGAGTGCGCGCGCGCAGCTGCCGGCCTTGCTCGCCGCGCGGCTGCCGCGCCGCCTCGCGTTGCGCTGGCTGCAGCAGCCCGCCTTCGCGGCGCTGGCCGGGCGAAGGCTCGCCGAGGTCGGCAACCGCGATCTCGCCGCGTTGGCAGCGAGCTTGCGCGACTGGCGCATCGTGCCGTCGGGCACCGAGGGTTTCCGAAAGGCCGAGGTGACCGCAGGCGGCGTCGCCTCCGAGGGGCTCGATCCGCGCACGATGCAGGCGCGGGCGGTTCCCGGCCTGTACTTCGTCGGCGAGGTGATCGACGTCACCGGCTGGCTGGGCGGCTACAACTTCCAGTGGGCCTGGTCCTCGGCCTTCGTGGCCGGGCAGGCAGTCGGCGCCGCCTGAGCGTCAGCCGGCGACGGGCAGGTCTTCGGCGACGACGCGATTGCGACCGCCGGCCTTGGCGCGATAGGCGCGCCGGTCCGCTTCGTCGAGCAGTTGCCGCAAGGTCTTGCCGTGACGATGCACCGTTACGCCAATGCTGAGCGTGACCGGGATCCGCTGGTTGTCGAGCCGGTACGGCGACGCCTCCATCGTCGAACGCAGCCGCTCGGCGACGACGAAAGCCGCCGCCTCGCCGGGCACCGGCACGAGCGCGCAGAACTCGTCGCCGCCGTAGCGCACGATCAGCGAGTCGGGTCGCAGCGATTGCCGCAGCACGTTGGCGACATGGCGCAGCACGAGGTCGCCGATCCCGTGCCCGTGCTGGTCGTTGATGTTCTTGAAGTTGTCGATGTCGACCATCAGCAGCGCGAGGCACCCGCTTTCCGGCGGCGCACCGAGCATCCGGTCGGCCGACTCCTGCAGCGAGCGGCGCGACACCAGTCCGGTCAGGTCGTCGGTCGTCGCCATGCGGTGCAGTCGCGCGCTCAGTTGCGAGTTGGCGATGCTGAGCACCGACACCGTGATCGCGAACGGCAACGACCCGAAGGCCGTTGCGAAGAACGCGCGCAGCGCGCCGGGCGGCGCCGACCCGTCGGCATGAAGCGGGATGCCCTGGGCCAGGAACGCAATCGCGCGCACCAGCACGATCGCGCAGAACAAGACCAGCAGCGCGCGCATCAGGCGCATCGAGCGCAGCGACCTCGACCAGCGCGACCGGTGCACCTCCCAGGCCGCCAGCCCCATGAACGCGATCACGAAGCCGCTGTTGAGCGCGATGCGGGCGATCGCTTTCACGGCGGTCGGCTCGCGCATCGCGAACAGCGCCGCGACGTAACCGAGCAGCGCGATGCCGGCCAGGATCGCACGGCCCTGCAGGCCCGGATGACCGGAGAGTTGCCGCGATCCGAGCCAGATCAGCACCGACGACACGCCGAACCCGCTGTAGCCGATGAGCGGCGCGAGTCGTCCCGCTGCCTCGCCGCGCGCGGCGAACGCCATGAAGCCGATGCCGAGCGCCAGGATGCCCGCCGCGAACAGCGTCAGCGCGGGGCTCGATTCGCGATGGTCGCGACGCAGCCAAAGCAGGATCATCGCGCCGACGAGACTGCTGAAGCCGGTCAGCAGGTACACGGTCGGGATGTCGGGGATCATGGCCAGCGTCATGAAGCGAATTCTCGGCGCGCGCGCAGCAGCCATTCGGCCCGAGCCGATCAGTGGCGTCGACCGGCGGTCCCCCGGTCGTCCGATGTTGCCCGGCAGCGCCTGTGCGCGATGCCGGTCGGCGGCTTCAGAAACCCATGCGCGCGCGGCGCGCGGAGCGCTCGCTTGCGAGGTCCTGCAACGCGATTTCAGATCGGCCGCCGAGCTTCGCGTTGCCGAAGGCGCCGACCAGCAGGCGGCGCATCTCGCGCGGAGCGCAGCGCGCCAGGCGGTCGGCGACCGCGTCGGGGAGCTGCTCGGGGAAGCGCGAGCCCCACTCGTGCGAGTCGCGGATCTCGCGGTAAAGGCCCTGCGCGATGCGACGCGCGCCGTCGCGATCGGGCGCGGGAATCTCGTAGACGTTCATCCGGTTCAGGATCGGATCGGGAATGCGCGCCACGTCGTTGGCGGTCGCGACCCAGACGATGTCCGAACAGTCCACCGGGATCTCAGCGAACTCGTCGACGAACTCGGCCGCCGTGTCGGGCTCGAGCAGCGCGTACAGCGCGCCGAGCGGATCGTACTGTCCGTCGGTCGACGCCTTGTCGATCTCGTCGACGACCATGACCGGGTTCGCGTAGTCGCCGTTGACCAGCGTGTCGAACACCTTGCCGGCGCGAGCGTTTCGCCACTGCGACGACGCGCCCGACAGGATCCAGCCGGCGGTGAGCGAGCTCATCGACACGAAGCCGTAGCCGGTGCCGAGCAGCTGCGACAGCCGGCGCGCGAAGTGCGTCTTGCCGATGCCGGGCTCTCCCAGCAGCAGCACCGGCGTCAGTTCGACCGGGTCGGCGGTCTCCAGGCACAGCGCGAGCTGCCGGCGCAGGTCCTCGAGCACTTCGCGGAAATTGGGCAGCTCGTCGGCGAGCGTTTCGAAGTCCGGCATCGCGGCCGGCTTCACGCAGAAGCGGTCGCCGCCGGCCTTCAGCATCTTCTCGTAGGTGCCTTTCAGCGATTCGCTCGCGCCGGGCGGAAGTTCGTCCAGGGCGGTTTCGACGCGCGACGTGGAGTAGATCTGCCTGAACCCGGCAATCGCGATCGGTGCGGGGACGTGGCGGGAATCGGCGGGCGAGTCGTGCTTCGCGGCGGGCATGGAGCGGCACTCCGGGACTGCGTTGCCTGATTCTTGAGCACCCGGGCCCTGCATTTCAAGCCTTGCGGCCACCTTTCGAGCTGCTGACTGCGCCTCCGGTCTGCGCAGCCGCGGCGAATGCGACACCTCGTCCGGTTCCGACCGACGGACACGTTCTTTCGATTTGCGCCGGCGCAGCTCTCGGCTATACTCTTGGGTTCCATTGAAAGGGGGTGATTTTTAATGCCGACCGTCCGCGTCAAGGAGAACGAGCCCTTCGACGTTGCGCTGCGCCGATTCAAGCGCACGATCGAGAAAGCCGGGATCATTACCGAGCTGCGAGCGCGCGAGTTCTACGAGAAGCCGACCGCCGAGCGCAAGCGCAAGAAGGCGGCCGCGGTCAAGCGCCACTACAAGCGTCTTCGCAGCCAGATGCTGCCGAAGAAGATGTACTGACGCCTGTCCGGCGTGACACGGCGCCTCGAGACGACATCAGGCGCCACCCCCGAAGGCCTGCCCCGGTAATTGCTGCGGCGGGCCTTCGTCTTTTTTGTCGGGACGAGCGATGAACCTGAAAGAACGCATCGGCGAGGACATGAAAGGCGCGATGCGCGCGCGCGAAGCCGTTCGCCTGTCGGCGATCCGCATGCTGCTGGCGGCGATCAAGCAGAAGGAAGTCGACGAACGCATCAGCGTCGACGACGCGCAGGTGGTCGCGATCGTCGACCGGCTGATCCGGCAGCGGCGCGACTCGATCGAGCAGTTCGAGAAGGCGGGGCGCCAGGAACTGGCTGACCGCGAGAAGCTCGAAATCGACGTGCTGTCGGCGTACCTGCCCCGGCAGGCCAGCGCGGCCGAGGTGGCTGCAGAGATCGACGCGGCGATCGCCGCGACCGGCGCCACCGGCCCGCAGCAGATGGGCAAGGTGATGGGCGTGCTCAAACAGCGCCTGGCCGGTCGCACCGACCTGTCGGCGGTGTCGGCGCAGGTGAAGGCGCGGCTCGGCGCCGGCTGACCGAGGCCGCGCGGCGCCGCGCTACACTGACCGCGTGATCCCCCAGAGCTTCATTCAGGATCTGCTCGGCCGCATCGACATCGTCGATGTCGTCGGCCGCTACGTCCAGCTGAAGAAAGCGGGGGCCAACTTCCTGGGCCTGTGCCCGTTCCACGGCGAGAAGTCGCCATCGTTCACGGTCAGCCCGTCCAAGCAGTTCTATCACTGCTTCGGCTGCGGCGCGCACGGTTCGGCAATCGGCTTCCTGATGGAGTACGGCGGGCTCGGTTACGTCGAGGCGATCGGCGAACTGGCGCAGTCGATCGGGGTTGCGGTTCCGCAGGAGGCCGGCAGCGGCCCGCAGGCGGACAAGCGCGCGCCGGCGCTGCTGGAGCTGCTCGCGCAGGCGGCGAAGTTCTACCGCCAACGGCTCAAGGACGCGCCGGACGCGATCGCCTACCTGAAGCGCCGCGGCCTTGCCGGCGAGACCGCGGCGCGCTTCGGCATCGGCTACGCGCCGGACCAATGGCGGGGCCTGGAGGCCGCGGTCGGGGACTACGAGATCGACGAGATGGTGGCCGCCGGCCTGGTCATCGAATCGACCGGCGACGACGGCCGGCGCAAGCGCTACGACCGCTTTCGCGACCGGATCATGTTCCCGATCCGCAATCCGCGCGGGCAGGTGATCGGTTTCGGCGGCCGGGTGCTCGATCGCGGCGAGCCGAAGTACCTGAACTCACCGGAAACGCCGGTCTTCTCGAAGGGGCGGGAACTCTACGGTTTGTACGAAGCTCGCGACGCGATCCGTGCAGAAGACTGCGTGATCGTGGTCGAAGGCTACATGGACGTCGTGATGCTGGCACAGCACGGCGTCGCCAACGCGGTGGCGACGCTGGGCACTGCCACCACTGCCGACCACGTCCGGAAGCTTCTGCGGCTGGTCGACCGGGTGGTGTTCGCGTTCGACGGCGACGCGGCAGGCCGAAAGGCGGCGTGGCGGGCGCTCGAAGCGTCGGTGCCGCACGCCAGCGACACCAAGCGGATCGACTTCCTGTTCCTGCCGCCGGAGCACGATCCCGACAGCTTCGTGCACGAGCGCGGCGCCGACGGCTTTCGCGAAGCGCTGGCCGGGGCGCCGCCGCTGTCCGAATGGCTGCTCAACGGGCTCGCGGACCGGGTGGATCTGGCGACGTCCGAGGGCAGGGCGCGGTTGCTCGCGGAAGCCCGCCCGCTGCTGCAGGGGCTGGGCGCACAGGCGTTGCGCCTCCAGCTGATCCATCGGCTGGCCGAGTTGTCGGGCCTGACGGCCCTTGAGGTCGAACGGTATCTGGGGCCGGTCGCGTCGGCGCCCGTTGACGGTCCTGGGTCGCGCGGCCGTCCTGGCGCGGACGACGCGCGCGCCGGCGGCGCCCCGGCGGCGGGTGGCCGCTCGGGCGAGGATTCGGGCTCCGGGTCCGTTGGCGGCCGCGGCTGGCACTCCGTCCCCCGCGACGGCGGCGCGGGCGGGCGCGGCGGATGGCGTGAGCGCAGGAGCTTCGTCGCGAGGGTGCCGGTGGGCAAGCCCGATCTCGAGGCACGGATCCGGCTGCTGGCGGCGCTGCACCCGGCGCTGGCGGCTGGCGAACGCGGCGAATGGATGCCGGCGCCGCTCGCCGCATGGCTGGACACGATCGCGTTGCTTCCGCCAGGCAGCTCGCTCGCCAGCGTTTGCGAGGCGCTGCGCCATGACGCACCCGAGGCGGTCGCGCGGCTCGAGCGCGAGGCGGCGTCGGACATGTCGCCGGCCGCCACGCTGTCGATCGACGAGGCGCGCGTCGAAATGGATGCGGCGCTCGCGCAGTTGCGCGAGCGGCACCTTGCGCGGCTGATCGACGCCCTGGCCGCGGGCGGCATCGCGTCGCCGGAAGAACGCGAACGTTATCAGTCGCTTATGGCGATGCGCAGGCGGACTTGATATAATGCGCGGTTCCCCAATGTCCGTTCGGACCAGCACTGCCGACTCATCGTTCGCGAGCCCTTGCCGGGTTCGCGGGGCGTGCGACGCGTTACCCGGGGCTCGGTTTCCGGATCTCTGACAGTGAGGTAAACGTGGCGAAGTCGGTCAGGCAATCTGCATCCAGCAAGGTGACCTCCAAGGTGTCCTCGAAGCTCCCTACCAAGTCTGCATCACGGGCCGGCGCGCGCGCCGCAGCCTCCTCGTCGACCCGGAAGTCTGCTGCCCCGAAGGCCGCGGCCAAGGCAGTGGCCAAGCCGGCTGCGCGGGTCGCCGCGAAGACGGGCAGCCGCGCTGCGCCGAAGACGACGGCCAAGGCGGCCCCGAAGGTAGCCACCAGGTCAGGCGCCAGGGTGCCCCCCAAGGCCACTACGGCGACAGGCAAAGCGACAAGCGGGAAGGCGCCGAAGGCGCCTGCGAAGACGGCTGCCAGGCCTGCAGCGAGGGTCGTCGGCAAGCCCGCGGCCCCGGCCAGGTCGGGCACCAAGGCGCCTTCGAAGCGCGCCGCTGCGAAGCCGGCTGCACGCCCCGCCGCGGCGAAGGCCGGGCGCCCGGCGCCGGCCAAGGATGCGGGCCGGGCAGCAAAGTCGAAGGTGTCGGAGGCGAAGCCCGCGGCTCGCGTCTCGGCCAAGGCTCCGAAGTTCGTTGTCGAGAAGGCCGGCAAGGCGGGGGCCAGGCCGCGCGCCGACCGGCCCACCGGCGAGGAGGCGCTGCTCGAGGCGCTGCGCCAGATCAACCCCGCAGCCGTCGCCAGGGCCGAAGCGAAGTTCGCGCGGGCCGGGGCCGCGCCGAAGGGGGCCGGCAAGACGGAAATGGACGCGAAGAAGGGCGCCAAGGGCGCAGTCGGCACGACTGGCGAAAGAGATGCCAAGGGCGCAAAGGGTGCGAAAGCTGCAAAGGGCCGCGGGCCGGCAGCGGCGGCCGAGGCCGGCGCCGAGGCCGAAGACCTGCTCGACGACCACGTGGAGGGCTTCGAGGAGGGTGACGAAACCGAGGTCATCCCGGAGGTGCCCGAGGTCGTCGCCGCCGCGCCGACCAAGGCCAAGCGCGGCAACCGCGCCAAGGAAAAGCAGCTGCTGAAGGAGTTCGGCGGCCGGCAGGGCATCACCGAAGAGCAGCGCGAGGCCACGCGCAACAAACTCAAGCAGCTGATCAAGCAGGGCAAGGACCGCGGCTTCCTCACGTACGCCGAGATCAACGACCACCTGCCGGAAGACCTGGTGGACGCCGAGGCGATCGAGTCGATCATCAGCACCTTCAGCGACATGGGCATCACGGTCTACGACCAGGCGCCCGATGCCGAGACGCTGCTGATGGCCGACACCACGCCGGTGGCCAGCTCCGACGACGACGCCGAGGAAGAGGCCGAGGCGGCGCTCTCGACGGTCGACTCCGAGTTCGGCCGCACCACCGACCCGGTGCGCATGTACATGCGCGAGATGGGCTCGGTCGAGCTGCTCACGCGCGAAGGCGAGATCGAGATCGCCAAGCGCATCGAGGACGGCCTCAAGCACATGGTGCAGGCGATCTCGGCCTGCCCGACCACGATCGCCGAGGCACTTGCGCACGCCGAGAAGATCGGCGCCGGCACGATGCGCATCGACGAAGTGGTCGACGGGTTGATCGACCCGAACGCCGAGGAGGCCGACTTCGCGCCGGCCCCGGCGGCGACGCCGGCCGACTTCGACGACGACGAGGACGGCGACGCGGCGGCCACCGCGAACACCGCGCGGCTCGAGGAACTCAAGCGCGAGGCGCTCGAGAAGTTCGAGCGCATCTCGAAGTGGTTCGACAAGATGCGCGTCGCCTACGAAAAG
>Ga0209476_10001256_pt1 | contig 17116 bp, 16 predicted proteins | sample KloWWTrecipitate_FD_187179 | JGI IMG/M metagenome (GOLD analysis project Ga0209476, IMG submission 187179) | Active sludge microbial communities from Klosterneuburg, Austria, studying microevolution and ecology of nitrifiers - Klosterneuburg... | ecosystem: Engineered > WWTP > Aerobic digester... | reverse complement strand
AGATCAAGATCCGCGTCGACTACGAGCAGGCGGCGCGCTACGGCGTGGCGCCGGGCGCCCTCCTGACTTCGCTGGAGCAGATGATCGAGGGGGAGCGCATCACGCAGATCGTCGAGGGCAATCGCCGCTTCGACCTGCTGGTGCGCCTGCCCGAGAGCGGGCGCGGGCTGCGCGAGCTGCCGGATCTGCTGATCGAGACGCCCGGCGGGCATGTGCCCCTCTCCCGGCTGGCGGCGATCGAGGACGGCGACGGACCGAACCAGGTCAGCCGCGAGAACGCGCGCCGCCGCATCGTCATCTCCGCCAATACCGACGGCCGCGACATGTCGAAAGTCATCGCCGACATCCGCGCCGAGCTCGCCGCGCGGCCCCTGCCCGAAGGCTACTTCACCGCCCTCGAAGGCCAGTTCCAGGCGCAGGAGCAGGCGGCGCGCCTGATCGCCCTGCTGGCGCTGGTCTCGCTGACGATGATCTTCCTGGTGCTCTACAGCCGCTACCGCTCGATGGCGCTGACGGCAATCATCATGGGCAACATTCCGCTGGCGCTGGTCGGCAGCGTCGTCGCCCTGTGGATTTCCGGCCAGCCGCTCTCGGTGGCGGCGCTGGTCGGCTTCATCACGCTGACCGGCATCGCCACGCGCAACGGCATCCTCAAGATCAGCCATTACATCAACCTGTGCGCCTTCGAGGGCGAGCAGTTCGGCGACCACATGATCGTGCGCGGCTCGCTCGAGCGCCTGACGCCGGTGCTGATGACGGCGCTGGTGGCCGCTTTCGCCTTGGTGCCGCTGCTGCTCTCGGCCGATGCGCCGGGCAAGGAAGTGCTGCATCCGGTGGCAGTCGTCATCTTCGGCGGCCTGGTGAGTTCCACGCTGCTGGACACGCTGCTGACGCCGGTGATGTTCCGCCTGTGGGGCGAGAAGCCATTGCAGCGGCTGCTGGCCATGAAAGAGCAGGAAAGTTTTTGACCGCAACTTGAAAGGAGACGCAATGAAACGCATCGCATCCATCGCCGTCCTGGCGGGACTGACTTTTGCCGCTGGCGCCGTCCTGGCCCACGACGACGCCTACCTCGACACGCAGAAGACGCCCAACGGCGGCCAGCTGCGCCAAGCCGGGCCTTACCATCACGAGCTGGTTCTGGTAAAGGACAGCAAGGAGGTGAAGGAAAATTCGGTCGTGGTCTACGTGACCGACCATGCCGGCCAGAAAATCCCCACCGCCGGCGCCAGCGGCAGCGTGACCCTCCTCGCCGGGAAACTAAAGGCCGCCGCGACGCTCAAACCGGACGGGGACAACCGCATGAAGGGTGTCGCCAAGTACGCATCGACGCCGGATACGAAAGTGGTGGTGTCCATCACCCTGGCCGGCAAGCAGCCCGAACAGGCGCGCTTCACACCCCTTGCCATAGCGAAAGACACGCATTCCGACCACAAGCACTGAACTTTTTTCGGAGAACGACCATGAACAAGCTAGTCATGACAGCCCTTGCCGCCTCGCTCGCCTTTGCCGTGCCCGTGTTTGCCGACGACGCCCACCATCCCGAGAAAGCCCAGGAGGCGAAGGCCGTGCCCGCCAAGCCCGAGCAGACGGTCAGGAAGATGCAGGACAACGTCAAGAAGATGCAGAACCAGCTCGACCGCATCGCCAAGGCGAAGACCGACGACGAGCGGCAGAAGGCGATGGCCGAGCACATGCGGACCATGCAGGAGAACATGCAGATGGCGCGCGGCATGCAGGCCGGCATGATGGGCTGCCCGATGATGGAAGGCGGCATGATGGGCAAGGGCGGCATGGGCATGATGGGTGGCGGCATGGGCATGATGGGCGGGCCGCAGGCCGGCGGGGCCGAGCGCCTGCAGCAGATGGAACGCCGCATGGACATGATGCAGATGATGATGGAGCAGATGATGCGCCGCCCGGAGGGTCAGCCGCAGCCGATGCCGATGCCCGAAGGAAATCCGACCGAAGGAAGTGCAAAGCCCCGTGGGATGAAGTGAGCCGGCGGAAGGCAAGAGATGGAACACGAGCACCATCGCCACGCGGGACATGAGGGCGCCCCGGCGGAGAAAGACCCGGTCTGCGGCATGACGGTCAAGCCGGATTCGCTGCACGCGACCGTGCATGCCGGCCGCACGATCCGCTTCTGCAGCGCCAAGTGCCTGGCCAGGTTCGAGGCCGAGCCTCAGCGTTATCTGATGCCCTCGCCGGAACCGGCGCCGGCGCAAGCCGCGCCGCCGGGCGCGGAATACACCTGCCCCATGCATCCGGAAGTGCGGCAGATCGGTCCCGGCACCTGCCCGAAGTGCGGCATGGCGCTGGAGCCGGTGCTGCCGGAACTCGAAGAAGGCGAGAATCCCGAGCTGGCCGACTTCCGCCGCCGTTTCCGGTGGACCCTGCCGCTGACCATCCTGGTCACCCTGATCGCCATGTCGGGCGGCCTCTTCGACCCTCTCCTCGGCACCGCCCGGCCCTGGGTGGAACTGGCGCTGGGCACGCCCGTCGTGCTGTGGGCGGGCTGGCCGTTCTTCGTGCGCGGCGCGCAGTCGGTGAAGAACCGCAGCCCGAACATGTGGACTCTGATCGGTCTGGGCACGGGCGCGGCCTGGGCTTACAGCGTGACGGCGACCGTCTTGCCGGACATGTTTCCGCCCTCGTTCCGCATCGACGGCCATGTCGCCGTCTATTTCGAGGCCGCCGCCGTCATCATTTCGCTTACGCTGCTCGGCCAGGTGCTGGAACTCAAGGCGCGCTCGGAAACCGGCGCCGCCATCCGCGCCCTGCTCGGACTGGCGCCGAAGACGGCGCGGCGCATCCGTGAAGACGACAGCGAGGAGGACATTCCGCTCACCCATGTGCATCCCGGCGACCGCCTGCGCGTGCGGCCGGGCGAGAAGGTGCCGGTGGATGGCGTGGTCCTCGCCGGCGACAGCGCGGTCGACGAATCCATGCTCACCGGCGAGCCGATGCCGGTGAGCAAGACAGCCGGCGACAAGCTCATCGGCGCCACGCTGAACACCAGCGGCGCCTTGGTGATGCGGGCCGAGAAGATCGGCGCGCAAACGGTGCTGGCGCAGATCGTGCAGATGGTCGCCCTGGCGCAGCGCTCGCGCGCGCCGATGCAGCGCATGGCCGACGTCGTCGCCGGCTATTTCGTCGTCGGCGTCGTGGCGATCGCGCTCATCACGCTCTTCGGCTGGGGCTTCTTCGGCCCGCAGCCCTCCTGGGCCTACGGCCTCATCAACGCGGTGGCCGTGCTGATCATCGCCTGCCCCTGCGCGCTCGGCCTGGCCACACCGATGTCGGTGATGGTCGCCACCGGCAAGGCGGCGACCCACGGCGTGCTGTTCCGCGACGCGGCGGCGATCGAGAACCTGCGCAAGGTCGACACCCTGATCGTGGACAAGACCGGCACGCTGACCGAAGGCAAGCCGGCTTTCCATGGCGTGGTCGCGGCGGCGGGCAACAGCGAGACCGAGGTGCTGCGCCTCGCCGCCAGCCTCGACCAAGGGGCCGAGCATCCGCTGGCGCAGACCATCGTCGCCGAGGCGCGCCGGCGCGAACTCAAGCTCGATGCCCCGGAGAAATTCGAATCCGCCTCGGGCATCGGCGTGCGCGGCGCGGTGGCGGGGCAGAAGGTCGCCCTCGGCAACACCGCGCTGATGGAGGAAGACGGCGTCGACTGGCATCCGCTGGAGCCGCAGGCCGAAGCCCTGCGCCTGGAAGGCGCCAGCGTCATGTTCCTCGCCGTCGCCGGCCGCGTGGCCGGCCTCGTCGCGGTGTCCGATCCGATCAAGCGTTCCACGCCCGAGGCGCTGGAGGCGCTGCGCGCCGGCGGCATGACCATCATCATGGCCACCGGCGACGGCCACACCACCGCGCGCGCCGTCGGCCGCAAGCTCGGCATCGAGGAAGTCTACGGCGAGGTGAAGCCACAGGATAAGAATGATCTGGTGGCCCGGCTGCAGGCAGAGGGCCGCATCGTCGCCATGGCCGGCGACGGCATCAACGACGCGCCGGCGCTGGCGCGCGCCGACGTCGGCATCGCCATGGGCACCGGCACCGACGTGGCCATGAACAGCGCCCAGCTCACGCTGGTGAAGGGCGACCTGCGCGGCATCGCCGGCGCGCGCCGGCTGTCGCTCGCCGCCGTGCGCAACATGCGCCAGAACCTGGCCTTCGCCTTCCTCTACAACGCGCTCGGCGTGCCGATCGCGGCCGGCGTGCTCTATCCCTTCTTCGGCCTGCTGCTGTCGCCGCTCATCGCCGCGCTGGCGATGAGCTTCAGCTCGGCCTCGGTCGTCACCAACGCCCTGCGGCTGCGCCGCGCGGCCATCTGAATCGGGAGAACGATATGGACAAGACGCATGAACCCGGACACCGGCATGAACAGCCGCAAACGACTTCGCCGCGCGCGAAATGGGTGTTCATCGGCTTCGCCGCGATCGCCGCTTTCTTCCTGTTCACCGAGCACCGCGCCCACCTGTTCGGCGTGCTGCCCTACCTGCTCCTGCTGGCCTGTCCGCTGATGCATCTGTTCCATCACGGCGGGCATGGAGGGCATGGCGGCCACGGCACCACCGCGGCTCCCGACAAGACCGAGGGAGAGAAAAAATGAACAATACCCCCGCCTACGGCCTGTGGACGCTGGTCGCCCTCAATTCGGCCATCTTCATCATTTTCGCCTTCAGCTTCGCCAAGCCGCAGAGCACGCGCGACTGGCGCTCCTTCGGCGCCTTCTCGGCCTTCCTCGTCGCGCTGTTCACGGAGATGTACGGCTTTCCGCTGACCCTGTATCTCCTCTCCGGCTGGCTGACGAGCAAATTCCCCGGCGTCGATTGGTTCGCCCACGACTCCGGCCATCTGCTCGAAATGATTTTCGGCTGGAAGTCGAATCCGCACTTCGGGCCCTTCCACATCCTCAGTTCGGTGTTCATCTTCGGAGGTTTCTGGCTGCTCGCCTCGGCTTGGAAGGTGCTGTACGCGGCGCAGCGGGCGCATCGCCTGGCGACGGCCGGCCCTTACGCGCGGATCCGGCATCCCCAGTACGCCGGCTTCGTCCTCATCATGTTCGGCTTCCTGCTGCAGTGGCCGACGCTGGTGACGCTGGCGATGTTTCCGGTTCTGGTGTTCATGTACTGGCGGCTGGCCCTGCACGAGGAACGAGAGGTGGCCGCGGCGTTCGGCGAGGAGTACGCCCGCTATCGCGCCGCCACGCCTGCCTTCGTGCCGAAGTTCGGCGGCGGTCGTCCGGCCGGGGTCGCGTAATACCGGAGAGGCGTCATGGGCAGCAAAGAAGCCGAAACCGTCACCCGGCGCCGCCTGGTTGTCGCCACTTCCGCCCTCGGCGGCATCGCCATCGCGGGTGCGGCTATTCCCTTCGTGGCGAGTCTCGCGCCGAGCGAACGGGCGCGCTCGGCCGGCGCACCGGTCGAGGTGGACTTGTCGAAGCTGGAGCCTGGGCAACTGGGCACGGTCGAATGGCGCGGCAAGCCGGTGTGGATCCTGCGGCGCACGCCGGAGATGATCGAGCGCCTCGGGCGCATCGACCGCCTGTTGCTCGATCCGGCATCGGCAAGGCGGCAGCAGCCCGATTACTGCAGGAACACCCTGCGCTCGATCCGCCCGGAATTCTGGATTGCCGTGGCGCTATGCACCCACCTGGGCTGCGTGCCGTCCGTGCGCAAGGATGTCGCGCCGGCGGATCTCGGCCCCGACTGGCCGGGCGGCTTCTACTGTCCGTGCCACGGATCGAAATTCGATTTTGCCGGACGGGTGTTCAGGAACGTTCCGGCGCCGCTCAATCTTGAAGTGCCGCGCCACAAGTTTCTGTCGGACGCCGCCGTACTTGTCGGCGAAGACGATGCCGGTCAGGGCGGAGTGCGATGAACGGTGCATGGCCCGATCGCCCTTCGCGGCGCCGTCGGCCGGACGGCGCCGCGGCGGCCGGGTACGGCCAGGGTCGGATTACTCGCCGCTGAGCAGGCCGGGATCTTCTGCGACGTATACCAGGATATCCTTCGCGCCCGCGACTTGCGGCGCGATCTCGCCGAGACTGAATACCGGCGTGCCGAAGGTGTCGAAGCGCCAGGTGAAGCTCTTCCCGGCGACGTTGATCCTGACCGTTTCGTTGCGCTGGACGTTGAGGTGCTTCGCACCATCGGCCAGCGTGACCGTGCGATCAGCATTGCCGGCCTCTACGGCGGTTCCACGGTGCGTATGCGCCAGCGCCGGAATGGAAAATGCAGCGGACAGGGCGGCGATGCCCGTGAGTGTCATGAGTTTGCGAATGAACATGGCTGGTCTCCTGAAGAAGTGGAAAAATACGATCTTGTTCTTGCGAACGCCGTCGAAGACCGACGGTGAGGCCATGCTATTCGCCCGATCCCGACAGCGAAGTGACACGGCGATTACGTTGTTGCAAGCTGGCGTGCCGGGCTCAGGGCACCCAGATGGCTCGCAACGAGTGAGGAGAAAGGCATGAGAATAATCGCGCTGTTCGCGGCGCTGCCGCTTCTGGCGGGCTGCGGGCAGAAGCCGGGCGCAACCGGCATCGATCCGCAGGACGCAGCGAAGGTGGCGCGCGGCCAGGCGGTGTACACCGCTTCCTGCGCCGCTTGTCATGGCGCGAACCTGGAAGGCCAGCCCGACTGGCGCAGCCGCAAGCCGGACGGGCGCATGCCGGCGCCGCCGCATGACGATTCCGGGCACACATGGCATCATCCGGACGAGATACTGCTCGGCATCACCAAGGAGGGCCTCGTGCCGGGCAAGTACGGCCCGCCCGGCTACGTGAGCGACATGCCGGCCTTTCGCGGCGCATTGAACGACGAGGACATCGCTGCGGCGCTGTCCTTCATTCAGAGCCGCTGGTCGCCTGAAGTCAGGCGGGCCCGCGAGGAAATGCTGCGGAATCGCAATCGTTGAGAAAGGGAAACAAGATGAAGCTGAAGCGAAACAGATTGCTGGTCGCCGCGCTGCTGGCGCTGGCGGCCGCCGGTGCCGGCGCCGAACCGCTGCCCGAGGTGGTAATGCACAAGGACCCGAATTGTGGCTGCTGCGGCCAGTGGGCGGAGCACCTGCAGGCGAACGGTTTTCGGGTGAAGACCGTGATGGAGGGCGACATGCAGTCGGTCAAGCGCCGCTTCGCCGTACCGCAGAGACTGACTTCCTGCCATACCGCGAAGGTGGGCGACTACGTCATCGAGGGCCACGTGCCGGCCAGCGCGATCAAGCGCCTGCTGCGCGAGAAGCCGGCGGTGGCGGGCCTGTCGGTGCCGGGCATGCCGCTCGGCTCGCCCGGCATGGAAGTGCCGAGGAAGAAGGATGCCTACGACGTCGTTGCTTTCGACAAGGCCGGCAAGACAGCCGTCTTTGAGAGCCATCGCTGACACCCCGTTTACGAGGAGTTGCACATGAAGAAGCTGATCGCCTCCGCGCTGCTGATCGCAGTCATTCCGTTCGCGTCCCTTGCAGCCGAAGAGATTCCGGGCAAGGGCGTCGTCAAGAAGGTCGACGCCGCCGCCGGCATCGTCAAGCTCGCCCACGAGCCGATTCCCGCCATCAAGTGGCCGGCCATGACCATGGACTTCAAAGCCAGGGACGCCAAGTTGTTGACCGGCCTCAAGCCGGAGCAGAAGGTGGACTTCGGCCTCGTCAAGGGCGCCGACGGTCAGTACGTCATCTCGCGCATCGGGGCGGCGAAATAATTTTTCCGCGGGAGGTGGCATGCGACGAGACAGGCTGAAGGTACTGGCGTTCGTCGCCGGTCTCTGGGCCGGACTGGCAGGCGCGCAGGTTCCCGGCGCCCGCGTCGAGGAACTGCTCGAACTGGCGCGGCGGCAGAACCCGGAGCTGGCGGCGATGGGCTTCGAGGCCGAGGCCGCGCGCGAGCGCGTGCAGCCGGCCGGCGCCCTGCCCGATCCGATGGGGCGGCTGGAACTGCGCGACGTCGGCAACCAGATGGGCAACGCCGACTTCAACCTGCTGCCGGCGCGCGTCGGCAGCGCGAAATACACCGTGGTGCAGACCATCCCGCTGTGGGGCAAGCGCGACCTGAAACGCGAAGTCGCCGAAGCCGACGCGGCGCAGGCGCAGGCGCGCCGCAGCGGCACCTGGGCCGAACTCGCGGCGAAGGTGAAGGCCGCTTTTGCCCAGTACTTCTTCACGGGCCAAAGCCGCAAGCTGGCGGAGGAACTGCTGCGCCTCGGCGGCAGCCTGGAACAGCTCGCCCAGGCGCGCTACTCGGACGGCCTGGTGCCGCAGCAGGACGTGGTGCGCGCCCAGGTCGAGCGTACGGCGCTGCGCAGCGAGCTGCTGGTGCTGGAGACCGAACACCACCATGCCGCGGCGCGCCTCAACGCGCTGCTGCGCCGGCCGCCCGCCGCGCCGCTGGCGGAGCCGCAGGCCCTGCGCCCGCTCCCCGCCCCGGCGAAGCTCGATTTCGTCGCGCTCGAAGCGCGCCTGCTCGCCGCCAGCCCGCAACTGGCCGCGCAGGACGCGCAAATCCTGGCTGCCGAGAAGAACCGCGAACTGGTGACGAAGAACCGCTATCCCGACCTCACCGTCGGCGTCTCGCCCATCCAGACGCGCAACCGCGTCACCGAATGGGAGCTGATGTTCGAGGTGAACATCCCGCTGCAGCAGGCGTCGCGCCGTTCGCAGGAGCGCGAGGCGGCGGCAATGGCTTCCGCCGCGCGCTCGCGCAAGGATGCGGCGTTGAACCAGGTCTCCGCCGACCTGGCGGAGAACCTGTCCGCGCTGGATTCGGCGCGGCGCCTCGAACAACTGGTCGCCAGCGCCCTGCTGCCGCAGGCCGACCTCGCCTTCAAGGCGGCGCTGGCCGGCTACGAGACGGGCAAGCTGGATTTCGCCACGCTGCTCGATGCGCAGCGGCAGATCCGCAAGGCCAGGCTGGACCGCCTCAAGGCGCAGGTCGAAGCGCAATTCCGCCTCGCCGAAATCGAACGGCTGCTGGGAGAAGAACTGTGAAGAAAGAAACGGCAATCGTTGTCCTGGTGCTTGTCGCCGCCGCACTCGGCGCTGGCTACTGGCTCGGCAGCCGAGGCGGCCATGAGACAGCCGCGCCGCAAGCCGCGGCGCAAACGGAGGGCGCGAAGCAGGAACGCAGGCTGCTCTTCTACCGCAACCCGATGGGCCTGCCCGACACCTCTCCGGTGCCGAAGAAAGACCCGATGGGCATGGACTACATCCCGGTGTATGAAGGGGAGGACACCGCCGACTCGGGCAGCGGCATCGTCATCAGCACCGAGAAGGTGCAGAAGCTCGGCGTGCGCACGGAGATCGCGGCGCTGCGCGAGCTGTCGCGCAGCGTGCGCGCCAGCGGCCGCATCGAGGTCGACGAGCGCCGCCTGCACACCGTGTCGCCGAAGTTCGAGGGCTGGATCGAGAAGCTGCACGTCAACGCCACCGGCCAGCCGGTCGGCCGCGGCCAGCCGCTGGCGGAGGTGTACAGTCCGGAACTTATCTCGGCGCAGAAGGAATACGCCATCGCCGCGCAGGGCCGCGAGTCGCTCAAGGACGCCGGGGCGGAAGCGCAGGCCGGCATGAAGCAGCTCGCCGACTCCGGCCTCTCGCGCCTGCGCAACTGGGACATTTCCGACGAGCAGATCGCCCGCCTGCGCGAGGGCGGCGAGGTGCGGCGCACGCTGACGCTGCGCGCGCCGGCTTCCGGCATCGTCATGGAGAAGAAGGCCGTCGCCGGCATGCGCTTCATGCCGGGCGAGATGCTCTACCAGGTGGCCGACCTGTCCTCGGTGTGGGCGGTCGCCGACGTCTTCGAGCAGGACATCGGGCGGGTGCGCGTCGGCCAGCAGGCGAAGGTGCGCATCGGCGCCTATCCCGACAAAATCTTCGAGGGCACGGTGACCTACGTCTATCCGACACTGAAGGCGGAGACGCGCAGCGTGCCGGTGCGGGTGGAGCTGGCCAATCTCGGCGGGCTGCTCAAGCCGGCCATGTTCGCCTCGCTGGAGCTGTCGGCGGCAAGTGGTGCAAAAGTGCTGGCGGTGCCGAGCTCGGCCGTGATCGACAGCGGCGTGCGCCGCGTCGTGCTGGTCCAGTCTGGAGGGAACGCAAAAGCGGGCCGCTTCGAGCCGCGCGAAGTGAAGCTCGGCGCGCGCAGCGGCGATTACGTCGAGGTGCTGGAGGGCGTCAAGGAGGGCGAGCCGGTGGTGGTCGCCGCCAACTTCCTCATCGACGCGGAAAGCAACCTCAAGGCGGCACTCGGTGGCTTGGGCGGCTTCGGCAAAGTCAGTCCCGGTGAGACGGCGAAACCCGCATCGGCCTCGCACAAGGCGGAGGGCACGCTGAAATCCATCGATGCCGCCGCCGGCACGGTGAGCGTCAGCCACGATCCGGTCGCCAGCCTCGGCTGGCCGGCGATGACCATGGATTTCGTGCTGGCCAATCCGTCGCTGTTGGGCAAGCTGCAGCCGGGCAGCCCGATCGCCTTCGAGTTCGTCGAGCGCAAGCCGGGCGAATGGGTGATCTTCAAGCTGGAAGCGAAGGGCGCGGCGCGATCCTCCGCGCACTCGGGCCACTGAGATGCTGAATGCCGTCATCGACTGGTCGGCGCGCAACCGCTTCCTCGTCCTGCTGGCCACGCTCTTCATCGTGCTGGCGGGGATTTTCGCCATCCTACGCACGCCCATCGACGCCCTGCCGGACCTCTCCGACGTGCAGGTCATTGTCTACACCGAGTACCCCGGCCAGGCGCCGCAGGTGGTGGAGGACCAGGTCACCTACCCGCTCACCACCGCCATGCTGTCGGTGCCGAAATCGAAGGTGGTGCGCGGCTTCTCCTTCTTCGGCGCCTCCTTCGTCTACATCATCTTCGAGGACGGCACCGACATCTACTGGGCGCGCTCGCGCGTCCTCGAATACCTCAACTTCGCTTCCGGCCGCATGCCGAAGGGCGTCACCCCGCAGATCGGCCCGGACGCCACCGGCGTCGGCTGGGTCTATCAGTACGCCCTGCTGGCGAAGGACAAGACCCTGGCCGAGCTGCGCTCTATCCAGGACTGGTACCTGCGCTACCAGTTGACCAAGGCCCACGGCGTCGCCGAAGTGGCCTCGATCGGCGGCTTCGTGCAGACCTACCAGGTGACGGTCGATCCGGACAAGCTGCGCGCCTACGGCATTCCGCTGATGAAAGTCGCCCAGGCGATCCGTGATTCCAACCGCGACGTCGGCGGCCGCGTCGTCGAGATGGCCGAGACCGAGTACATGGTGCGCGGCCGCGGCTATTTGCGCGGGCGCGAGGACATCGAGCGGCTGGTCGTCAAGGCCGAGAAAGGCACCCCGGTATTGATCCGCGACATCGCCCGCGTCGAGCTGGTGCCGGACGAGCGGCGCGGCCTGACCGAACTCAACGGCGAGGGCGAAGTGGTCTCCGGCATCGCCATGGCGCGCTACGGCCAGAACGCCCTCGAGGTCATCCACAACGTCAAGACGAAGATCGCCGAGGTGTCCTCCGGGCTGCCCGAAGGCGTGACGGTGGAAACCGTCTACGACCGCTCCGACCTGATCCACCGCGCCATCGACACGCTGAAGCGCACGCTGATCGAGGAAGCCCTCATCGTCGCCCTGGTCTGCATCGTCTTCCTGCTGCACGTGAGGAGCGCGCTGGTCGCCATCCTCATGCTGCCGGTCGGCGTGCTGATCGCCTTCATCGCCATGCGCCTGCTCGGCATGAATTCCAACCTGATGAGCCTCGGCGGCATCGCCATCGCCATCGGCGCCATGATCGACGCGGCGATCGTCATGATCGAGAACGCGCACAAGCATCTGGAGCGGTTGAAGGAAGGGGAATCGCGCATCGAGGCGATGATTGTCGCCTGCAAGGAAGTCGGCCCGGCCCTCTTCTTCAGCCTGCTCATCATCACCGTCTCCTTCCTGCCGGTATTCACGCTCGAAGCGCAGGAGGGCCGCCTCTTCGCGCCGCTCGCCTGGACCAAGACCTTCGCCATGGCCGGCGCTGCGCTGCTGTCGATCACGCTGGTGCCGGTGCTGATGATGATTTTCATCCGCGGCCGTATCCTGCCCGAGGGGAAGAATCCGGTGAACCGCTTCCTCATCTGGGCCTACCGGCCGGCCATCGCCTGGGTGATGCGCAACAAGAAGCTGACGATTGCGCTTGCCGCCGTATCGCTGGGACTGACTTTCATCCCGGCCAGCAAGCTCGGCTCGGAATTCATGCCGACGCTCAACGAGGGCACGCTGTTCTACATGCCGACCTCGCTGCCCGGCATGTCGATCACCAAGGCGGCGGAACTCTTGCAGACGCAGAACAAGATCATCAAGAGCTTTCCCGAGGTCGTCTCGGTCTACGGCAAGGCCGGTCGCGCCAACACCGCCACCGACCCGGCGCCGACCGAGATGTTCGAGACGGTCATCAACCTCAAGCCGGAAGCCGAATGGCGCGCCGGCATGACCGTCGACAAGCTCATCGCGGAACTCGACAAGGCCCTGCAGTTCCCCGGCGTCTCGAACGCCTGGACCATGCCGATCAAGGCGCGCATCGACATGCTGTCCACCGGCATCCGCACGCCGATCGGCATCAAGGTGTTCGGCAAGGACCTGAACGAGATGGAGCGGCTGGCGAAGGAGATCGAGGCCGTGGTGAAGGCCGTGCCGGGCACTTCAAGCGCTTTCGCCGAGCGCATCACCGGCGGCTTCTACCTCGACATCGCGCCGGAGCGCGAGCAGCTCGCCCGCTACGGCCTCGCCGTCGGCGACCTGCTCGACGTCATCGGCACGGCGCTCGGCGGCGAGATGGTCACCACGACCGTCGAAGGGCGCGAGCGCTACGGCGTGGCGGTGCGCTATCCGCGCGAGCTGCGCTCGGACCCCGAGCGCATCGCCCGCGAGGTGCTGGTGCCGACCATGGACGGCGCGATGATTCCGCTCGGCCAGGTGGCGAAGGTGTCCATCGCCCAGGGCGCGCCGGCCATCCGCACCGAGAACGCCCTGCTCTCCGCCTACATCTACGTCGACATCCGCGAGCGCGACCTCGGCGGCTACGTCGCCGAAGCGCAGCGGGCGGTGGCGGAGAAGGTGAAGTTCCCGCCGGGCTATTACGTCGCCTGGAGCGGCCAGTTCGAGTACATGGAGCGCGCCATCGCGAAAATGAAGATCGTCATCCCGCTGACACTGCTCACCATCTTCCTGCTGCTCTACCTCAACTTCCGCCGCCTGACGGAAACCCTCATCGTCATGCTCTCGGTGCCCTTCGCCCTGGTCGGCGGCGTCTGGCTGATGTGGCTGCTCGGCTACAACCTCTCCGTGGCGGTGGCCGTCGGCTTCATCGCGCTGGCCGGCGTCGCCGCCGAGACCGGCGTGGTGATGCTCATCTACCTCGACCACGCCTGGGCGGCGGCGCAGCAAAAGTCAGTCGCCGCAGGACGGCGAGCGGGGCCGGCCGAGCTCTACGCCGCGGTGATGGAAGGCGCGGTCGAGCGCGTGCGGCCGAAGATGATGACCGTCGTCGCCATCATGGCCGGCCTCTTGCCCATCATGTGGGGCACCGGCACCGGCTCCGAAGTCATGCGCCGCATCGCCGCGCCGATGGTCGGCGGCATGATCTCCTCGACCATTCTGACGCTGATCGTCATCCCGGCGATTTATGCGCTGGTGAAGGAGAGGCGGTTGGGGTAGGGGCTGATGGGGGGATGAGCTGGTTAGCAGGCGGCTGGAACTCGCTGCGTGGAGGGAATGCGTTCTTTTGTTCACCCCCGACGCTACGCACCAACTAAGTCTGCAAGCCGATCTACGACTTCCAATACGACTTTGTAGTGTGCACGCACCTGCGACAAGCTGGTGCCAACTGATTCACCGTGCGCGACCTTGTGACGGAGTGCAACGAGGCTATTAAGGCTGTCTTTCCGTTGGTCAACGAGATATGCCGTTAAGGAAATTCGCCAGTCGTCGTTAAATGCTCCGAACAGATTGGTGATCTTCTCGGTATTGGGGTTGGTCCAGCGATCGAGCTGTCGTTCCACAAACGACACCACCTCCGGAGAACTTCTGCGCTCGACGTAGTCAAGCAGCAGAGCCACTATCGCATTCTCGAAGAAGCCGGATACCAGGACGCATAGGTACTTGGCGAAGTCGGCCTGTATTTCGAGGTCGGTTGTGGATACCGGAACCCGCGCAAAGGTAGCATCAATGCGCTTCCGCAAACGAGAAATTTCCGCTCTACCGTTCATGCTACCTTGGCGAAGGCTTCTCTCGACAATCGCAGGCGAGTTTTCACGCTCTCTTCATCAGCAGTGGATCGAGTGGTAGCGTTGAGGAAAGCCTGGTCTAGAAGCAAGCCTTTGTAGGCCTCTGCAAGTTGTTCAGGCTGCGTCATTGGGCCAGCCGTGAGTCGTGCAGCGACTCCGACCATTACGGCGTCAAGCACAGCGGCGTTCACGGCATTCTTGAGACGAAAGGCGCGATGACCAATGTGCTTGTGGATGGCCGCCGCCGTCGACTCGAACAAGGAACGAAGTTCCGCCTCACTCTGAACTTCAAGTGACTTATTAGAAGCCATATACCGGTTCAGAAAGTCTTTCATTGGACGACGGTAGCTTCCGCTGTGAAAGTGAAGGGCGAAGAACCGGAGCAGCAATTCAAGGTCCTTCAGGCGAGCACTTTTATTACCATACAGCGTGCGCCAGTCAGAATTGAAATTGAGTTTGCTCAGCAGGCTGGCGAAGTTGCCGTGATATAGGGCAACACGGATTTCTTGCGGTTGTAGGAATGTACCGCCGGAGTTAAGTCGTTCAAAGATTAAGTAGATGCTGCTTTGATCTTCAGTAGGCTCGTCCTGCCGCACGATGGTCGCGTGGATGATGCTGTCGTCAAGTCGCCGGCGATCGTCTGCGTGCAGAGTCTTGTAGGTCTTGCCCTTCCACTTGTCTTGAACGTGTTCGAGCGTGTATTCCTTGCCTTGAAACAGGCCGCCGTAGAAGGCCTGTAGGGTTCTCAGGCGTTGTTGTCCATCTAGGACCAAGTGTTTTCCGTTGGCTTCCTTGACTAGGAAGATTCCAGGGACAGGCAAACCAAGGAGTAATGATTCAACGAAACGATCTGCCTGAGGCTTGGTCCAGACATATTCGCGTTGAAATCCTACTGTTGACTGCCCTGCCTCCGGGTCAAGGCTGAACAACGGTACGATGATATCTGCCTGATCCAGTCGCTTCACAAGGCCGTCTACGGGATAGTCGGCCCCATACGATGTAATCGAGTACGTGGTTGGTAGAACCTCGTTGAGTTCGTCTAAATCATCAACAGGCTCTTCAACCTTGATGTATTGCGGCTGATCGTTCATGGTTTTTTCTTTCGGAGCGTTTAAATACTATTCCAGACCAAATGAGCCAGCATCGATTTTCATTCTGAGCCCCATTGTTCACGAAGCTTGCTGATGCCGAACCCTTGGCTTCCGGGAATAAAAAAGGCCGCATGTGCGGCCTTCTTGTCGAGATCGCCTTACTGGCCCCGCATTAATGTATTAACCGCAATGTCCTCGTCGATCTCGGGCCAGTGCACTCCGACGCCCTTTCCGATCAGGCGCCAGCTGCGCCGCTGCGCCTCGGAGGCATCGCGCAGGCGGGGAAACCACTCCAGCGGCGCGGAGATTTCACGGCCGTCGGCCAGCACGAAATGCAGCGCGTCGTTGGCGAACATGACGTCCACCGCGTGCGGATCGAACTTAATTGCCAAAGTGCTCATGCCATTTCTCCAGAAACAGGCCTCGATGCTCGATCACCAAAGCCCGGACCTTGCTCAACTCGTGGCTTCTGAAACCTTCAGACTCCGCCAGCTCGACCGGGTTCAGCCAGTATTTTTGCCACCTTGTCGCCGTGCTCGATGTGAATATGAGGCGGTTCCGAGCCCTCGCCGCTGAAGAAAAAGAACCGGAACCCGAGTGCTCGTAATACGGTTGGCATGACATGAAGTCTAGTGGATGGGGCACTGCACTGCAATACGCGCACATTACCGCGCGCTTGGCTGAGGAAGAAACCGGTACACTCGCCCCGGAATGCCTGCGCCGGGCCCGGTGCAGGCATCTCAGGGTAATCTCATTTCATTATCGACGGAGCGGACTGTGCCTGGCCTATTGCCTGATGTTGATCCCGAAGGACTGCTTGAATATTCCGTGGTCTATACCGACCGCGCGCTGAACCACATGTCGCAGTCCTTCCAGGGCGTGATGAAGGACATCTCGGCCATGCTCAAGCGCGTCTATGGCGCCGAGGCGGCGATCGTGGTGCCCGGCAGCGGCACCTTCGGCATGGAGGCGGTGGCGCGGCAGTTCGCCACCGGCCGCAAGTGCCTGGTGATCCGCAACGGCTGGTTCAGCTACCGCTGGACGCAGATATTCGAGATGGGCGGCATTCCCGCCGAGTCGACGGTACTGAAGGCGCGCCGCGTCGGCGAGGGCCGGCAGGCGCCGTTCGCGCCGCCGCCGATCGGGGAGGTGGTGGCGGCGATTCGCGCGCAGGCGCCCGACCTGGTGTTCGCGCCGCATGTCGAGACGGCTTCGGGGATGATCCTCCCCGACGGCTACCTGCGCGCCGTGGCCGATGTCGTGCACGCCGTCGGCGGCCTGTTCGTGCTGGACTGCATCGCTTCGGGCACGATCTGGGTCGACATGGCGGCGACGGGCGTCGACATTCTCATCAGCGCGCCGCAGAAGGGCTGGAGCGCCGCGCCCTGCTGCGCCATGGTGATGCTGGGCGCGGATGCGCGGGCTAGGATCGCCGCAACCACCAGCACCAGCTTCGCCTGCGATCTGCTCAAGTGGCTGCAGATCATGGAGGCCTACGAGAACGGCGGCCACGCCTACCATGCGACGTTGCCGACTGATGCGCTGGTGCGCCTGCGCGACGCCATGCGGGAGACGGAGCGCCGCGGTTTCGGGACGGTGCGCGCGCAGCAGCAGGAACTGGGGGACAAGGTGCGCGCGCTGCTCGCCGGACGCGGCATCGCGAGCGTGGCGGCGGAGGGCTTCCAGGCGCCGGGGGTGGTGGTCAGTTATACGGACGACGCGGACATGCAGTCGGGCAGGAAATTCCTCGGCGCCGGCCTGCAGATCGCCGCCGGCGTG
>Ga0209476_10001250_pt1 | contig 17165 bp, 13 predicted proteins | sample KloWWTrecipitate_FD_187179 | JGI IMG/M metagenome (GOLD analysis project Ga0209476, IMG submission 187179) | Active sludge microbial communities from Klosterneuburg, Austria, studying microevolution and ecology of nitrifiers - Klosterneuburg... | ecosystem: Engineered > WWTP > Aerobic digester... | reverse complement strand
GGCGACGGCGCCACGTCGAGCGAGCAGCATCCGACGCACCTCTTCGCGACCGCCGGGACCTACGGCGTGAGCCTGACGGTGACCGACGACGACGGCGGGACCGACAGCGCATTCCACGCCGTCGTGGTTCAAGCCGGACCGGGCGGAACCTTCGGCGAGTTCACCGAGGCGACGCCGCTCGATCCGCTGTTCGTGACCCCGCAGGACGAGGACTTCTGGGTGAGCAGCGCCGCGCCGGCGGACTACGACGGCGACGGCGACATCGATATCGCGGTGCTCGGCTACTACGTGGTCTACAACGTGAGCGTGGTGGATCATCTCGTGCTGCTGCGCAACGACGGCGCGCTCACCGCAACGGAGTGGAACTTCTCCTACGTCGAGGTGCCGCTCGGGACGTTGACTCCCGGCGCATCGGACCTCGCCTGGGGAGACGCGGACGGTGACGGTGATCAGGACCTCGTGGTCGGCAGCGATGGCCAGACGATCCTTTACCGCAATCAGTCCGGGACCCTCGTGGCCACCGACACGGTCCTGCCGGGCTACTGGGAAGACAACGGCCAGGCCGACTTCGACCTGCGCTCGATCACCTGGGCGGACTACGACAACGACGGCGACCTCGATCTGCTGCTGCCGTCGATCTGGAACGAGGAGACCTTCACTTCCCACACCGCCCTGATGCGCAACGACGGCGCCAACGGCAGCGGCGGCTGGCTGTTCACCGAGGTCGCGGCGGGCCTCGGGCGCTCCGACCACGCCCAGACGAGCTGGGCCGACTTCGACGGCGACCAGGATCTCGACCTCCTGCTCGTTCACCTCGCGCCGAACACCGGCGAGGGCTTCATTCGCCGGTTCCGCAACGACGGCGGCGGCGTCTTCTTCGGCGAGGACATTCTGGGCACGCTCTCGGTCGAGCACGGCGAAGCGCAGTGGGGCGACTACGACGACGACGGCGATCTCGACATCCTCGTGGCGGGCAACGTCAAGGAGATCGACGACACCTACAACACGGTCCTCCGCCTCTATCGCAACGACGCCGAGACCTACGTCCCGGTGGAGCTCATCGACTGCGTCTTGTGCGAGGGCTGGTTCGATCTTTCGGCGGCGACGTGGGCCGACTACGACTCCGACGGCGACATCGACATCCTGCTCGCCGGGACCTATAACTCCGGTTCGCAGATCGAAGGCCGCGCCAAGGTCTACGACAATGTCGGCGGCACCTTCGTCGACTCGGGCAACCAGCTGCCGGCGCCGCGGGCGATGGGGTTCAGCGGCGGATCCTTCAGCTGGCTGGACATCGACGGCGAAGGCGATCTCGACTACTTCATCGCCGGCTCGTACTTCGTCCCCGGCGGCAATGGGCTCGTCGAGACTCAGATGCACCTCTACGTGAACGACGCCCAGGCGCAGAATCTGGCGCCGGGGGCGCCGGCGCAGCTCGACTCGCAAGTCCAGTCGGACGGCTCGGTGGCGCTCTGGTGGAGTCCGGCGAGCGACGACTTCACCCCGGCGCCGGCGCTGACCTACGACCTGCGGCTCTATCGCAGCGGCCTCCCAACGGCGCCGGCGCGCCGCGTGCCCGAGCCGGGGAGCCTGAGCGCCGCCAGTGCCTGGACGCTCTCGGGTCTCGCCGACGGCGCCTATTTCTGGACCCTCGCAGCGGTCGACAGCGCTTTCAACAGCGGGCCGGCGGCGAGCGGATCGTTCTACATCGGCGTCCCGCCGACGCCGCTCTTCGCCGACGGCTTCGAGTCGGGCAATCCTTCAGGCTGGAGCTCGATCCGGCCCTGAGAGCGAGACCTTCCGCCGGCTGGCTTTGCGCACGGCCTCGTCGAGGGCGTGCAGGAACCGGGAGCGGTCCTTGGCGGCGAAGGGCGGCGGGCCGCCGGAGATCGTTCCCAGTTCGCGCAGGCCGGCCAGGAGCTCGCGGGTCGCCAGCGCCGAGCCGATGCCCTCGTCGGTGAACGGCCGGCCGTCGGGCGCCAGAACCTGGGCACCCGCCGCCAGGCAGCGCGCGGCGAGCCGGATGTCGGCGGAAATGACGATGTCGTCGACCCCGGACCGGAGGGCGATCCAGTCGTCGACGTCGTCGAGCTGACCGCTCGCCACCACCACCAGCTCGATCGTTGCGGCGAGCGGCACCTGCATCCGCGAGTTCGCCACCACGATCACCGGCACAGCCAGCCGCCGGGCGACGCGATAGACCTCCTCCTTCACCGGGCAGGCGTCGGCATCGACGAGGATGCGCGGCATGCAGCCCGCTAGTCGAACCAGAGGTACTGGTAGGCGACGCTGTAGGTGTCGAAGCGCGAGCCGACGCGGGCGGTGACGCCGCGGGCCGCAAGCAGTTTGATCGTGTGGCCGCGCTTCAAGGGGAGCGAGAGCGTCGCGCCGAGCCGGCTGTTGTCCTGGCGGGTCGCGGAGCGGACGTCGTCGGCGTAGGTGCGGCCGCCGGTGTAGTACGTCGCGTCGAGCGCCGCCCAGAGCTGGGGACGGAAGGTGTAGCCGAGGTGTCCCTGCGCCGTCCATAGCGGATCCTGGGAGCGCACGACCGTTCCCGGGTAGAAGCGGTCGTTGTCCGCGAAGAGCCAGACCCCCGCCGCCGCTTCGAGCGTCCAGCGGCCGTGCGGGCTCGAGACGCCGAGCTCGGGCTTGATCGCCCAGCGGTGCGAGCCGAGGTTGATCAGCTTTCCGGGGTCGTACTCTCCGGTGGGAGCGACCACCGCAAGACTGAAGCCGAGCGTCGTCGCCGGGGGCCGGGCGGCGAACTCTCGGGGCGCGAGCGCCGGGCCGCCGAGGAGGTTGACTGCAAAACGGCCCCGGACGTCGGCGAAGCCCGAGCGAGTGACGGAGCGGCGCTGCTCGCCGACGTTTCCGGAGATCGAGCCCCAGGCGCCGGGCACGGCGACGGCGACGGTCGCAACGCGGCCGAAGAGGCTGAACGATCTGCCATACGAGAGGCTCGTCGAGTTGAGGTTGGCGGAGACGTCGGAGATCGGTGAGGCGGGATCGAACACGACCTCGCCGGACTGATAGGTATAGCCCAGGACGAGGAAATTCGTGCCTACCGGCGCCGGCGAATAGGCGCGCGGCTCGAGCTCCTGCGCGGCGGCGCTCTGGGCCGCGAGGGTGAACGCCAGAATCGCGCCGGCGAAGAAGCGGTTGTAGCGTCGCATGGCAGGGCCTGACACGGCATTGTAGGCCAGGCCCGGTTGCGGCGGATGAAGCGGCACCATTGGCGGTCGGCGGTCGCGCGCGACCGCCGACAGGTGGTCCTGGAAGGCGATCAGGCCGGCGACAACCCCCGTTTGGACGGGGCGAGCGGAGGTACGATGGCCGGCGGATGACCAACGGCGCCGAAGCGTTCCCTCGCCTCTTGCCCCGCCGCTTCGCCGCGCGGACGTTGCCGGGCCTGCTCGTGGCCATGGCGGCGCGCCAGCCGGAGAGGCGGTTTCTCCGTTTCCTCGCGCCACCTCCAGTCGCCGGTCTCTCCGCCGCAGCGCCGCGCACGCTCTCTCGCGCCGCCTTCGCGGCCGGCGTCGGCCGGGCGGCGCAGTTCCTGCGCTCGGTCGGTGTCGGGCCCGGAGAGCGTGTGCTGCTGCTGGCGGAGAACTCACCGGAGTGGCAGATGGTGGCGCTCGGCGCGCAGCTCTTGCGCGCCGAGCCGGCGGCGCTCTTCGCCAGCCTGGGGGCGGAGACCGTAGCCGCGATCGCACGCCGCGTGCGGCCGCGGGTGATCCTGGTGTCGACCGCCGCACAGTGGGAGAAGCTCGCGCCGGTGGCGCCGGAGCTCGTCGCCTCCGGGCTCGCTGCAGTGATCGCTGGCGAGGCCATCGCGGCGGTCGGCCTGCCGGGCGGACTCGCGGTCGTGGCGCTCGCCGCAGCCACCGGCGAGCAGGCGCCTGGCCTGGCCGCTGCGGAGTTGGCGACGCTGGCTGCGGCGGTCGGCGACGACGATCCCTTTCTCCTTCTGTTCACCAGCGGCACCACCGGCCGTTCGAAGGGAGTGCGGCTGGCGCAGCGCGCGATGGTGCACGCGCTCGACGCCGGCCAGGTCTCCGTGGCGACGACGGAAAGCGATGTCGGCCTCCACTTCCTCCCGTTCGGACATATCGCCGGCCACGCGCAGTTCACCCTCGCCCTGGCGCAAGGGCACGAGCTGATCATGGTGGCGCGCCGCGAGGAGCTCGACGCCGGCCTGGCGCTCGCTCCGACCTACTTCTTCTCCGTGCCGCTGGTCTACGAGCGCATGCGCGACGCCGTCGAGGCGAAGATCGCCGGCCTCGCGGCGCCATTGCGAGCGGTCGTGCGACGCGCCCTGGGCGCGGCCGCGCGGCATCGTCTCGCCGGTTCGCGCGCTTTCGGGGACAGACTCGGCACCCGTCTCGCCGACCTGCTGGTCGGCCGCGCGCTGCGCGCCAGGCTGGGCGGCCGCGTGCGCGGACTCTTCGCCGGCGGCGCGCCGGTCCCGCCGGCGCTTTTCCGTTTCTTCGAGAGCCTCGGCATTCCTCTGGTCGAGCTCTACGGGATGAGCGAGACGGCGGGGATGATCTCCTCGAACCTGCTCGCCGGCCCGCGTCGGGAGAGCTGCGCCGGCCTGATCACGGCCGACCACGAGGTGCGCTTCGGCGCCGACGGCGAGCTTCAAGTGCGCGGTCCGCTGCTGCTCACCGGCTTTCTCGAGCCGGAGGACGAAGTCGTGGCGTGGACCGACGACGGGTTCTTCCGTACCGGCGACCTCGGCCGGGTCGACGAACGGGGCTTTCTCTACATCGAGGGGCGCTGCAAGAGCCTGATCATGCTGTCCACCGGCAAGAAGCTCTCGCCGGAGCCGATCGAGCTGGCGCTCGCCGCGGCGGCGCCGTTCCATGGCGCCGTCCTGTTCGGCGAGGGCCGGCCGTTCGTCGCGGCGGCCGTCTTCGTCGCCCGCGAGGAGCTTGCCCGGCTCGCCGTGGCCGGCGAGGACGCGGCCATCGCGCTCCTGCCGCGGGCGCGCGCGGCGCTCGCCGCCTTCTCCGACTTCGAGAAGCCGAAGAAGCTCCTGGTCCTCCCCGGCACGCCGACGGACTACCCGGAGCTCCTCACGCCAACGCTCAAGATCAAGCGCGACGCCCTGCTCGCCGCGCACGGTTCCGCTGTGGCGGCGCTGTTCGGCACTTCTTGACGGTTGCGCCCCGGGCAGCGAGGGACGACCGTCGCACCCGGCGAGACTGCGCAGGCAGAGAGGGATCCGGTAGATTGTGCGGCGTGCGAAACCGCTTCCTCTGCCCGTCCATGGTCGTCCTGTGGCTCCCCCTTCTGATCGTCGCCTGCGGCGCAGGGTCGGACGATGTCCCGTACGCCGGCCCGCGCGCACCGGATTCGTTCGACGCCTGCGCACTCTTCCCGGCCTCGGAGGCGAAGGCCGAGCTGCCTGATCGCGAGATCGGTCAGCTCAGCGGGCCGCTCGACGCGAGCTCGGGAACGAAGTTCGCTCGCTGCGCTTACGGTCACGGTCCGGCAGCGGTCCTCGACGCTGCGCTCGATGTTCGCCGCTACGAGAGTCCCGCGGTCCTGCGTCGCACTCTCGAGGGCGCGCTGCCGATGCTGCGGCGACTGTCTGCCGGCGATCTGACCGCGGTCTTCGGCGTCGGCGACTTCGCCTGGTGGGCGGGCGGCGGCCTGCGGATCCTCAAGGTGGGCTGGCGCGATCTCGAGTTGACCGTGACCTTCCCGTCAGGCGCCGATCCCGGCCTTTCTCGCGACGTCGCGGAACGGATCGCGAGTCGCGCCGTCTATCGGCTCGCCGGCGAACCGGTGCCGGGAGAGCTCCTCGTCGCCCCGGGCCAGGTGACGTTCGGCGCGGCCGTCGCACCGCCGGCAGCGGAGCCGTAGTCACGGCGCCCCGCGCCAGCCCAGCCAGCACGCCGTGCGGCGGTCCGAAGGCGCTAGAGTCGGCCGGAGCGGCTGCACCGGGTTTGGTCCGCCGGGCCATCTCTTGGTACCGTGGCCGGTTCATGCGCCTGTCGTCGCCCGCCCGCCGCCTGCCGTGGGGCCTTGTGCTCGTCGTCGTCCTGGCTCTCCTCGGATTCACTCTCGAGCGGGCGGGCATCCTCGACTGGCGCGCCGGTGTGGCCCTGGCGCAGGGGTATGCCGGGAGCTGGTGGCTCGCTCCGGTGCTCGCGCTGGTGACGGCTCTGCTCTATGCCGCCAGCCTGCCGGGTTCCCTGATGGTCTGGGTGATCGGAATTCTCTTCCCGCTGCCGATCGCCGCGCCGGTCTTCGTCGCCGGCGGCGTCGCCGGAGCGCTCGCAGCGTACACGCTGGCGAGAGCGGCGAGACGCAAGGGCAGCGGAGAGGTCGAAGCGAACCGCGTGCTGCGGATTCTCGCCCGGCGAAGCGACTTCGCGACCCTTCTCGCGGTACGCGTGGCTCCGAGCTTCCCCCATTCGGCGATCAATCTCGCCGCGGGAGTCCTCGCTGTCCCGCGCGGGCGCTTCCTCGTCAGCACCGGACTCGGCCTGGCGATCAAGGGCGGCCTCTACATGAGCGCCATTCACCAGGCGGCCGGCGTCGCGACCGTGGCGGAGGCGATCTCCTTTCGCACGCTGGCGCCGCTCGTCGGTCTGTCCGCCCTGCTGCTGCTCGGCCCGCCACTCCTGCGCTGGATCCGCGGCGAGCGCGAGCTGAAGACAGGTCCGGTCGAGACGATCTGAGCCCGGATTCGAACCCTCGATCGGCGCTAGGGAGTGGAGGCGAGGTCGAGGTGCCAGCCGGGGTGCCACCAGCGGCCGGCTCGCCGGACGAAGACTTCGGTCAGGCGTCCGGAAAGCTTGCTCGACTTGCCTTGCGACTCGATCACCGCCGAGAAGCGACCGTAGAGCACGACGACGTCGCCGAGTTGCTGCGCGCGAGTCTCCGGGAACTCCAGGCTGACCAGACTTCCGCCCGCAGCGCGGAACGCCCGCGCCTCCGCGAGTGTCGCCGCGAGATCGCTGAACGGTCCGTCGCCCATGTCGATGCCGATGAACTCGGGCGGCAGCATCTGCTTCAGAACCGCCTCGTCGCCGGCGAACCAGGCGCGCCAGGCAGCTTCGCGCAGGCGCAGGATCTCCGGTTCGATCGCGGCGCCGGATTCGGCCAGGGAGGCCGGCCGGGTGGCGGCCGGGGTCTCGGTCGTCGTCGCGCAGACCGCCGAGGTCGAGGCGACGGCCAGCGCGGCTGCGAACAGCGGGGATCTTCGATTCGATCGCATCGGTGCGCTCCTCCTGAGTGTTCGACCTGCAGAATCTAGCGAACCCTCTCCCGGCGCCGCTTGCGGTTTCTTGCTAGATTGCGGGCCCGGCGTCGTCGCCGCGATGGCGGGCCGATCCCGGAGGATCTCGCCACGTGAACGTCGTCCATGCCATCGGCCGCACGCCGGCGATCGCGCTCGAACGTTTCGGGCACGATCCGACCGTGCCGCATCGCGATCCGGAGCGCGAGCAGGCGGCAGGCCACGCGATCAATTTCGTCTGTTCGGGCTCGTTTCGCGTGCGGACCGGCGAGATCTGGCGGGCGGTGACCACCGACTGCCTGTTCGTCACGAGCCCGGGTCTCGAGTTCTCCTGCGCCCACGACGCGGAGTATCCAGAAGACGATTGCCTGTCCGTTCTCTACAGCGATTCGGCGATCGAGAGCCTGCGCTCGGCGGGTGCCGGCGCCGTGCTCTCGCCGCCTCCTGGAATCGCTCCGGTCCTCGAGATGACCAATCGCCGCGCGTATCTGCGGCACAGTCTGGCGGCGAGTCCTCAGGGCGAAGCGGCGCGCCTCGAAGCGCTCGCCGGCGCTCTCTATTGGACGCTCGGCGTCGAGCCGGGGCGAAGCCCGCTCTTTCGAGCGCAACAGCTCTCCTGGTACGCGGCGCGCATCGACCGGGCGAAGGAATGGATGCGATCCGAGTTTGCCGAGCCGCTGTCGCTCTCCCGGCTCGCGCGCGAGGTCGGGATGAGCCTCTATCCGTTCGCGCGGGTCTTCGCCGAGCTCGAAGGCGAGACGCCGCACCGGTTCCTCGTCGGCGTGCGCCTGCGGGAGGCCGCCCGGCTCCTGCGCGAGGGCGGTCAGGTGACGGAGGTCTGCTTCGCAGTCGGATTCGGTTCGCTGAGTCACTTCTCGACGACGTTCAGCGGCGAGTTCGGCCAGTCGCCTTCCGCGTTTCGGCAGGAACCGGCGAGACCGCCGGCGTTCGCGATGGCCAAGCCGGCGATGCGCTCGCCAGCCAGTGGCAAGCAAAGTGGCTAAGTCGTCGAGCCCGGCCCCAGGCTCAGGTTGTCTCGGCGCGTGCTGGCGGGCCTCGTCGGCGACCTCCTGGGCCGTCGACGCCGCGAGCTAGCGCACCGCCGGGCGGACGGCGTCGCGGCCGGGAGCGTCCGGCACCTCTTTCCACAGATCCGCCCAGCGCACGCAGTGGCGCAGCGCCTGGCGATCGTTGAAGCCGGGCTTCTTGCCGCCGGCGTTCGCCTCGATCTCTTCGCACAGGAGCGGCCACATGGCGGGATCGCCACTCGAGCTGCGGCTGGCGAGCTCGCGCCCGTCCTCGGTCACGCGGACCTTCACCGGCCCGCTGCGGCTGACGATGAAACCGCTGCTGTCGCGGAACTCGAATTCGATTGCGCCGCGGGAGCCCGGCGCAATCGCGAAGTACAGCGGCTCGGGGTCGAAGCGCGCGGCGTGCAGGCCGATCTCCCCCTTGCGATCGCGGTGCCGCTCCTGCGCCCAGCGCAGGATGTGCGGACCGGGCGCGAGCGGACGTTGGCTGGTCCAGGTCTGGGCGCTGCTGGTGGATCGGGCCGCCGCGACCGGCGCGAACGGCCGGCCGTCGAGATAGACCACGAGATCCCACGGCTCGCCCTCCTCGGGCACGTGGATGTAGAGGATCGAGGCGTCGACGAGCACCGCTGCCGCACCTGCAGCCGCGGCTTCGGGCGCCGGGGCGGGCGCGGCGGTGCGAAAGGGCGTCGCTGCGGGCGCCGTGACGACGGGCGCATCCGGCGCTGGAGCTGGCACGGCGGGCGCAGGAGCGCGGCCGGGAGCTGCCGCCGGGGCGGGCACGGGCGTCGTGGTCGGTTCCGCGGCGGCGGGTGTCGCCGGTGCGTGCGCGCTGGCGCGGTCGAGGAGCGCAGCGATCAGCTTGTCGGAGGCGCCGGCCTTCTTCAACGCGATCAGGTCGTCGGCGGTGGGAAGGGCCGGGATCTTGCCGCTGTCATCGAGCCAGCGCTGGACGAGAGGCTCGCCGAGCCCCGCTTCGAGGAGGCGCACGACCTCGCCGACGACGGGGTCAGAGGCGGACGCTGCCGGCACTTCGGCGGAGGCCGGCCCGCCGGCGAGGAGTCCTGCCGCGAACAGGACGAGGGCGAGGGCGACAGAGGCGGTGAGAGACGGAGACAGCGGGCGGCGGTGGAGAATGGTGGCCCCTTTCCGGCGCATGGAGCGCACAGGCTCGCCGATTGTAGTCGCGAGGGCCCGGCGCTCGCCCGATCTCCTGCGGCAGTTCGGTGACAGGTGAACTGCCGCGCGGGTCTCGCGCCTCGCGGGCGGCAGAGGCGCGGTGGTATGGTCCCGCGCAAACCAGCACTTTGCCAGGAGTCCCATGACCGTGAACGCCGGAAGAGCCCTGTCTATCGCCGTCCCGCCGGCCAGCCGAAAGGCGCAAGGATTCGCCGTCGCCGCCGTCGCCGCCGTCGCGGCCTTCACCGCGCTCGCCGCAGCCAACTCCGTCTTTGCCGCCGGCGACGACTTCGCCGACGTCCGGCGCGAGGTCGCGGCGCGGCACGACGAGGGCGTCCAGCGCCTGCGCGACTGGATCGCCCTGCCGTCGATCGCCGCCGAGGACCTGAACTTCCCGGCCGGTGCCGAGCACATGGCGAAACTGGCGCGCGAGGCCGGCTTCCAGCAGGTGACCGTGCTCTCGACCGACGGCAAGCCCGGCGTCTTCGCGACCCTCGACGCCGGGGCAGCGAAGACGGTCGGGCTCTACTTCATGTACGACGTCAAGCAGTTCGATCCCGCCGAGTGGACCTCGCCGCCGCTCGAGGCGCGCATGGTCGACAAACCCGGGCTCGGTAAAGCGATCGTCGGCCGCGGCGCGGTCAACCAGAAGGGGCCCGAGGCCGCCTTCCTGGCGGCGTTGCACGCCATCCGCGGCGCCGGGCGGAAGATGCCGGTGAACCTCGTGCTGATCGCCGAGGGCGAGGAGGAGATCGGCTCGCCGCACATCGGCCAACTGGTCCATCGCCCCGAGGTGGAAGCGGCGCTCCGCAAGTGCACCGGCGTCTTCATGCCGGGAGCGGGACAGGATCCCGACGGCCTCGTCACCGTGAGCCTCGGCGCCAAGGGCATCGTCGAGCTCGAGCTGGTGTCGAGCGGCGCGGTCTGGGGCCGTGGCCCGGCGAAGGACGTTCACTCCTCCCTCAAGGCGATGGTCGACAGCCCGGCCTGGCGGCTGGTGAAGGCGCTGGACACTCTGGTGTCGGCCGACGGCAACACGATCACCATCGACGGCTACCCGCAGCCGCGACCGATCTCCGCCGACGAGCGCGCGATGGTCGCCGCAGCGGCGGCGCGCCGCAGCGAAGAGAAGGCGAAGGCGCAGTTCGGCGTGCAGCACTGGATCGACGACCTGCCGTGGCGCGAGGCCAACGAGCGCCTCGTGTCGCAGCCGACGGTGAACATCGAGGGGCTGGTGGGCGGCTACACCGGCCCGGGCGGCAAGACCATCCTGCCGCACCGCGCGGTGGCGAAGATCGACATGCGGCTGGTGCCCGACATGAAGATGGCCGATGCCGTGGCGGCGCTCAAGGCGCATCTCGCCAAGCGCGGCTTCGGCGACCTCGAAGTGAACGTGACCGGCGGCTACGACCCGACGCAGACGCCGGCCGACGCCCCGCTCATCCAGGCCCAGATTGCCTTGCTCAAGCGCGCCGGCATCGATCCGCTGATCTGGCCGCGCAACGCCGGCTCCTACCCCGGCTACGTCTTCACCGGCGAGCCGCTGAAGCTCGCCTCGGGCCACTTCGGCCTCGGGCACGGCAGCGGTGCGCACGCGCCCGACGAGTACTTCGTCATCGACTCCACGAACCCGAAGGTGCAGGGCTTCGACGGCGCGGTGATGTCGTACGTCGAATACCTGTACGAGTTGGCGAAGTAAGGCGCCGCAGCCTTCAGTCCCAGCGCCCGAGGTCGCCGGCCTCGAAGCCGTCGCACAGGAGACAGATGTCGCCGACGTAGAGGTCGTCCCGTTCGTCGACCTCCTCGTCGGCTCTGTAAACCACCTGGCGGCCGTCCGGGAGGACAGCCCACGTCTGGCTGACCTCGCCGCCTGATGCCATCGGGCCGCTCATCCGGTCGTCTGCTTCGGAGATTCCGGCGATCCTGCCGCGGAAGAGCTCGAGGACACCGTCGGTCAAGATGTCTCCGCGGTAGAAGACGAAGTCGCTTCCGGGAGCGATCTCGAAGTCCGCGACATCGCCCCCGAAGACGGGGTCGTCGCTCACCCGGACCGATGCCCCGCCGGCCAGCGGCACGCTGAACAATTCCTGGACACCGTTGAGACGCTGGTCGGCCAGGTAGACCACGCGCGAGCTATCCGGAGCGATCGCCAGGTCGGTGACGTCTCTTCCGGTGGGCAGCGAGGGGTTGAGCTTCGTCACCGCACCGCCGGCGAGTGGCACGCTGTAGAGCTCGTCTACGTCGGCTATATCCCGATTGGCCCTGTAGACGACGCGCGCGCCGTCGGGGCTGATCGTGGGGTCGGAAACTCCGCCCGGGAAAGGCAGCACATCACTGAGCTTCGTCGCCCCGCCACCGGCGAGCGGCACGCTATAGAGCTCGGTGATTCCGACAGTCTGCTGCTGGCCGAAGTAGACGACGCGCGTGCTGTCCGGGCTGAACTCGTAGTACCAGATGTTGCCGCCGGGCGTCAGCACTCCGTTGAGCTTCACCGCACTGCCGCCGGCGCTCGGCACGCTGTAGAGCTCTCGAGTACCGTCGGCCTGGACGCTGATGTAGACGACGCGACTGCTGTCGGGGCTGAACCTGCTGTCGGTGGGTCCGCCGATGGCGGGTGTCGTTTCTGTCAGGCGCACGATCCCGCCGGTGCCGTCGACCCGGGCGCTCCAGATCTCGTAGAAGGCGAGATCGGAGAAATTGGCGTAGAAGAGGACTCTCTCGCTGTCAGGGCTGATCTCGAGGCAACACGAGCTATTCAGGACCCTCGAGCCGGCCAGAGTGATGAACGGCCGCAGGCGAACCGGCGTGCCGCCGTCGATCGGTACGGTCCAGGCGTCGGAGACACCGCCGTCCTCCTGGACGGCGAAGTAGGTGACGCGGCTGCTGTCGGGGCTGATCCGGAAATGGCCCACGTAGCCGCCCGCCGACAACGGGCCGTTGAGTTTGATCCAGGCCCCCTCGGGGCCGGCAATGGAGATGCTGTAGAGCTCCCTCTGGCCGGCGGTCTCCTGGGCGACCTGGAAGACGACGCGTTGGCTGTCAGGGCTGATCTCGAAGCGGTCGACCTGGACGCCGCCGGGCAGCGGGTTCGACAGACGGACCGGCGTGCCGCCCGCGACGCGCACGCTCCAGAGTTCCCGGGCCTGGTCGATCTCCGCGTCGTGGGTGTAGACGACGAACTGTCCGTCGGGACTCGGCGTCATCCCGCCCACGTCGCTGAACGGCAGCCCCTGGCTCAAGCGGTGGGAAGCGGCCGTCGCGGGCGGCGTGGCGGCGGCGAAAGTCGCCAGGAGCGCGCCGGCTGCGACGGCGGCGAGTCGATCGCAGACCGGCTTGGCGGGGCGATCGCGATCGGTGGTGAGCGGGCGCTGACGGTTCATGGAGTGTCTCCCGCCAGGAAGAACGCAGGGCGGCGACGGAAGGCGACAGAGAGGCTTCAGTCCCAGCGCCCGAGGTCGCTGGCCTCGAAGCCGTCGCACAGAAGACAGAGGTCGCCGAGGTAGAGCTCGTACTGGTCGTCGACCTCCTGGTCGGCCTGATAGATCGCCTGGCGGCCGTCCGGAAGGACCGCCCACGTGCTGCTCATGAAGCTGCCCGCCACCAGCGGTCCGCTGATCCGCTCGTCCGCGCCGGAGATGCCGGAGATCCTGCCGCGGAAGAGCTCGACGACGCCGTTCGTCCGCACGTCTCCGCGGTAGAAGACGAAGTCGCTTCCCGGGGCGATCTTGAAATCCTGAACAGCGCCTCCGAAGACCAGCTCGTCGCTCACCCGGGAGGAGGTTCCGCCGGCCAGCGGAACGCTGAAGACCTCGATATCGCCGAATTCGATCTGATCGGCGAGGTACACGACGCGCTCGCTGTTCGGGGCGATGGCCAGGGCATAGACGTTTCCCCCGGCAGGGAGTGTCGGGTTCAGCTTCACCGCGCTTCCACCCGCGAGCGGCACGCTGTAGAGCTCGGCATTCCCCGAGTCCTGGGTGGCCTGGTAGGCGACGCGAGAGCTGTCGGGGCTGATCAGGGCCTCGAAGACGACTCCGCCCGGGACCATCGCTCCGTTGAGCTTCGTCGCCCCGCCGCCGGCGACCGGCACACTGTAGAGCTCTACCTGCTCGTCGGTCTGCTGGTCGGCGCGGTAGATGACGCGAGAGCTGTCGGGGCTGAACTCGTAGGCACCGACATCGCCGCCGGGAGTCAACGCACCATTGAGCTTCACCGCGCTGCCGCCGGCGCTGGGCACGCTGTAGAGCTCGAAGACTTCGTCGGACTGTTGGTCGGCGCGATAGACGACGCGCGAGCTGTCGGGGCTGAAGAGAAGGGTAGTGACGTTGCCGCCGGCGTTCATCGTGCCGTTGATTCGGGTCACCGCGCCGGTGCCGTCGACGCGGGCGCTCCACAGCTCGTACTTGTCGAGATCCGAGAAGTTGGCGCGAAAGGCGACCCGCTCGCCGTCGGGACTGATCGGGGTCGCGGAGAACTCGTAGACGGTCGAGCCGGCCAGGGTGATGAACGGCCGCAGTTTGGTCGGAGTACCGCCGTCGATCGGAACGGTCCAGGCGTCGAGGATGTTGTTGGTCGTCTGGTCAGCGAGGTAGATGACGCTTGTGCTGTCAGGGCTGATCTGCAGACTGGAGACGTCGCCGCCGGCCGGCAACGTGTCGTTGAGCTTGATCCAGGACCCCTCGGGTCCGGCGATGGGGATGCTGTAGAGCTCAATCTGGCCGGTCGTCTCCTGGTCCACGCTGTAGACCACGCGCTGGCTGTCGGCGCTGATCTGGAAGTCGTCGATGGAGGCGCCGGCGGGCAGGAGGCCGGACAAGCGGATCGGAGCGCCGCCGGCGACGCGCACGCTCCACAGCTCGCGAGCGTTGTCGACCGTCGCGTCGTGGACATAGACGACGAACCGGCCATCGGGGCTCAGCTCCGTCGCGCTGGTCTCCACGTCGCTGAACGGCAGGCCCTGGCTCAGGCGGTGCGAGGCGGCGGTCGCCGGCGGCGGTGCGGCGGCGAGAGTCGCCAGGAGCGCAAATGCGGCGACTCCGGATCGGCGGCGGCGGCCGCCGGGCGTGGCAAGGCGGGTGCGATTGTGATCGTTGGTGAGCGGGCGCAGACGGTCCATGGCGTGTCTCCTGTCAAGAACAACGCAGGAAGGCGGCCGATGGCGACAGAGGTGGGCCGCTGTCGCGGGGCAGGGCCGAGGGCTGCGGGAGCTTCTCGGGCTCGTCGGGGAGGAGCGGCACAGAGCGCCGCCGTAGAATGGGCCATCGATGTCGCCCCGCTCGAGGCCTGACTTGCGAGCCGTAGCGCTCCTTGCCGCTCTTTCGGCTTGCGGCTGCGACGGGCGGCCCGGCATCCCTCCCCCAGCGGCACCACCCGCTGCGCCTTCCGCCGCCGCCCCGGTGCGACCGCCGCTTCCCGCGGGGCGGGTGGTGCCGGACGGAGAACCCGAAGCGGTCGCCGAGCTCGAGCGCTTCCTTCGGCCGCCGGCGCGCCGCCGCCCGTGCGGACCGTACCGGCTCCTCTCCGATCTCTCGCCTGCCCGGCTCGTCGGGATCGAACGGTTCTGCGCGACACTCGCCGGCACCTTCGAAGAGGAGGTGGCGGCCCGCCTCGGGGTCGCTCCCGCTCATCCGCCGCGCGGGACGATCGTGCTCTTCGCCAGCCGCCGCCGGTATCGCGACGCGGTGACGTCGACGAGCGACCTGCCGCAGGGCTACGCCGCATGGAGCGACGCCCGCTCAGGGACGGTGGCCCTTCCGGCCGGCGATGTTGCGGACGACGAGCTCGCGGCCACCCTGGCGCACGAGTTGGCGCACCTGGCCGAGCGTCGGCTCTTCGGTTTCCCCCGTCCGCGGTGGCTCTCCGAAGGGCTGGCCGATGCCATCGGCGACTCGGCGACGTCCGCCGGGTTCCGCAAGCTCGAAGGCTTCGTCGGCGTCGAAGCGCAGCGCCGGCGCTGGCTCGCCATGGGCCAGGGGCGCACGGGCGCGCTGGAGCGGCTCGTCGCCTCCGGGCCGGAGCCCTTCGATCACGGCCCGGCGAGTCTCGACTACGAGCTGTCCGCGCTTTTCGTCCGCTTCCTGCTGCTCGACCCCGTCCTCGCACCGCGATTCCGCTCCTGGATCGGCGACCAGACGGTGCAGCGCCCGACGATCCCCGCGCTCTTCCCGGCGCTCGGAGTCGACGCCCCTGCGCTCGAACGCCGGTTCGCAGCCTGGGTCAGCGGGGGGGCGACATCGTTCCGCGCGAGACCCCTGCCAGCCGGGTCCGCAGCGGCGCACAGGGTAACCGTATTGGCGCATTCGGCTGACTACCGGGGAGCGCCGACGGACTAGACTGTGCGTGAACAGGAGGAGAGTCGAAATGAGTGAGACCATGCGAGAAACGCAGCCGGAACCCGCAGGAGTGGCGGCGAAGAGTTACGAGGCCCGCGCCTATGCGGCAGCGAGCGCGAGCTCGCCCATGGCGCCGTTGACCATCCGGCGCCGCCAGCCGGGGCCGACCGACGTCCAGCTCGACGTCCTCTTCTGCGGCGTCTGTCACTCGGACCTGCATCAGGTCCGCGACGAGTGGCACGGCACGATGCCGACGACCTACCCATGCGTCCCGGGTCACGAGATCGTCGGCCGCGTCGTCGCGGTGGGCCGCGATGTCCGCTCCTTCAGGGATGGCGACCTCGCGGCGGTGGGCTGCCTGGTCGACTCCTGCCACACCTGCCCGGCCTGCCTCGACCACGAAGAGCAGTTCTGCGGCGGGCCGGCGACCTTCACCTACAACTCCGCCGATCCGCACCTCGGCGGCGTCACCTACGGCGGCTACTCGAGCAGCCTGGTGGTCGACGCAGCGTTCGCGCTCCGGGTGCCGAACGGCCTCGACCCGGCCGGCGCCGCGCCGCTGCTCTGCGCCGGCATCACGACCTACTCGCCGCTCAGGCACTGGAATGTGCGCGAAGGACAGAAGGTCGGCGTCGTCGGCCTCGGCGGGCTCGGACACATGGCGGTCAAGATCGCCCGTGCGCTCGGCGCCCGGGTCGTCGTTTTCACGACCACCCCTGGCAAGGTCGAGGACGCAGTGCGGCTCGGCGCCCACGAGGTCGTGGTGTCGACGCGCGGCGGCGAGATGGAGAAGCACGCCGGCTCCTTCGACTTCATCCTCGACACGGTCTCGGCGGTGCACGATCTGAATCCCTACTTCGGCCTGCTGAAGCGCAACGGGACGCTGACCATGGTTGGGGCGCCGGAGACGCCGCTCGGAGTTGGCGTGATCAACCTCATCTTCGGGCGCAAGCGCTTTGCCGGCTCACTCATCGGCGGCATCCGCGAGACCCAGGAGATGCTGGAGTTCTGCGGCGAACATGGTCTTACCGCGGACATCGAGCTGACCCCGGTGGCGAAGATCAACGAGGCGTTCGACCGCCTGATGAAGAGCGACGTGAAGTATCGCTTCGTCATCGACATGGCGACGATCCAGTAAGTCGCGCCGGGCCCCGACCACGGCGCCGAGATCGTCCTCGAGGAGGGATTCCTGGCCTACTTCGACTTTTCGACGACCACCCGGCCGGCTTCGTTCATGAAGACGTGGTACTTGTTGCCGTCTTCACACGACGCCGCGTAGTCGTTCTCGGCCAGCACCTTGACGGCGACGACCTTGCCGCACGGCATGCCGTTGAGTGCGATGACCGCCGTCAGGTCCTTCTTGAGCGCCTC
>Ga0209476_10001248_pt1 | contig 17208 bp, 17 predicted proteins | sample KloWWTrecipitate_FD_187179 | JGI IMG/M metagenome (GOLD analysis project Ga0209476, IMG submission 187179) | Active sludge microbial communities from Klosterneuburg, Austria, studying microevolution and ecology of nitrifiers - Klosterneuburg... | ecosystem: Engineered > WWTP > Aerobic digester... | reverse complement strand
CAGCATCGACACCGTGGTGCTCTCCACCCAGCACAGCCCGGACCAGAGCGAGACGCAAACGAAGATGAAGGCCAGCTTCATTGAGGCCGTGATCGAGGAAATCATCAAGCCCGTGCTGCCCAAAGAGTGGCTGCAGGACACCAAGTACCTGATCAATCCCACAGGCCGTTTCGTCGTCGGTGGTCCGCAGGGCGACTGCGGCCTGACGGGCCGCAAGATCATTGTCGATACCTACGGTGGTGCCTGCCCGCACGGCGGCGGCGCCTTCAGCGGCAAAGACCCGACCAAGGTAGACCGCAGCGCAGCCTACGCCGCACGCTACGTGGCCAAGAACGTCGTGGCCGCTGGGCTGGCGCGCCAGTGCCAGATCCAGGTGGCCTACGCCATCGGCGTGGCACACCCGATGAACATCACGGTCTACACCGAGGGCACGGGCGTGATCCCCGACTCCGAGATCGCCAAGCTGGTGGCCGCGCAGTTCGACCTGCGCCCCAAGGGCATCATCCAGATGCTGGATCTGCTGCGCCCCATCTACGAAAAGACCGCCGCTTACGGCCACTTCGGCCGCGACGAACCCGAGTTCACCTGGGAGAGAACGGACAAGGCTGCCGCGCTGCGTGCAGCGGCTGGGCTGTAAGCCCGGCAACCCGCGCAGCGGGTCGGCAGCCTTGCGGCGCAGGCTCATTTCGCGCAGCGAAGTGAAGGCCCGCAGGGCCGGGCCGAAGCCACAAAGCCCCAGCGCTGCGTGCAGCGGCTGGGTTGTAAGCCCGGCAACCCGCGCAGCGGGTTCGGCAGCCTTGCGGCGCAGGCTCATTTCGCGCAGCGAAGTGAAGGCCCGCAGGGCCGGACCGAAGCCACAAAGCCCCAGCGCTGCGTGCAGCGGCTGGGCTGTAAGCCCGGCAACCCGCGCAGCGGGTTCGGCTGCCTTGCGGCGCAGGCTCATTTCGCGCAGCGAAGTGAAGGCCCGCAGGGCCGGACCGAAGCCACAAAGCCCCAGCGCTGCGTGCAGCGGCCGGGCTGTAGAGCACGCTACGTCAAGTGCAGTGTCGGGGCTTGAACGGCGGCACCTGAATGGATCGCGCCTACATGCCCGGTTCGTCCTACAAGCGCTACGCCCCACTTCCTACGGCACTCGACGGGTCGCCCCGTTACCTTTGCAGGCAAGCCGCGCCATTCAGCGCGCGGGGTCATTCAAGGGGAACGACATGCTTAAGTACGCCATCATTTTCGCCATTGTTTCGCTGATCGCCGGCGCGCTCGGTTTTACCGGCGTCGCGGCTGGTGCTGCCGGTATTGCCAAGATCCTGTTCTTCATCTTCCTGGCCATTGCCGTGCTGTTCGTCATCCTGGCAGTGCTGGGCATTGGCGCTGCCCGCAAGGCGCTGAGGTAAACGAGAAGCCCCAATCCTGCCTAAGCAGGCTGGGGCACTGGTTCAGACGGCCTCTTGCGCCTGCACCACGCGGTTGCGACCACTCGACTTGGCGACGTACAGCGCAGTATCGGCACGCTTGATCAGCGCATGTGCGTCTTCCACGTGGTTCCATGTGGCGACACCGAAGCTGGCGCTCACATGGCCCACGGCATCAAACGGAACGTCCGCAATGCGCGCCCGCACAGCCTCAGCCATGGCCATGGCGGCACCGACCGGTGTCTCTTTGAGCAAGATAATGAATTCCTCACCGCCAAAGCGCGCGGCGCAGTCGGATGAGCGCAGCAACTCACGCACCCGCAGCGCCGTGCTCTTGAGCACAGCATCCCCGGAATCATGTCCGAAGGTATCGTTGACGCGTTTAAAGAAGTCGATATCGAACATCACCACCGACAAGCTGCCTTTTTTGGCGCGGGTCTCTGCCATCTCCGTCTCCAGGCGTTCAAAGAACCGGCGCCGGTTAACCAGGTCGGTGAGGAAATCCTTGGTGGCCAGGTCTTCCAGCTTGCGATTGATCCGCGCCATGGGCTCGATCACCAGCGAAGACAGCGACAGATTGAGCACCACAAACAGCAGTGTAAAGCTGCCGACCAGCGCCGCCATCACGGTATAAAAGGTCTGGTTCGCTTTCTCCAGCGGGTAATACATGGGCACCTGCACTACCTGGATACCCACCGTCTCGTTCATGCCCCAACCAAAACCGTTCTTGTCGCCATAGATCTTGAGCATGGTCGTGGGGGCCGCCTGCGGTGTGCTGTGGCACGCCATGCACTGGGTCTGCTTGATGGTGATCGGACGGGCAACGTACATGGCGCGGTGCATGCCTTCACCCACCTCGCCGGTCACCTCCTGGTTGAGTGCCACACGGCCCTCACGAAAGTCGCCGATGATGCGCTGTTGCCAATCGTTGGCGCGATCGCGCAGGTTGGTGGGGTTGAGCACCGCCTCCTTGTACTCATAGCCCGGAAACCGTTTCTGCATGCGCTGCAGCGTCTCGGTCGCTGCGTAGGCAGGTACGGTCTGGGGCAGGAATTTTTCCAGCAGAGTCACATCAAGATGCGGCTTGACCAGCTCGGTCGTGTAGTCGCGGATGGCCAGCGCCGCTTGCATCATGATCTGCGAGTTGTGCTTTACCTCCTCGATAGCCGAATTCTGCAGAAAACGGTGTATGTACATGCCCGTGACGGTCGCTGCCACGAGTAGTACACCCGCCAGCACCAGATTGAATTTGAGCCGCAAAGACATGGATTTCCCTTATTCGTTTTGAGTGCGCCGTATGCGCTGCTCTGGCCAACAGCGACAAGCCGGACACAAAGTGTGCGTTTGTGCCAGATTTCTCCCTCGCGGTCTATCGGGTCGTATGCCCATCACGCACCCGGCCTTCACGGAAAGCGCGTTCGCCCTATTTGATTGAAAATCAACCCTGACGCTGAAACCACGAGCGCCAGCAGCTCACTTATTTCACGCATGTACGACACTGCCATCCTCATCGGACGCTTCCAGCCGGTACACAACGGCCACCTGGCCTTGCTGCACGACGCGCTCGCGGCAGCACCCCAGGTCGTCGTCGTACTAGGCTCGGCGCACGCTGCGCGTTCGCCGCGCAACCCTTTCAACTGGCAAGAGCGTGCAGCATTGCTGCGCGAAGCGCTGCCCGAGGCTGACAGAGCACGGGTACACATACTGCCCGTGCGCGACTACTTCGACGAACCTCGGTGGGCGCACGCAGTGCGGATCGGCGTGCAGGACCTCCTTGCGCAACAGGGCGGCACGGCACCCGAGCGGGCAAAAATCTGCCTGATTGGGCATTTCAAGGACGCCAGCAGCGGCTACTTGCGCAGCTTCCCCGGCTGGCAGCTGCGTGCACTGGATCGGCAGACAGACACCGACGCCACCGCCTTGCGCACCGCCTATTTTTCAGCCGCACCCGGCCACGCAGAAGTAGCCCTGGCCCAGCTACAGGACGAGTTGCCCGATTCCAGCCTGGATTTTCTACGCCAGTTTGCCCTGCGCCCTGCCTACAGCGCACTGCAGGACGAGTGGCACGCACTGCAAGCAGCCCGCCAGGCATGGTCCGTGGCGCCTTATCCACCTGTTTTCGTCACCGTCGATGCACTGCTGCGCTGCCGGGGCCAGGTGCTGCTGATCCGGCGCGCCCATGCACCAGGGCGCGGCCTGCTGGCACTGCCCGGTGGATTTATTGAAACCAACGAAACCCTGTGGCAAAGTTGCCTGCGCGAATTGGCGGAGGAAACCCATTGCGACCTGCCGCCGGATGTGCTGGCACAGGCTTTCCAGACGGTGCGGGTGTTTGACCACCCGGCACGCAGCCAGCGTGGGCGCACCATTACCCATGTGCATTTTTTTGACCTGGGCGACCGAGCGCCACCGCCGGTGCTCGCCGATGACGATGCTGCACAGGCCGAATGGGTTGCCATTGACGCACTGGCGGGCCTGGAAGACCAATGCTTTGAGGACCATTTCCATGTCCTCGACAGCTTTCTGGGCCTGCTGGCGCCGATCCAGGGCGAAGATTAAACCGCCATTTCTACCCGGTTACGTCCCTGGGCCTTGGCACGGTACATGGCCGCGTCGGCGGCCAGGAAAAGATCCCCGGCGGTCTCTCCATGGACCGGAAAAGAGGCCAGACCAAAACTGCATGTCAGGCTGCCTAGCCCAGGATGGGCGGGCCAGTGGTGCTGCTCGATGGCACAGCGCAGGTTTTCTGCCACCTGCACCAGTCCCTGCGCATCAATGCCAGGGCACACCATCAAGAACTCCTCGCCGCCCCAGCGGAACAGCTGATCGGTCTGCCGCACCTGAGACTGCGCCAGGCTGGCAATCTCGCGCAGCACGACATCTCCCACCCCATGGCCAAAGCGGTCGTTCACGCGCTTGAAATGGTCCAGGTCGAACAGGCACACACCCAACGGTACGGCGAGTCGTCGGCACAGTTCCAATTGCTGCGGCAGCACACGGTCACATTCACGCCGGTTGAGCAGGCCGGTCAATGCATCGTGTGCAGCCAGTTTCTGCAGGGCTTCTTCCGTGTGCTTCCAGTCCGTGATGTTCTGCACCATACCCACCACCCGGGCAGGCTGGCCCTGCGCATCGCGCTCGCACACCCGCCCCCGGTCATGCACCCACAGGTAGTGGCCATTGCGGTTGCGCAGGCGGTATTCGGCCTCGTATCGCTCGCGCTCACCCTGCAGGTGCGCCCGCAGCGCGCCTTGCACCCGCTGGATATCGTCAGGATGGACGTTTTGCGCCCAGGTATCGAGTGCTGACTCCATCTCGTGCGGGCCATAACCCAGCAGGCGCTTGAGCTGGGGGCTAAAAAACACCGAGCCCTTCACCACGTCCCAGTCCCACAGACCATCCGAGGCTTCCGTCAGCGCAAAGTGCAATTGCGCTTCACGACTGCCTTGCGCACGCTCCAGCGCTTGGCGGCGACTGGTGTCGCGCGCAATCGACAACACATAGCGCCGCCCACCGGATTTAAAATAGCTGGACGCCACTTCAACCGGCACCTCTGCGCCGCTCTTGTGCCGGTGGCAACCGGCAAACAAAAACTGGCTCCCGGTCTCACGGATCGCCTGGGCGATGCTCTCCCATTGCGCTGGGCCGACCACGTCCTTCTGCAGACTGAGCACGGTGTGCCCACGCAACTCGTCCAGCGTGTACCCCGACTGCCGCACGGCCGCGCCATTGCCATCGACGATGCGTGCCGTATCAAAATCGATCAGGAACACCGCGTCCGGCAGATGCTGGTACAGCGCCTGAAACAACAGCAGCGACAGGTCGGGCATGGCAAAGTGCGGAGCAGATGGGGTAAGGGCATTCTGCCACCTCCCCTTGAAACCACGCCAAATGCCCTTATCATTAGCACTCGTTCGATGTGAGTGCTAGCAGCACCCCGTATCGAGCTGAAATTACTGAGCGCCTGCCAACCAGGCGCTTTGCATTGCTAGCGTTTTTTGAATCCAGGAGATATGCACATGAAACTTCGCCCTCTTGCAGACCGCGTGATCGTTAAGCGCGTCGAGTCCGAAACCAAAACCGCTTCGGGCATCTTCATCCCCGACAACGCCGCCGAGAAGCCTGACCAAGGTGAAGTGCTGGCCGTGGGCCCGGGCAAGACCAACGACAAGGGCGAAACCAAGGCCCTGACCGTCAAGGTCGGCGACCGTGTCCTGTTCGGCAAGTACAGCGGCCAGACCGTCAAGGTCGATGGCGACGAACTGCTGGTGATGAAGGAAGACGATCTGTTTGCCGTCGTTGAAAAGTAATTCGCAAGCTACATAATTGATAGCTATCAGCGCTTTATTGATGGGCGCTGTAACCCTATTTAACCCATATTCAGGAGCTCCAACATGGCAGCAAAAGACGTAGTTTTCGGCGGCGAAGCCCGCGCACGCATGGTCGAGGGTGTGAACATCCTGGCCAACGCAGTCAAGACCACCCTGGGCCCTAAAGGCCGCAACGTGGTGCTCGAGCGCTCGTACGGCGCCCCCACCGTGACCAAGGACGGCGTGTCCGTGGCCAAGGAAATTGAGCTGAAAGACAAGCTGCAGAACATGGGCGCCCAAATGGTCAAGGAAGTCGCTTCCAAGACCTCCGACATCGCTGGCGACGGCACCACCACGGCGACCGTGCTGGCCCAAGCCATCGTGCGCGAAGGCATGAAGTACGTGGCCGCCGGCATGAACCCCATGGATCTGAAGCGCGGTATCGACAAGGCTGTGACGGCCCTGGTCGCTGAGCTGAAGAAGGCATCCAAGGCCACCACGACCTCCAAGGAAATCGCCCAGGTCGGCTCCATTTCGGCCAACTCGGACGAAACCATTGGCAAGATCATTGCTGATGCGATGGACAAAGTCGGCAAAGAAGGCGTGATCACCGTCGAAGACGGCAAATCGCTGGAATCTGAACTCGAAGTTGTTGAAGGCATGCAGTTTGACCGCGGCTACCTGTCGCCCTACTTCATCAACAACCCCGAAAAGCAGGCTGCGATTCTGGACAACCCCTTCGTGCTGCTGTACGACAAGAAGATCAGCAACATCCGCGACCTGCTGCCCACGCTGGAGCAAGTCGCCAAGTCGGGCCGTCCGCTGCTGATCATCTCGGAAGACGTCGAAGGCGAAGCCCTGGCAACGCTGGTGGTCAACACCATCCGCGGCATCCTGAAGGTCGTCGCTGTCAAGGCCCCTGGCTTTGGCGACCGCCGCAAGGCCATGCTGGAAGACATCGCCATCCTGACGGGCGGCAAGGTCATCGCTGAAGAAGTCGGCCTGACACTGGAAAAAGTGACCCTGGCAGACCTGGGTTCGGCCAAGCGCATCGAAGTGGGCAAAGAAAACACCATCATCATCGACGGTGAAGGCCAGGCCGCTGACATCGAAGCCCGCGTCAAGCAGGTTCGTGTGCAGATCGAAGAAGCCACCAGCGACTACGACCGCGAGAAGCTGCAAGAGCGCGTGGCCAAGCTGGCCGGCGGTGTTGCCGTGATCAAGGTGGGCGCTGCCACCGAAGTCGAGATGAAGGAAAAGAAAGCCCGCGTCGAAGACGCCCTGCACGCTACCCGCGCTGCAGTGGAAGAAGGCATCGTGGCCGGTGGTGGCGTGGCACTGCTGCGCGCCAAGCAAGCGGCTGGCGAGATCAAGGGCGACAACGCTGACCAGGACGCCGGTATCAAGCTGGTGCTCAAGGCCATCGAGTCGCCCCTGCGCGAAATCGTGGCCAACGCCGGTGGCGAGCCTTCGGTGGTGGTTGCGGCCATCCTGGCTGGCAAGGGCAACTACGGCTTCAACGCTGCCAACGACACCTACGGCGACATGATCGAGATGGGCATTCTGGACCCCACCAAGGTCACGCGCACCGCACTGCAGAACGCCGCTTCGGTGTCCTCGCTGATGCTCACCACCGAATGCATGGTGGCCGAGGCTCCGAAGGAAGAAAGCGGCGCTGGCGGCGGCATGCCTGACATGGGCGGCATGGGCGGTATGGGCGGCATGGGCATGTAATGCTCCCTGGGCAGGGCTGACCCCTGCCCCCGAGGCGCCCGCCTCACACTTGCAAAAGCCCGCAGGCGACAAGGCCTGCGGGCTTTTTGCTATTAAATTAGAAGCATTCTGCGCCCTACCCATAGGCTCCAAAGTGCATTTTGAGGGCAACGTCGATGGAATGCCTGATGGACTGCAGCCTGCTGAGTAACGCGCGCTCCATGAGCCGGTTGCACTCCATCCATGGGCCTTCTACCAGAATGGCATCTGGCGCACGGCTTGCGGTCTGCACTTGCGAGACCTCCACAGCACCATCTGTCCGGGCAAGGATGCGCCACCGCTACACCACAGGAACTGCGTAGCCACTGCGGTCGGTAAATACGACAAGGCCCTCGCTATCGAGCCGAAAACTGCCCGCACAAAACTCGCGGCGCAGGTGGGCTTGCACGCGACCAAAGGCGATATCCACGGCGCCCGCCACTGCCATACCAACGGTGACCGCCGCATGGCGTGTCTTTGCCAGTTGCTGTTCTAGGTCTTCCAGCGCTAACTGGGATTGGGCATGCACGCTCTGCGCATTTTTCAACGAACCTTGAGCGCGTCCGAGCATGTCCTTAGGGTCGCCTGCGGCAGTCAGATGGGCGATCAATTTGAGCAAGCTGTCCTGCGCCGCCAATTCTTTTTCCATCTGCTGCTGCAAGGCAAGGTAGCGGGCTTCGAGTTCGGGGTTGGCGCCAAGCACCAGCCTGGTCACACCTGCGCTGGATGAGCCCAGCAACGGCACCTGGATCAGCATCATGGCGGTGGCGCGGCCACCGATCAGCCGCCCGCGTTGCGGTGCACTGGCACCAATCATGATCTGGTTGAGCGATTGCAGTTCACACTCCATTACGGTGTCGCCAATGTCGATGGAGGTGCCGGCATACAACTGCGCAGCCTCGGCAAAGCGCGCGCTGATGGCGCCTGCGGCGCGCAGCCTGGCGTGGGCAATGACGCCGCCCGTGACCTTGATGGCACCACCGGCCTGGACAATACCGCCGTCCACCATGCCGCTGACAATGATGTCGCCGCTTGCTTGCACTTGCATGCCTTGGCCGATGTCGCCATCGACCTGCACCGTTCCGTCGTAATGGATGTTGCCAGTCTCCATATTGACCTCTGCAAGGCGCAGGACAGGCTCAATCATCACGCCGCCGTGCACCCGAACGGGGTGACCTGTCTGGCTGGCCTGGAGCAGGTCAGGGTCGTCATCGGACACCTTGGCTCCCGTCAACTGCGCGGTAAAGGGCTCGTCCAGTCCGGGGCGGGGCAACAGCGGCTCGCCACGCACGGTAGTGCCAGCAACACCCAGCGTGGCCGGTCGGCGGCGCATCAGCAGGGCGCCGGTATGCACCATGACGATGTCTCCATGCTCGCGGTAGTCAATGAATCCGTTCTCATCGACCCTGGGCGTTCGGTCGGGCGCCGCAGGAATCAGCTCTTCAAACTCCGCGTCGTGGCCATCCTGCGCCAGCACACCGCGTGCAATGACAACGGCTTCGCAGGCTCCGGCGGCGACCGCCTGGGCGATGGCCTGCGCATCGACTTCAGCCACCACACCCGCAAGAATGAGGCCCTGGCGCACATCTTGAACTGTGGCCGACACCCCGCCTTGTGCGGGCGTGATATCCAGGCTGGCAGACATGGCATCCGTGGCAACATGGATGCGCACGAGGGCGTTACAGCGCTTTGCAACCGGTAGAGAAAAGGGAGCAGACGCGCTCTTGGCGTCCTTGGCGGCACGCTCCAACGCCTCGTGGTGCAACTGGCAGTCGCCATATCCCTCGCGCACCAGCCAATCGCGCAGCGCCGCTGCATCGATATCGCCCCGCCTTTCGACAGGCTGCACGTGAAGCAGGATGCTGCCACCAGAATCGCTCAGCGCCATACCGACAAAATCCATAGTCGATCGCCTCCATTCAAGCGGGTGCCATGGCTGTGATTGCCTCGCTACAGCGTCATCCGCTGCCTGGAATTCTTGACGGCGAACACTCTCGGCCGCTTTTCCACAAAGGCAATGTTGCTACAACGCTTATAGCTTACTCTGTGCACTTGGGGAATGCGCAAAAACTCCGTACACCGGCTCTCGCCCCGTCTTACCCCCTCTACAGCACCGTATCATGGCCCATGCTTGCCAAGTTGATGGGTTTCTTCCTGCTGGGCCTGGTGCGTCTGCTCACCGGGTCGCAGGCGCGCTGGTATGGCTGCCCGCCCAAGGCGGAGCAGCGCATCTACTTCGCCAACCACCAGAGCCACGCCGACCTGGTGCTGATCTGGGCCGCCCTGCCCGAAGAGTTGCGCAGCATCACCCGGCCGATTGCCGCGCGGGATTACTGGACCAAAACACCGTTCCGGCAATGGATCACCACCGCTGTGTTCAACGCCATCTACGTCGAGCGCCAGGCCGCCACCCCACCGCCTGCCCCTGCAGCACCTGCCCACGACACCGCCGACGGCACGGCGGGTGGGCCAGACCCTGCCCCGCCAACGCCCGAACCCGCGCCCAGCCCCGAGGCGCTGCGCGCCGCCCTGCCCGATAACGACCCGCTGGCGCCGCTGGTGCGGGCGCTCGAGAGTGGCGACTCGATCATCATCTTCCCCGAAGGCACGCGCGGCCATGGCGACGACCCGCAACCCTTCAAATCGGGCCTGTTCCGGCTGGCCCAGATGTTTCCGCAGGTGGTGCTGGTGCCCGCGTGGATCAACAACGTGCAGCGCGTCATCCCCAAGGGCGAGGTGGTACCGGTGCCCATTCTGTGCTCGGTGACCTTTGGCGCGCCCGTCGCGCTGGCCGCTGGCGAAGCGCGCCGCCCCTTCCTGGACCGGGCACGCCACGCGGTGATGGCGCTGCGGGAGGTGTGAAGTGAAACACCCCGCTGTATCGCTGCGATCCTTCCCCTCTGCCCGCATGGCGGCGGAGCGGCCCTTGCGCGGGCCACTCGTCTGTGCCGTGCCAGTTTCCTGCAGCGCGGGTGGTGCAACGCACCATGAAAAACTGAGATGAACACTTTTCTTCGCAGCCTCTCTACGACCGAGCAGATCGGGGCGCTATTTTTGGTGGTGTTTGGCGTGCTCGCGCTCATCACGCTCTGGGCGGTTGTGCGCGGCCTGCGCGAAGCGCGCCACGACAGCCCCGAAGCCCAGGCACGCAAGATGGCAGCGCGGCAGCTGCGCGCTCTGCTGCAGACCTCCTGGGCCATGGCCACGGTATTTTGGGTAAGTTGGGCACTGGGCGACACCATGGCCACGGTGCTGTTCGCCCTGGTTTCGTTCCTGACGCTGCGCGAGTTCATCACCCTCTCGCCCACGCGGCGCGGCGATCACCGCAGCCTGGTGCTGGCTTTTTTCGTCGTGCTGCCACTGCAATTCATCATTGTGGGCTCACGATCCTTCGATCTGTTCACCGTGTTCATCCCGGTTTATGTGTTCCTGGCGCTGCCCGTGGTGAGCGCGCTGGCCAACGACCCCGAGCGCTTTCTGGAGCGCAGCGCCAAGCTGCAGTGGGGCATCATGGTCTGCGTCTATGGCATGAGCCATGTGCCGGCGCTGCTGCTGCTGGACTTTCCGCAATACGAGGGCAAGGGTGCTTTCCTGGTCTTCTTCCTGGTGCTGGTGGTGCAGACCTGCATGGTGGTGCAGCACCTGGTGGGCCGCCGCCTGCCCCACCGGCCCGTGGCACCGCAGGTCAGCCAGAGCTTTCAGTGGGCCAGCTGGCTGGCTGGTGTGGGCGTGGGCGGGGTATTGGGCGGGCTGCTATCGTTCATCACACCCTTCAAGCCGGGGCAGGCGCTGGGCATGGCCCTGCTGGCCTGCGTGGCGGGCAGCCTCGGGCACCTGGTGATGAAGGCGCTCAAGCGCGATCGCGGCATCACCAACTGGGGCATGCAGGGCCAGTCCGTCACGGGCGCTGGCGGCCTGCTCGACCGCGTGGACGCACTGTGCTTTGCTGCACCGGTGTTTTTTCACTCGGTGCGCTGGTATTTTGGTTTATAAGCAAAAATAGCCTCCAACGCTTATCCATCAAGCGCAAGCAGCTATCATTTTAATAGTACATGAGAATCCTTGGCATCGACCCCGGCCTGCAGACCACCGGTTTTGGCGTGGTAGACGTGGACGGCCACCAGCTCACCTACGTGGCCAGTGGCACCATCCGCACCACGCAACTGGCCCTGGGCGACCTGCCCGGGCGCCTGAAGGTGCTGTTTGACGGCATTGGCGAGGTGGCCGCCCGCTACCAACCCGATGTGGCCACGGTGGAGATCGTCTTCGTCAACGTCAACCCGCAGTCCACCCTGCTGCTGGGCCAGGCGCGCGGCGCCTGCATTACCGCACTGGTGGCGCGCGACCTGCCGGTGGCCGAATACACCGCGCTGCAGATGAAAAAGGCCGTGGTCGGCCATGGCCGGGCCGCCAAAGCCCAGGTGCAGGAGATGGTGCGCCGCCTGCTCTGCCTGCCCGGCCTGCCCGGCCAGGACGCCGCCGACGCCCTGGGCCTGGCCATCACCCACGCGCACGCAGGTTCGGCCATGGCGCGCCTGGGCGAAGTCGCCACCTTGCAGCGGCGCCAGCATGCGATGTACAAAGGCGGGCGCAGCTACTGACCACACCCTGCTCCTCCACGACCATGGCCGCCCCCGAATTCGCGCTTTTCAAATACCCGCACGGCGGCCCCCCGCTGGTCAGCCCGGCGCGCCGCCGCTTCACCTACGCCAGCGCGGCCGCAGCACTGCTGGCCACGGTGCTGGCGTTTCCGGCGGGTGCGCTGCTGTGGCTGGTGCCGCTGCTGGCACGCTTCACCGCCGGCCGGTACCTGCAGCTCGGGCCGCGCTATCTGCTGTGCGGCAGCACCATCGTCTACTACGGCAACGTGCGGCGCATGGCCCTGTCGCGCTCGCGCGGCACGCTCGAACTCTTTGGCGCCGAAGGCTCGGTACTGCGGCTCGAGCGCGACAAGTTCCCGACCAATGCGCGCAAGCCCGACAAGATCACCAGGAACAAGGCCACCAAGTTCGAAAAGGTGTCGGCCCGCATCGTCGAGCACGTGCGCAAGGCCGCACCCGCCACGCCGCTGGAGGAGTCGTGAACATGGAGCCCCTCGCAGCGCCCCCGGCACCCGTATTCGAGCGCTCCATCCACCTGCTCTATGTGCCCACGCTGTGCTGCAACCTGAGCTGCAGCTACTGCTACCTGGGCAAGCAGACCAGCGAGGCCGCGCTCAAGCGCGACGCCGAACGCGCCGTGCACACGCTGCGCCACACGCTCGATGCGCTGCGCGACGCTGGCGTACTGGCCTTCAACGTCTCGCTGCACGGCGGCGAGGTGACCACGCTGCCGCCGGACGTGCTCGATGCGCTGTTCGGCATGGTTCGCGCGCACTACCGCGCGCATTTCGACGCGCTGAACGCCTTGGGGCACCGCAAGTCGGCGCCGCACATCAAGACCAACCTGTTCAAGTTCGCGCCGCTCTACGACTTGTTCGACCGGCACAAGGTGTCCATCAGCGCCAGCATCGACCTGCCGCTGGCCCTGCACGAGCGCCACCGCACCACGCGCGGCGGCACCGGCTGGCTGCCGCGCACGCTGGAGAACATCCGCCTGCTGGCACGCTACCCGCATGCCAAGAAGATCTCCGCCACGCTCAGCAGCGAGCACCTGCAGGACATGCAGGCGCTGGTGGACGACATCTGGTTCATCCACCGCGAGCTGGGTTTCGACATGAACCAGTTCAACCTGATGTTCGCCTTCGGCTCCGAGCTCAACCGCGCCGCCAAGGGCGAGGCCGTGCTCACCCCGGCCACGCCCGAGCAGCAGCAGCGGCTGTACGACACGCTGCACGCGGCCTTCATGGGCACCGAGCTGGAGGAAGGTCTGCGCCGCCACTGGTTCGACGAGTTCACCCCCGGCTACTGCACCAACGCCGCCAACTGCGGCGAGCGCTTCTACCTGCTGCAAAGCGACGGCTCGGTATATTCCTGCGTGCGCGGCCAGGGCATCCCCGAGTTTTGCTACGGCAACGTGCTCGAGCAGCCCATCCTCGACATTCTGGACAACGGCGCGCGCAAAATCCGCGCGGTGCACCAGGCGCACGGCTTCGACAGCGCCTGCCAGGGCTGCGGCCACCTCTCCACCTGCCACACCGGCTGCCCGGTGGTGAAGCACCAGAACCACAGCGGCCGCTCCTACACCTGCGGCCTGCAAAAACGCATCTACGCCGACGCCCCGCTCACCTACCCCGCCGACCCGCCCGAAGTTCAGCACGACTACGCGCAGCAGTACCAGCTGGCCACGCACCCCGGCCTGGCCTTTGCGCAACCCGCGCCACGGCCCACCGCGCGCCGCCTGGTACTGCCCAGCGACCTGGGCGATGAGAAAAACACCCTGCCCGCGCTGATCGAGGCCGACCCGGTGCTGCAGGCGCTGTTCGATGGCAGCGCCTTCGTGCTTGAACTCCATGGCGAGGCCATCGCGCTGGAATCGCAGCTGCTCAAACCACAGCGCAGCCTGCACACCCTGGTGCCCGGCGACCGCGTGGTGCTGCACCTGCGCCGCGACCTGCTGGCGCAGAACTGCCCCGAGGCCGTGCGCAACACCGTCTACCTGCAGTTGCTGCGCGACACGCCCGTGGTCTATGGCGACGAGCAGCGCACCAAGCAGGCGCATGTGTTCACCTACCAGCTCTATGCGGACTTCCTGGAGCCCAGCCTGCTCCGTGGTGACGACTTCGCGCAAGTGGACCTGTCCGGCATCATCGACCTGCACCGCGCGCACTACCAGCGCGGCGTGCTCAACAACCTGTTCGTCACCACCTACTTTTTGCGCGAATACCACTACCAGAAGCAGAAGGCCAACGCCTTCTACCATGTGCAGACGGCCAACCTGCCGTTCCAGAACTTCGAATTCCACTACCTAAAATGACACACCCCCCTGAGGCCCTGCGGGCCTTCCCCCCCGCTCTCGCAGCGCTGTGCGCTGCGGGCAGGGGGACGCTCCCGGCGCGGCGGGGCGGCCCTTGCGCGGGAGCCCTGGCTTGGGCCGCGCCCGTTTCATGCGATGCGGGTGACGCGCAGCGCTATGGATGACTGACATGAACACCAACGACCTGCAACGCACCGCCTACACCGTGGAATGCTTTCTGAACGCCCTGCGGCTGGAAGACGGCCCCGCGCGCACCCAGGTCGAAGAACCCCTGGTGCGCTGGTTGGCCGACAGCGCACGCGGCAAGCAAGCCCACCTGATATACCAGGAGGGCCGCATCACGTGCCACGCGGGGGGAAAGGTGGTGCAAAGCTACGACGTGCCGCAGGCGCGCCAGATCCAGACCCTGTGGTGCAACAGCGCCAAGCTCTCGGCCATCGATGGCGCGGCCTACAGCCGCAATGCGCAGTTGGTGATGCTGGGGACTGCGGGGCTGTTCCTCACCCTGCCCGGCCAGCTACCGGCCAAGGAACGGGACAAGGGGCGAAGCAGCAACAACAACAACAACAACAACAACAACAACAACAACAACAATAATGGCTGATGCCGCCGACAGGCGCGCCCGCACCAGCCTATTTGCGCGCCGGCATCTCCAGCGTGAGCGAGGCAGGTCCCTCGGCCGAAGCGCCCAGACGCGCCTGGCGGGGCCCCAGCGACTGCAGCACCAGCCCCGTGTCGATCACGGCGCCGACGCGGTAGGGTTTTGCGGGCTTGCCGTCCACGGCGATCAGCGCTGCGCCGCCGCCACTGCTGCGCCCGGCCAGCACCCCCACCAGGGCAAACCGGCTTGAAGCCGCCGCCACAGGCACCGGGGCAGCTACCGCCCCGAGCAACCGGGCCATGGCCTGGGCATCGGGTGCACTGGCAGCAGGCGGCGCAGCCGCTGTGGTCAGGTCTGTGCCACTGGCCGACAAACGCAAGCCCCAATAGGCAGCGCTGGCCGCCGCCAGCGCCCAAATGACCAGGGTGGTCAGGCGTACGCCCCAGATACTGTGTGAATTGGTCACCATCGCACGATTATCATTCACCCGATGCACGGGATGGCCCGTTGCACCCAACCGATTGCCTGTCACCATGATCCACCCCGTTTCCTCCGCCTGCCACGCACGCCGACGCCTTGCCCGGGGCTTCACCCTCATCGAGCTGATGGTGGTGCTGGTCATCATTGGCGTGCTGGCCGCGCTGATCGTGCCCAACGTGCTCGAACGCGCCGACGACGCCCGCACCACAGCGGCGCGCACCGATGTGACCAACCTCATGCAGGCGCTCAAGCTCTATCGCCTGGACAACCAGCGCTACCCCTCGTCCGAGCAGGGCCTGCAGGCCCTGATTGCCAAGCCCACCACGGGCCCGCAGCCGCTGAACTGGAAGCCCTACCTGGAGAAGCTGCCCAACGACCCCTGGGGCCGCCCCTACCAGTACCTGAGCCCCGGCGTGAAGGGCGAGGTCGATGTGATGTCGTTTGGCGCCGACGGCCAGTCGGGTGGCGAAGGCAAGGATGCCGACATTGGCAGCTGGCAGTGAGCATGGGGTTCCCACGGTCGTGCACTGCGCGCCGCTCCTTGGTCCCCACAGGGGACGCCTCTGCCATCGCAAGGCCATGCGGCGCCTGATGCGCCCATCCCGCGGCTTCACGCTGCTAGAACTGCTGGTGGTTGTCAGCATCATGGCGCTGGCCACGGCGGGGGTGGGGCTGGCGATGCGCGATAGTGGGGAAACCCTGCTCGAGCGCGAGGCCGCACGGCTGGCCGCCCTGCTAGAGGCCGGGCGCGCCCAGTCCCGCGCCAGCGGCATGCCGGTGCGTTGGCGCGCCACGCCGGGCGGTTTCCGTTTTGAAGGCCTGCCCCCCGAAAAATTACCCAGCCAATGGCTCAACCCAGCCACCCTGGTGCTGGGCCCCGCCTCGCTGGTACTGGGGCCCGAACCACTGATCGGGCGCCAGCAGGTGGTGCTGTCTCGGCAGGACCACCCCGAACACACCTTGCGCGTGGGCACCGATGGCCTGCGCCCCTTTGCCGTGGAGCCGCCGCAATGACATCCGGCAGCCAGCAAGGCGGATTCACGCTGGTGGAGGTGCTGGTGGCGCTGGGCATCGTGGCCATTGCGCTCACGGCCGGCACACAGGCCACCTCGGCCCTTACGCGCAACGCGCAGCGCCAGTCCGATGTACTGCTGGCACACCTGTGCGCCGAGAACGAACTCGTCAAAATACGCCTGTCGCGGCAAATGCCCGCCATTGGCGACGACCTGCAGTCCTGCGAGCAGGCCGGGCGCCGTTTTGATGTGAGCCTCGTCGTGCGCCCCACCCCCAACCCGAGCTTCCGGCGCGTAGACGCGCAGGTGCTTGATGGCGCCTACCCGGTGCTGCGTCTATCCACCATCATCGGGCGCCGCTGACCATGGCATCCCCAACGCTCTCTCCCTCCCGCCCGGCACGGGGGTTCACGCTGGTCGAATTGCTGGTGGCCCTGGCCATCTTGGCGCTGATGGCCCTGCTGAGCTGGCGCGGCATTGATGGCATGGTGCGCGCACAAGAACAAACCCGCCAGCGCAGTGACCAGTTGCTGGTGTTGCAAACCGCACTGATGCAGTGGGGCACCGACCTGGACGCGCTGCTGCCCTTGCCGCACACCACGCCGCTCGACTGGGACGGCCAGGTGCTGCGCATCACCCGGCGCAGCGCCGCCATGCCCGACGAGGGCGCCCTCGTGGTGGCCTGGGCCCGCCGCGACGCGGGCGGCACCAGCCAATGGTTGCGCTGG
>Ga0209476_10001247_pt1 | contig 17212 bp, 16 predicted proteins | sample KloWWTrecipitate_FD_187179 | JGI IMG/M metagenome (GOLD analysis project Ga0209476, IMG submission 187179) | Active sludge microbial communities from Klosterneuburg, Austria, studying microevolution and ecology of nitrifiers - Klosterneuburg... | ecosystem: Engineered > WWTP > Aerobic digester... | reverse complement strand
CCCGCCCCGTGACGGTGAGCGTCGTCCGTACACGCCCCGCGAGGGTGATCGTGGTGGCTACGCGCCCCGCGATGGTGAGCGGAAGTCGTATCCGCCGCGTGATGGTGAGCGAAAGTCGTACCCGCCCCGTGACGGTGAACGTCGTTCGTTCCCGCCGCGCGATGGTGAGCGTCGTCCGTACACGCCCCGTGAGGGTGATCGTGGTGGCTACGCGCCCCGTGATGGTGAGCGGAAGTCGTACCCGCCGCGCGACGGTGAGCGTCGTTCGTTCCCGCCTCGTGACGGTGAGCGCCGTTCGTTCCCGCCTCGTGACGGTGAGCGGAAGTCATACCCGCCCCGCGAAGGCGACCGCGGTGGCTACGCGCCCCGCGACGGTGAGCGCAAGTCATACCCTCCCCGTGATGGTGAGCGTCGTTCGTTCCCGCCTCGCGATGGTGAGCGGAAGTCATACCCTCCCCGCGATGGTGAGCGTCGTCCGTACACGCCTCGCGACGGAGAGCGCAGCAACTTCGCGCCCCGTGATGGTGAGCGGAAGTCTTACCCGCCTCGCGATGGTGAGCGTCGCCCGTACACGCCCCGTGAGGGTGACCGCGGTGGCTACGCGCCCCGTGATGGTGAGCGTCGGTCGTTCCCGCCGCGTGACGGCGAGCGGAAGTCGTACCCACCGCGTGACGGCGAGCGTCGTCCCTACACACCTCGCGAGGGTGAGCGCAGCAACTTCGCGACCCGTGATGGTGAGCGAAAGTCTTACCCACCCCGTGATGGTGAGCGCCGGCCGTACACGCCCCGCGAAGGTGACCGTGGCGGCTACGCGCCTCGCGATGGTGAGCGGAAGTCGTACCCACCCCGTGACGGTGAGCGTCGTTCGTTCCCGCCGCGCGATGGCGAGCGGAAGTCGTACCCTCCCCGTGATGGTGAGCGCCGTTCGTTCCCGCCTCGCGACGGTGAGCGACGCGGACACGCACCGCGTGCCGGCGTCGACCGGGACCGTGGTGGATACCAGGGCCGTGGCGGCTACGAAGGCCGCGACATCCCGCCCGAGGAAGACACGCGTTCGGTCCGTCCGCGCCATGACGATCCCGACATTCCCGAGAACATCGACGTCAAGGATCTGCACCCGCAGGCGCGCAACGAGCTCAAGACCCTGAGCGCCGAGAACGCCGAAATGGTTGCGAAGCACCTAGCCGCCGCGGCAAGCCTCATCGACGTCGATCCCGCGCTTGCACACCAGCACGCGATGTCGGCAGCGCGCCGTGCCGGTCGCATCGCGATCGTTCGCGAAACGCTGGCGATCACGGCGTACGCCAACGAGGACTTCGCCCTAGCGCTGCGCGAGCTGCGCACCTACCGCCGGATCTCTGGCAAGGACGATCAGTTGCCGCTCATGGTTGACAGTGAGCGGGGTGTGGGCCGTCCTGACCGCGCCCTCGAGCTCGGACGGTCCGTCGACCGCACCACGCTTGATCGCGGAACCCGCGCCGAACTAGCAATCGCGATGTCTGGTGCACAGCTTGACCTCGGAGAGACCGAACGCGCGCTCCTCGAACTCGATGTGCCCGAACTCGACCCCGATGTTGCCTTCCCGTGGAGCCCCGGAATGTTCGCGGCGCGCGCCACGGTGCTTGAGGAGCTCGGGCGTGACGACGAAGCGAAGACCTGGCGCCAGCGCGCCGAGGTTGCCGCCGCGGCGATCGGTGTCGACGACGACGACTTTGACGACGAGGTGGTGTTCATCGACGAGATCGATGAGATCGCACTCGAAGTCGAATACGACGATGAGGAAGACGACCTCGACGGCGATGACCTCGAAGATGACGACGTTGCGGCTGACGAGGTTGTGGCTGACAGTGACGGGGATGCCGAGGCATCCGAAGCACCAATCGAAGAACCCGCGGAGGAGAAAGAGTAGCCATGGCGTTTCTCTCTCGTTCGCGTGAAACGAGCCCGCTCGACGGTGTGGATGTGGTGCTCGCCGATCTCGACGGTGTCGTTTACGCCGGCGCAGGCGCGCTGCCGTACGCGATCGAAAGCCTGACGAAGGCGGGCGAGGGCCGTGCGCTTGGGTACGTGACGAACAACGCGGCCCGCACCGACGTGAGCGTGGCGGTGCACCTTGGTGAACTTGGGCTGAACGTGCAGCCGGCGGACGTCATCACGAGTCCTCAGGCCGCGACGCGGCTGTTGCAGACGTTGATCGCGCCGGGATCCACGGTGCTCGTGGTCGGCGGCGAAGGGTTGGTCGTCGAGCTCGAGAAGTCCGGGTTCGTTGTGACCCGGACGGCTGATGACAATCCTGCGGCCGTCGTGCAGGGCTTCGCACCCGAGGTGAACTGGCTGCAGCTGGCGGAAGCGGCCTACGCGCTGAAGCTGCCGGTCGAAGAGGGTGGGATCCCGTGGGTTGCGACCAACAACGACTGGACGATTCCGCAGTCCCGCGGCATTGCACCGGGCAACGGCACGCTCGTCTCGGCGGTACACACCGCCGTTGGCCGGCTTGCCACGGTGGCCGGTAAGCCCGAGGTACCGATCTTCGACGAGGCGGTCGCGCGCTTCGGCGCGGCGTCGCCGCTCTTCATCGGCGACCGGCTCGACACCGACATCAAGGGTGCGAATGCCGCCGGCATCCCATCGGTACTTGTTCTGACGGGGATCGACCGGCCCAAGCACGTGCTTGCGGCCGACCCCGTGTCGCGGCCGACGTACATCTTGAGCGATTTGCGCGAGCTGCACGAGCCGTATCCTGAGGCGCGCGTGAAGCGCGATGGTTCGGTGACGGTGCGCGACGCGACGGTGCGGATCGAAGGCAATCGCGTGGTGCCCGTCGACCGGGGGACCAGGCAGATCGACCTGTTGCGGGCCGCGGCGAAGGCGATCTGGGATTCGGGGCGCGCGATCTACGGATTCGACGTCGACGAGGCGCTGTACGCCGACCCGTTCCACCGCAATTAGCGTGTGTGCCGTCCCCGCCCGGGCCGGGTGGGGGACGGCACGCGTATTCTGGGTGCATGACCCAGAGCCACGAAGAACCCAGCACCGTCGATGGGCTCATGTCGCGCGTGCGCGTGATTGAAGAGCAACCGCTGGCGGGGCGGGCGCAGGCGTACACGGCGCTGCACACCGAGTTTTCGTCGCGGCTTGAGCAGTCCGACATCGGCACGGCAGCGCGGGCGCTCTGAAAACGTGGAGCGACTCGATACCGCGCTGGTAGCGCGAGGCCTTGCGCGTTCGCGCACACACGCGGCGAAGCTGATTGCCGCCGGAGTAGTCACGGTTGATGGCCAGGGCGTGGTGCGCGCTTCGGCGCGCGTCGCCGAGACGGCGGTGTTGGAGGTTGCGGCATCCGATCACTATGTGAGCCGCGCCGCACACAAGCTCGTCGCCGCGCTCGATGGATTTGACGTCGACGTCGCGGGCCGGCTCGCCCTCGACATGGGCGCATCGACCGGTGGGTTCACGCAGGTGCTGCGCGAGCGGGGCGCAGGCCCGGTGATCGCGGTTGACGTCGGGCACGAGCAGCTCGCAAGCGAGATTCGTGCCGACGACGGTGTGATCGCGGTCGAGGGCTACAACGTCCGCTACATGACGCCCGAAACCCTGGCCGAGGTCAGCGGCATCGCCGCGGCGCCGACCGTCGTGACCGGCGACCTCTCGTTCATTTCGCTTGGGCTCGTGCTGCCGGCGGTCAAGGCCGTCGCGGCGCCCGGGGCCGACATCGTGCTACTCGTGAAACCACAGTTCGAGGTGGGCCGGACCGCGGTAAAGGGCGGGCTCGTCACGAACGACAACCTCCGGGCGGATGCCGTCGCCGGGGTGCTCTGGTCGGCGTGGGACGCCGGACTCGGGACGGTCGGCGTCTTGCCCTCACCAATCGTAGGCACGCACGGCAATGCAGAGTTCTTGGTGCACCTGCGCGATATCGACGCGCCGGGTGCGCGCAATCCGACAGAATGGTTGAGCGTCGTTGACGCGCTGACGAAGGGTGCGACATGACCGCGCAGGAGCGCCGCATTCTGATAGTTGTGCACACTGGCCGGCCAGATTCGGTGGATGCCGCGGTGCGCGTCCGCGATGAGCTCGTGTCTGCCGGGGCCATCGCCGTGATGGACGCCGAGCAGTGGGCTGAGCTGGGCGCCGACCGCGAGCGTTTTCCGCTCGTCGAAGTGCTCGGCCGCGACACCGAGCTCGACCAGGTGGAGCTTGCGATCGTGCTGGGCGGCGATGGCACCATCCTTCGCGCCGCCGAGGTCACGCGTGGTTCTGCGGCGCCGATTCTCGGCGTCAACATGGGGCACGTCGGATTCCTCGCCGAGAGCGAGCGCGACGACCTCGACAACGCCGTGCACCGAGTGATCGCCCGCGACTACCGCGTCGAAGAGCGCATGGCGCTCGACGTGCGGGTGAAGTCGAGCGACAACGAGGTGATCTACAGCACCTGGGCCCTGAACGAGGCAACGATCGAGAAGGCGAGCCGCGAGCGCATGCTCGAGGTTGTCATCGAAATCGACCAGCGCCCCCTGTCGACCTTCGGTTGCGACGGCGTGATCGTCTCGACCCCGACCGGTTCGACCGCCTACAACTTCTCGGCCGGGGGCCCGGTGATTTGGCCCACCGTCGAGGCCATCGCGCTGGTGCCGCTCAGCGCACACGCCCTGTTCGCTAAGCCGCTCGTGGTTGGGCCCGAAGCTTCGGTCGCGATCGAGCTGATGGAGCGCACGACGGGCCGGGGCATCCTGTGGTGCGACGGGCGTCGCTCACACGACCTGCCACCCGGCGCGCGCGTCGTGGTGCGCCGCTCGGCGGAACCGGTGCGCCTGGCGCGCCTGCACACGGCCGCCTTCACTGACCGGCTGGTCGACAAGTTTCGGCTGCCCGTCGAAGGCTGGCGCGGTGCCGCACGCACCGACGAGGGTGAGACCACGTGATCGAGGAGATGCGGCTGCGCGATCTCGGCGTGATCGCCGAGGCGCACCTGGCCATCGGCCCGGGCTTCACAGCCGTCACGGGTGAAACCGGTGCGGGCAAGACGATGGTAGTGACGGGGCTCGGGCTCCTCATGGGCAATCGTGCCGACTCGGGCGCGGTGCGCCAGGGGGCCGCGCAGGCCGCCGTCGAGGGCGTGTGGATCGTGCCCGGCAATGGCCCCGTCGCCGAGCGGGTGCGCGAAGCCGGTGGCGAGCTCGACGCGTTTGGCGAGCCCGATGCGGCCGGCACGCAGCTGGCCGAACTGCACATCTCGCGCACGCTCACCGCCGAGGGGCGTAGCCGCGCCGCGGTTGGCGGGCGCCAGGCCCCCGCGGGCGTGCTCGTCGACCTCGCCGAACAGCTTGTGGTGGTGCACGGGCAATCCGAGCAGATTCGCCTCCGGAGCGCGGTCGCCCAGCGCCACGCGCTCGACCGCTTCGGCGGCCCGGCCGTGCGCGACGCGCTTGCCGCCTACCAGGGGGCGTTCGCACAGTGGCGCGCGACGGCGCTCGATGCCGAGCAGCTTCGGGCCGACGCTGACGCGCGTGCGGCGGAGGCCGCGCAGCTCCGCGTGGCCCTGGCCGAGATCGAAGAACTTGCACCCGAGGACGACGAAGACGCCGCGCTCGCAGCCCGGGCCGAGCGGCTTGGCAACGTGGAGGAGCTGCGGGTGGCGGCATCCACCGCCCGCGAAGCGCTCTCGAGCGAACTGAGCGACGAACCCGACGCCACGGCGCGGCTTGCCGAAGCGCGCCGGACGCTTGAACGCTTCGACGACGACCCGGCGCTCGCAGCGTTGGGGGAGCAGCTGAGCGAGCTCGGGTTTCGGGTCAGCGAGATTGCCGTCGAGCTGTCTGCGTACCTCGCCGACCTCGACACCGCCGGCCCCTACGAGCTCGAGGCCGTGAACGAACGCCGTGCGGCGCTCGCCACCATCGTCCGCAAGCACGGCCCGACCCTCGCCGACGTGCTCGGCCTGCAACGCGACGGCGCGGTGCGACTGATCGAGCTCGACGGCGATGACGAGCGGATCGTCGAACTCGAATCTGCCGCTGCGCGTCTCGCAGAGGCATTGGATGCCGCGGCCCAGCGCCTCACCGCCGAACGCGTGGCCGCAGCCGCACGTCTTGGCGCCGCAGTCACCGAAGAGCTGCACTCGCTCGCGATGCCGGACGCCACGCTCACCGTGGAGGTCACCGACGCCGACCCGTCGACCGAAGGGCGCGACGAGGTCGCATTCTTGCTGAGCCCGCACGTGGGCGCCGCGCCGCGCTCAGTGTCGAAGGGCGCCTCGGGCGGCGAGCTTTCGCGCGTCATGCTCGCGATCGAGGTCGTCATCGCGGCCGGCGACCCGGTACCCACATTCGTGTTCGACGAGGTGGATGCCGGTGTTGGCGGCGCCGCCGCGATCGAGATCGGGCGACGACTCGCCCGGCTGGCGGAGGCATCCCAAGTCATCGTGGTGACACATCTTGCGCAGGTTGCGGCCTTCGCAAACAACCATCTCTCGGTCGTGAAAACCAGCGACGGGAGCGTGACTGCAAGCAGCGTGCGCCGACTCGAGGGCGCCGATCGCGAGGCAGAAATGGCCCGCCTGCTCTCGGGACTTGCCGATTCTGAATCGGCGCTCACCCACGCACGCGAGCTTCTTGAGCTCGCACACAGTGACCGATGATAGAGTCGAAGCCCGTGGCAGACCAACGCGCGGAAACGCAGAACGACACGACCAAGCACATCTTCGTGACGGGTGGTGTCGTCTCCTCGCTGGGCAAGGGATTGACCGCCGCCAGCCTCGGAAACCTGCTCACCGCACGAGGCCTTCGGGTGGTGATGCAGAAGCTCGATCCCTATCTGAACGTCGATCCCGGCACGATGAACCCGTTTCAACACGGTGAAGTTTTCGTCACGGATGATGGCGCCGAGACCGACCTCGATATCGGTCACTACGAGCGCTTCCTCGACATCAACCTGAGCCAGGCGGCCAACGTCACCACCGGCCAGATCTACTCGCAGGTGATCGCGAAGGAACGCCGCGGCGAGTACCTCGGCGACACCGTCCAGGTGATCCCGCACATCACCGACGAGATCAAGCGCCGCATGCGCCTGCAGGCCGACGAAACGCCCAAGCCCGACGTGATCATCACCGAAATTGGTGGCACGGTCGGCGACATCGAGTCGCAGCCGTTCATCGAATCGGCACGCCAGATTCGGCACGAACTCGGCCGCGACAACGTGTTCTTCGTGCACGTCTCGCTGGTGCCCTACATGGGCGCCTCGGGCGAGCAGAAGACCAAGCCCACGCAGCACTCGGTGGCAACGCTTCGCTCGATCGGCATCCAGCCCGACGCGCTCGTGCTCCGCAGCGACCGGCCCGTCACCGAGGCGAACAAGCGCAAGATCGCGCTGATGTGCGACGTCGACGAGGCGGCGGTCGTGAACGCGATCGACGTGCCGAGCATCTACGAGATCCCCACCATGCTGAACGCGCAGGGCCTCGACGCCTACATCGTCCGCGCGCTCGGGCTCGAGAAGGCGACCGAGGTTGACTGGTCGCGCTGGGAGCACCTGCTGCGCGTGGTGCACGACCCGAAGCACGACGTCACGATCGGCATCGTCGGCAAGTACATCGACCTGCCGGATGCCTACCTCTCGGTGACCGAGGCGCTTCGCGCCGGCGGCTTCGCCAACGAGACCAAGGTGCACCTCAAGTGGATTCCGGCCGACGACTGCGAGACGCCGGAGGGGGCCGAGAAGGCGCTCGCCGACGTCGACGGCATCTGCGTGCCCGGTGGCTTCGGCATCCGCGGCATCGACGGCAAGGTTGGCGCGCTGAAGTTTGCGCGCGAGCAGGGTATTCCGACCCTCGGCCTGTGTCTCGGCCTGCAGTGCATGGTGATCGAATACGCGCGCCACGAGGGTGGCCTTGCTGGGGCATCCTCAACCGAGTTTGACCCCGACACCGAGTTTCCTGTCATCGCGACGATGGCGGAGCAGGTTGAGATTCTCGCCGGTGGCGACCTCGGCGGCACCATGCGCCTCGGGCTCTACCAGGCAGACCTCGCTGAGGGCTCGCTTGCCCGCGAACTGTACGGCGAGACGACGGTGTCTGAGCGCCACCGCCACCGCTTCGAGGTCAACAACGCGTACCGCGCGCAGCTGGCCGACGCTGGCCTGCACTTCTCCGGGCTCTCGCCCGACCGCAACCTCGTCGAATACGTCGAGCTGCCGCGCGACGTGCACCCGTTCTACATCGCGACGCAGGCGCACCCCGAGCTGCGCTCGCGCCCGACCGACCCACACCCGCTGTTCCGCGGCCTCATCGCTGCGGCGCTTGAGCGACACCGCGCGAGCGAGCTGTTTGGCGACGACGACAGCGAGTGACATGACGACGACCGCGGACGAGCGCTCGGCGAATGGCTTCGGCCTCGCCGATGAACCGTTCGCGGTCGACGTCGTCTCAAGCGACCTCGCCTACGCAGGCCACGTCTGGGACGTGCGCGCCGACACGTTCGACTACAACGGCCGGCACGTCAAGCGGCAGTACGTCGATCACACCGGTGCGGTTGCCGTGGTCGCCCTCGACGACGCTGGCCGCGTGCTCCTGATTCAGCAGTACCGCCACCCCATCCGCGAGCGCGAATGGGAGTTGCCGGCGGGGCTGCTCGATGTGCCCGGCGAGTCGCTCATCGACTCGGCACGCCGCGAGCTTGCCGAAGAGGCCGACATTGAGGCATCCACCTGGGAACCGCTGATTTCGATGCACACCTCGCCCGGCGGGAGCGACGAGATCGTGCACGTCTTTCTTGCCGGCGACCTGCGCCCGACCGCCGATCCGCATGAACGCGAGGCCGAAGAGGCCGATATTCGTGTCGCATGGATGCCGCTGGCCGACGCCATCGCCGCGGTGATGCGCGGGCAGATGCGCAACGGAATCCTCATCGCGGGCCTGCTCGCGGCCGCCGAGAAACTGCGCCATGCGCCTCGAACGAGTCGTTGACGTCTACCTGCGGCACGTCACGGTAGAGCGCGGCCTGTCGGCGCACACGACCGCCGCTTACCGGCGTGACCTGCGCGACTACCTGGCCTGGCTTGCGGGCGAGGGCATCGACGACATCGAGGCGGTGACGCAGGCAGCAACGAATGGATACCTTGCGGCCCGCGCCGCGGACGAGCCCGCACCGGCGGCATCCACCCTCGCGCGTGTGCAGTCATCAATTCGCGGACTGCACCGCTTCGCCGTCGCCGAAGGACTCGCACAGACCGACCCGAGCGCGCGGCTGCGGCCGCCCAAGCAGGCCGCGCGGCTGCCGAAGGCGCTGACGATCGCGCAGATCGAGCGGCTGTTGGAGGCAAGTTCGGTGCTCGAGGAGGGCGTGGGGGACGACGCCGCGCTCGCCGCGCTTCGCGACCGTGCGCTGCTCGAACTGCTCTACGCCACCGGCGCGAGGGTGTCGGAGGTTGTGCAGCTGGATGTTGACGACCTGGTGGGTGTGGCGCCGGGGGCTGGGGCCACGGCTGCGGGCGCTGGGGCCGGCCGGGGCGCGGGCGCCGGCGACGACGAACCGGGCACTCACGCGCGGGCCGTCGAGCTCGTACGCCTGCGCGGCAAAGGCGACAAGGAGCGCATTGTGCCGCTGGGGAGCTTCGCCCGAACGGCGCTCGACGCCTATTTTGTGCGGGCGCGGCCGATCCTGGCGACGCGGGGGAGGGCGACGCCCCGCGCGTTCCTCGGGCTTCGCGGCGTGCCGCTCTCACGCCAGAGCGCGTGGCTCGTGATTCAGAAGGCGGCGGCCGCCGCAAAACTCGACGTTGCCGTCTCGCCGCACACATTCCGGCACTCATTTGCGACGCACCTCCTGCAGGGCGGCGCCGACGTGCGGGTCGTACAAGAACTGCTCGGGCACTCGTCAGTGGCGACCACGCAGATCTACACGCTCGTCACCGTCGACTCGCTGCGCGACGTCTATGCGACCGCCCACCCGCGCGCCCGATAATGCGCGGGCCCACGACTGAGTAGAATCGGGTGAGGTTTACCAAGCAAAGCGAGGCGTCAGTGGCGGGAAAAGCGATCAAAAACGCGGCAGGGCGGTCGAACGACGTGACGCTCGGTCCGACGGGTCGCCCGTACCAAGGTTTTGCGACCCCACCGAAGCTCGCACAGCACGGCCCCGCGCGCATCATCGCCCTCTGCAACCAAAAGGGTGGCGTCGGCAAGACGACCTCGACGATTAACCTCGCCGCGGCGCTCGCCGCATATGGCCGCCGCGTGCTGGCTGTCGATTTCGACCCGCAGGGCGCGCTCTCCGCTGGGCTCGGTATCGCAACGCACGATGTGCCGACGGTCTACGACCTCCTGCTTGACACCAAGCGCGACCCGCGCGAAGTGATCATTCACTCATCCGTCGACGGCCTCGACGTGTTGCCCGCCAACATCGACCTCTCGGCCGCCGAGGTGCACCTGGTCAACGAGGTTGCCCGCGAGACGATCCTCGCCCGTGTGCTTCGCCACGTCACCGGTGAGTACGACGTGATCCTCATCGATTGCCAGCCCTCGCTCGGGTTGCTGACCGTCAACGCGCTGACCGCGAGCCACGGCGTCCTCATCCCGATGGAGTGCGAGTTCTTCGCCCTCCGCGGTGTCGCGCTGCTCATCGAGACCATCGACAAGGTGCGCGACCGGCTCAACCCGGTGATCCAGCTCGACGGCGTCTTGGCCACGATGTACGACGCACGCACGCTGCACTCGCGTGAGGTGCTCGAACGGGTGGTCGACGCATTCGGTGAAGACGTGCTCGAGACCGTGATCGGTCGCACTGTCAAGTTTCCGGATGCCTCGGTCTCAGGCATGCCGATCACCGAGTTTGCACCCGAACACGCTGCAGCGCAGGCCTACCTCCGCCTTGCGCGAGAACTGGTCGCCCGTGGCGCGGTCGCTTGACGAAACCGCTCCCGCGGCATCTGACCCCGGCTTTCGGGTCGCACTTGGCAACTTCGAAGGCCCATTCGACCTGCTGTTGACCCTGATTTCGAAGCACGAGCTCGACATCACCGAGGTGTCGCTCAGCCGCGTGACCGACGAATTTATCGCGTTCCTGCGCGATCTCGAGGGCGAAGAAGAGCTGGAGCGGGCCTCCGAGTTTTTGGTCGTCGCCGTCACGCTCCTCGACATGAAGGTCGCCGGTCTCCTTCCGCAGGGCGAGCTGGTCGACGCCGAATCGGTTGCCCTGCTTGAAGCGCGAGACCTGCTGTTTGCGCGCCTGTTGCAATACCGCGCGTTCAAGGATGTCTCGGGCTGGTTCGCGCTGCGGCTGCAGGCAGAAGACACCCGGCATGCGCGCGCGGTGCGGCTCGAAGATCGGTTCCGCGCACGCGTGCCCGAGCTGGTGTGGAGCCTGACCCCGACCGATTTCGCGGCGCTCGGCATGCTCGCCATGACCCCGCGCGAGATCCCGACGGTCGGCCTCGGCCACCTGCACGCCCCGCTCGTGAGCATCCGCGAACAGGCGGCCGTCGTGGTCGCCCTGCTGCGCGCCGCCGAATCGCTGACGTTTCGCGAGCTCATCGCCGGGGTCAGCGAGCCGGGCGTCGTCGTCGCCCGCTTCCTCTCGGTGCTCGAGCTGTACCGCCACGCGGCCCTCTCATTTGATCAGCTCGAACCGCTCGGCGAGCTGACGCTGCGCTGGACGGCGACGGTGTGGAACGACGAATCGCTTGCAACGCTTGGAGCCGACTATGACCAGTGACGAAACAGCCATGCCGACCGCGACAGCCACGCCCACCGCGGCGACGGCAACGCAGGTTGAGCGCCGCCTTGAGGCGATCCTCATGGTCGTGGACGAGCCGCAGAGCGTGATTGCGCTCGCCGCGGCGGCTGGTGCGCCCGTACCGGCAGTTCGGGCCGCGCTCGCCACCCTGTGTGCAGACTTTGACGGCGAGGCATCCGGCCCCCGTCGTGGGTTCGAACTGCGTGAGGTGGGCGGCGGCTGGCGCATCTATGTGCGGGCCGAGCACGACACGCTCGTGACCGATTTTGTGACGACGCAGACCCCGTCGCGCCTTTCTCAGGCCGCGCTCGAGACGCTCGCCGTTGTCGCCTATAAGCAGCCGATCACCCGCGGCGCGATCGCCGGGATCCGTGCCGTCAACGTCGATTCGGTCGTGCGCACGCTCGTCGCGCGCGGCCTCATCACCGAACGATTTACCGACGCCGAAACCGGCGCGATTCACTATGGAACGACAGATGCGCTCCTCACGCACCTGGGCATCAACTCGCTCGAAGAACTCCCGCCGATCTCGCCTCTGCTTGACGACGGTACTTCTGGATTTGGCGGGTTCCCCGGTGTTGAGGGCGAATTTTTAGGCGAAGGGATGCCTCGATGAACGACTTCACAGACCCCCGTGGAACCGAGGGCGAACGACTGCAAAAGGTGCTCGCGCAGGCGGGCGTGGCTTCGCGCCGCGTGGGCGAGGACATGATCGTTGCCGGTCGCGTGCGCGTGAACGGCGAGGTGGTCACCGAGCTTGGCACCCGCGTCGACATCGAAACCGACCTGGTCGATGTCGACGGCATCGCGGTGCAGCTCGACACCTCGAAGCGCTACGTCATGATCAACAAGCCGACCGGCGTGGTCAGCTCGATGAACGATGACCGCGGCCGCCCCGACCTGCGCCGGTTCGTCGAGCAGTGGGAAGAGCGCCTCTACAACGTGGGCCGATTGGATGCCGATACGAGCGGCCTCCTCGTTATGACCAACGATGGTGCGCTGGCGCACGTGCTCGCGCATCCCTCGTTTGGCGTGACGAAGGTCTACATCGCCAAGGTCGAGGGCAAGGTCACACCGCAAACGATCGCGACGCTGACGCGCGGGATCGAGCTCGACGACGGGCCCATCGCCGCCGACAAGGCGCGCCTGTTGGATGTCTCAGACGGCCGCGGCCGCGATGGCGCCGCGACCAGCCTGATCGAGCTGACCCTGCACTCGGGCCGCAACCGCATCGTGCGCCGCATGATGGCCGCGGTTGGGCACCCCGTGGTCGAGCTCGTGCGACGCCAGTTTGGGCCGCTGAACCTGGGTACGCTTCCGGTTGGGCAGGCCCGTGAGTTGACTAAGGTTGAACGAGGTGCCGTGTTGACGTTGTCGCGTGACGCCGGCGCAGAAGGCGAGCAAGACAACCACGAGCAGGAGTCATAGTGAACGGCACGGCGCGCACACAGGGCACGGTGCGCATTGTCGGCACCGGGCTCCTTGGCGCGAGCATCGGTCACGCGCTGACCGCACTCGGCGTTGACGTCGCGCTGTTCGACGCTGCCCCCACGCAGCTGCAGCTTGCCATCGACTACGGTGCCGGCCGTGCGGTCCGCGCCGACGATGCGCCGTCGCTCGTTGTCGTTGCCGTGCCACCGGACGTGACCGCCGATGTGATCGAACGCGAGCTCGCCGCGTTCCCGAACGCCGTCGTCACCGATGTGGCGAGCGTCAAGCTCGCCCCGCTGCGTGAACTTCGTGCCCGGGGCGTCGACCTCACGCACTACATCGGTTCGCACCCGCTCGCCGGTCGCGAGCGTGGGGGAGCAATCTCGGCCCGCGCCGACATCTTTATTGGCCGACCCTGGGTGGTCTGCCGCGACGACGAGACCCCGCGCGACGACCTCGCAATTGTCGAGGACCTCGCGCTCGACGTCGGCGCAATGCCCCTCGAGATGACACCAGAAGACCACGACCGCTCAGTCGCCCTCGTCTCGCACGTGCCGCAGCTCGTGTCGAGCTTGCTGGCAAGCCGCTTCGCGACGGCCCCCGAGGGCGCGCTGCGCCTGGCCGGGCAGGGTGTGCGCGACACGACGCGCATCGCCGCGAGTGCCCCCGAACTGTGGGTGCAGATTCTTGGCGCAAACGCCGCCCCCGTGGTCGAGGTGCTCGATGCGCTCGCCGCAGATCTTTCCGACGTCGTCGACGCGCTTCGTGCCCCGGATGCCTCAGGCGCACGCCGCACGATCGCCGAAACCATCAAGCAGGGCAATGAGGGTGTCGACCGTCTGCCGGGCAAGCACGGCCAGAACCGCCGCTTCGACTCGGTGATCGTGATGGTCGATGACCGCCCGGGCCAGCTCGGCCGGCTCTTCGCCGACCTCGGTGAGTTGGGCATCAACGTCGAAGACTTCCGTCTCGAGCACTCACCCGGCGCCCAGTTCGGCCTCGCCGAGCTCAGCATCGTGCCGCAGTCGACACGCGACGCGCTCGATGGCCTCGAATCGCGCGGCTGGCAGATTGCGGGGACCACCCATGACTAATTCACCCCTCGTCGTTGCGATCGACGGACCCGCCGGCAGCGGAAAATCGAGCGTCTCGAAAGAGGTCGCGCGCCGCCGCGCCTTCGCCTACCTCGACACGGGTGCCGCCTACCGCGCGCTCGCCTGGCACGTGCTCGCCCGAGAGGCCGACACCGCCGACGCGGCAGCGGTGATCGCCGCGGCCAACGACTTTGACTACGCCATCTCGACCGAGCCCGACAAGTATTGGGTGCGCGTGGGCGAGACCGACGTCACCGAGGCGATCCGCGAGCCGCACGTTTCTGCCGCTGTCAGCGGCGTTGCGCGCGTGCCCGAGGTGCGCGCCCGCGTGACCGAGCTGTTTCGCGAGATCATCGCCGCGGCGCCCAATGCCGGCATCGTCGTCGAGGGCCGTGACATCACGACCGTCGTCGCACCCGACGCCCCCGTTCGTATTCTGCTGACGGCCGCGCCCGATGTGCGCGCCGCGCGGCGCAGTGCCGAAGTGCAGACTCAGGATGCCGCGGCCGTGGCTGAAGCGCTGCATCAGCGCGATGCATCCGACAGCACCGTGGTCGATTTCTTGACGGCCGCGCCCGGCGTGACCGTTGTTGACTCGACCGAGCTAAATTTTGACCAGACAGTGGATGCCGTCCTCGGCGTCATCGACACGTGTACTACAGGGAGCACCCATGGCTAACGACGAATACGAAGGCCACGACGACAAGCTCGCCGAGCGCCTCGCTGAGCTTGACGAGGAGCTTGTTGCGCAGCGCGCAGCCACGCTGCGCGCCGGCCTTGCAGAGTACGACCTCGACGAAGACGACGCCGAGCTGCTGGCGGGCGTCTCTGACGACCCGAACGCCGTCACCTACACGCCGGCGCTGCCGGTTATCGCGATCGTTGGCCGCCCGAACGTGGGCAAGTCTGCGCTCGTGAACCGCATTCTCGGGCGCCGCGAGGCCGTTGTCGAAGACACCCCCGGCGTGACCCGCGACCGCGTGAACTACAAGGGCGAGTGGGCAGACCGCCGCTTCACCCTCGTCGACACCGGCGGGTGGGAGCCCGACGCGCGCGGCATCGACGCATCGGTCGCGGCTCAGGCCGAGCTCGCGATCGAACTGTGCGACGTCGTCCTGTTTGTCGTCGACGCCATGGTTGGTGCGACGAGCACCGATGAGGCTGTCGTCAAGATGCTGCGCCAGAGCGGCAAGCCCGTGTTCTTGGCCGCGAACAAGGTCGACGATGTGCGGCACGAGCCGGAGGCCGCAGCACTGTGGAGCCTCGGCCTCGGCGAGCCGTACCCCGTTTCGGCGATCCACGGGCGTGGCGTTGCCGACCTGCTCGACCAGATCATGAAGGTGTTGCCCGCGATCTCGGCCGTCGCAAAAGACGAGGTGGGTGGGCCGCGTCGCGTTGCCATCCTCGGTCGCCCGAACGTCGGAAAATCGTCGCTGCTGAACAAGGCCGCCGGTGAAGAGCGCGTCGTCGTCAACGACCTCGCGGGCACCACCCGCGACCCGGTCGATGAGCTCGTCGAGCTGGCCGGCAAGACGTGGCGATTCGTTGATACCGCCGGCATCCGTCGTCGTGTGCACCTGCAGCAGGGCGCCGACTTCTATGCATCGCTTCGCACGACGACCGCGCTTGAGAAGGCCGAAGTTGCCGTCGTCATGATCGACGTCACGCAAGAGATCAGCGTGCAGGATGTGCGCATCATCGACCTCGTGCTCGAATCTGGCCGTGCGCTCGTGCTCGCGTTCAACAAGTGGGACCAGCTCGACGACGATCGCCGCCGCTACCTTGAGCGCGAGATCGAGCAAGACCTCGCGCATGTCGCGTGGGCGCCCCGCGTCAACATCTCGGCCCGCACCGGCCGCCACATGGAACGCCTCGTGCCCGCGCTTGAGAAGGCGCTCGAGTCGTGGGATCGCCGGATCCCCACCGGCAAGTTCAACGCGTTCATCGCCGAGCTCGTGGCCGAGCACCCGCACCCCGTGCGTGGTGGCAAGCAGCCGCGTGTGCTCTTTGGCACGCAGGCATCGTCGCGTCCGCCGACATTCGTGCTGTTCACGACCGGGTTCCTCGACCCGGGCTACCGTCGCTACATCGCGCGGCGACTGCGTGAGCTCTACGACTTCGAGGGCACCCCGCTTGTCATCAACATGCGCGTGCGCGAGCGCCGGACCCGCTAGTCCCACACCCGCACGCGGCTCGTCGGCGCGGGCGTCATCATACTGAGGAGCACCGTGAGCGAGATCGATCCAAAGACAGGCGCCATCCGTCGCGCGAACGAACCGAGCCTGACGGGCGACACCTGGGTGACGGCACCGACCGGCGAGCGGTACTGGGGTCGCTTCGGCGCCGCGGGCCTGCTGGCGATCGACCCGCAGCGCGGCGTGCTCCTGCAGCACCGGATCCCGTGGAGTCACTTCGGTGGCACCTGGGGGATTCCGGGTGGCGCCCTGCAGCAGTTCGAGTCGGCCGTCGAGGGTGCGCTTCGCGAATCTGAAGAAGAGGCCGACTCACCGCCCGACGCCCTGGCGCCGCGCGCGACGAGTGTGCTCGATCTCGGCTTCTGGTCGTACACGACCGTGATCGCCGATGTCACGACGCCGTTCGAACCGTACATCTCTGACTTCGAGAGCCAGGCCCTCGAATGGGTGCCCATTGAGAAGGTCGATGAGCTGACCCTGCACCCGGGTTTTGCTGATTCGTGGCCGGCGCTGCGCGACGTGGTGCCGCGGCATCCGCTGCTCATCGTCGATGCGGCGAACGTTGTGGGCGCGCGCCCCGATGGTTGGTGGAAGGATCGCCCGGCCGCGGCCGGTCGCCTTCGTGAGGGCTTGTCGTCGCTTCGCGCCGTGGGGGTGGATGCCGCGGCCCTCGGTCTCGGCGGAACCCGCTGGTTTGCCGACATGACGATGGTGCTCGAGGGCGAGGCTCGCTCGCTCGAAGCCGATGACGGCCCGATCGCCGTGG
>Ga0209476_10001240_pt1 | contig 17276 bp, 13 predicted proteins | sample KloWWTrecipitate_FD_187179 | JGI IMG/M metagenome (GOLD analysis project Ga0209476, IMG submission 187179) | Active sludge microbial communities from Klosterneuburg, Austria, studying microevolution and ecology of nitrifiers - Klosterneuburg... | ecosystem: Engineered > WWTP > Aerobic digester... | reverse complement strand
TTGCGCGCGCGGCAGCTTCGTCAATGTCCGCGACAACGACACAAAACCCGTCGACTGTCAACCGCTTCGCGATTGCCTGGCCGATGCCGCGCGCGGATCCGGTAACCAGCGCGGTGCGTTGTTTACTCATATCGTTCTTTCCTCTGTTTCGCCATCATCGCGGCTCAACCGAAAACCTTACGGCGGTGCGTTCCGCGCCCTCGATGTCGACTTCGCCAAAGGACGGAATGACCACAACATTAATGCCGTCCAGCAGCAAATAGCCACGCGCGATGGCGGCCGCCTTGATGGCCTGGTTGACGGCACCCGCGCCGATCGCTTGCACCTCAGCGCGCCCGTGCTCGCGCACGACGCCCGCGATCGCGCCGGCGACGGCCGTCGAGCGCGAATTCGCGGATACCTTGATCAACTCCATTCTTTGGCTCCTGTTGCATTGTCAAACGTGTATGTCAAGGCCATGTCCGGCGCAATCCATTGCGTCGTGGGCGCGTTGAAGTGGAAGAGAGAGCAATGTTGTGCGCTGTGCCTCGAACAGGCGACATGGGCTTCTGAGCTGCGCGACGGAGTCTAGCAGAACAATCCGCGCGGGCATCCCTTAGCGTTTCGGATCAAGCGACGAGAAGTAGTCCCGGATATAGTCGCGGAGCGCGGCCGGAACATCACCAGTTTGAAGCGCCTGGTCGGCAGTTTTTGCGTACTCGCGATAGACCTGCTGATACGGCACGATGCTGCTGCCTGGGAGCGCCTGGCGCGGAGCGCTGTTTGGGTCCGGCGATGTCTGGCTTTGTGACTCCGGCAATGCGACGTTGGCGCCGGTGGGATTCAGCCGGCTACCCGGGGCATACACGCTGTTGTCGGTGCCGGTGTCTTCTGAGTGGCCCGGGGTGATGGAATCGCCCGGACCGCTCGAACCGGGTTGACCGCCCTGCGCTTCGGTAGGCGCGCCGCCCTGTCCTTGTCCCGGTTCGCCCTGCTGACCGGGTTGATCGGATGGCGAGCCCTCGGACCCTGACGATGCCCCTGGCTGAGACTGCGGGCTGTTCGCGGTCTGCCCTGCCGCCTCGGCGACACGCTGGCGCGCCTCCGCGGCCGACTGCTCGGCCGACTGGAGCTCAGTCTCAGTGGCCTGGGCCTGGCTCGATCGATCCAGCGAATCCGCAGCCTGTCCGAGTTGCTGCTGGGCCGATTCGGCTTTGCCTTGTCGCAAGTCCTGAGCGGCCTGGCGCAATTGGCTCGCGAGTTGGGGATCGGAATTCTGGACCTCGCGGGCCATCTGGTCGAGCTGATTGGCAACCCGCTGCTGTTCGGTTTCGCTGAGGGCCTGGCCATCCTTGCTTGTGAGCTTCCGCATTTGTTCCGCGGCTTTTTGAAAGTCGCCCTGGGCAAGCGACTCGGCCATCTGTCGGGTCAGTTCGTCGGGGGTCATGGTCTGCCCGGCCCGGCGCAGGTCCTCGCGCGCCGCTGGATTTGCATCGTTTTGCAGCGCGTCCAGGCGGGCCTCGGCCTCGTTCAATGCGGCCAGGGCCTGTTCTGGGGTCACGCTGGCGTCCTCGAGACTGCGCCGGGCCTGGTCCAGCGCGTCCAGCGCGCTCTGCTTCTGGGCCTCGCTCAGAAAAGGCGAGTTTTCAATCGCCTTTTCGACCTCTGCGATTTTCGCCGCCTCGGCCCGGGTTGCCTCATGAAACTGCTCGCGTTCGGCGAGCACAGTCTGCTGCGGATTCGGCAGCCCCAGGGCGAGGACAAGGCTCAGGCCAAGGACTGAGGCGATGGCAGCATCCCGGCGCGAAATACGCAGCGGAAGGGCGCGTCTCGGATCTACGCCGCTCGCCCGGTCTAGCGCGTCGGCTGACTGCAGCCGGCGAATCGTGTCATTGCTGACGTTCAGCGCTCCGTCACGGGCTTCCAGGGCTGTCGACAGGCGCTCCTTGAGGTCGAGCCGATGGTCAAACTCGCGCGCCCATGAGAGCGTGCTTCGGCGCGCGCCGCGGACCCAGGGTGCGCCAAGCGCGATGGCGGCGCCGCCAACTGCCGCCAGAATGCTGATCGAGACCAGGCGGGGCAGGCTGATCAGCGGGATAATCCGGGCCGCGATCGCCAGGGCCAGGGAGATCCCAAGGCCGCAGGCCAGCCCCAGGAATAGCCAGCGCAGACCGCGCTGCCAGCGCGCCCGCATGCTCCATGCGCGCACAAACCCCGTCAGGTCATCCACGCGGCGAGTTTAGCATGCCTGGGTGATAATCTCGGTCATGAGCTTGGAGTTTCGCGCCCTGGTCGTGGACAAAACCGCTGACCGGTTTTCGGTGGAAGTCAAGCGCCTTGGCCTGGACGACCTTCCGGCCGGTGGGGTGCTGATTCAGGTGGCCTATTCGAGCGTCAATTTCAAGGATGGACTCGCCTGTTCACCGACCGGCAACATTGTTCGGAAATACCCTTTTGTGCCGGGGATCGATCTGTCGGGGATCGTGGTCGAGTCAAGCGATCCGCGCTTCAAACCCGGCGACCACGTGATCGCCACCAGCTACGACATTGGCGTGTCGCACTTTGGCGGATTCAGCGAATACGCGCGGGTCAAGGCCGATTGGGTGCTGCCATTGCCAGAAGGGCTGACCTTGCGCGAGTCGATGATTCTCGGCACGGCCGGGTTTACGGCTGGCCTGGCCCTGCAGTTGCTGGAGCGTAACGGGCTCGACCCGAGCAGGGGCCGTGTGCTGGTCACGGGCGCGACCGGCGGGGTGGGCAGCCTGGCCGTCAACCTGCTGGCCGGGGCCGGGTACGAGGTCACGGCCTCGACTGGCAAGGCCAGCGAACACGCCTTTCTGCGCGATCTCGGCGCGGCCGAGGTGCTGTCGCGCGAGGACGTTTCGGCCGAAAGCAGCCGGCCCCTCGAGAAAGAGCGTTGGGCGGCGGTGATCGACTCGGTTGGCGGCGCGACGCTGAGTTACGCGATCCGCGCCACGAGGTCGGGCGGGGCCGTCGCGGCCTGCGGACTGACCGGCGGGACCGCCCTGTCGACGACCGTCTTCCCCTTCATCCTGCGCGGGGTGAGCCTGCTGGGCGTCGACTCGGAGAAATGCCCGATGCCGCTTCGCGCGGACACCTGGGGGCGCCTGTCAACCGATCTCAAGCCGAAGGCACTTGACCGGATCGGCTTTGAGATCGAACTCGAGGACATCCCCCGGATAACGAGCACGATCCTCAACGGTGGAATCCGCGGCCGGGCAGTGGTCCGGCTGAGCGGCCAGAACTGAATGCTGCCGACACCCGAAAGCGAGACAAACCAATGCCCCCAATCTTGACCCGCTTCGATCCAAAGGAACACGGCTTTCACTTCGCCAACCGATTTGTCAACACGATCGTGGCCCTGCCGGGTGGCGACAAGGTCACCACTTATGGCCGCTGCGGCGGGATGGCCTACACCGTGCTGGACTTGTTTCGGGCGAACCAGCCCGTCCCGCCTTTCACCGAGGCCGAGTTTGCCGGCTTTGGTGGCGTGCCGCCGGATGGGCATCCTCTGGCGGGCTACATCTACAAACGCCAGCTCGAGTCGTTCGCAACGTTTAGCGCGCTCAAGTTCTTTGAGTGGTCGCTGACCCCCGACGGCCCCACGTTTTTCAGGCGCGGCGTGACCCGCTGGACGCGTGAGGATGAGTTTCCTAAGCTGCGCCGATCGATCGACAATGGCATCCCGGTCCCGCTTGGGCTGATCTTTGCCGATGAGGTGTCCGAACTCGCCCACAACCACCAGGTGGTCGCCTATGGCTACGAGGTCGACCCCGCCACCGAGAGAATCGAGATCCTGATTTATGACGTGAACTGGCCTGACCTGCCGGTCCGGCTCGTATCGGATAAAGGCGATCCTCACTTTCATGAGACGTCGCCGGGCAACGAGCTATGGCGCGGGTGGTTTGTGCAGGACTTCGCGCCCCGTCTTCCGCCTCCGGACCTCGCTGATGTGACGGGTCTTGCGGTGCCAGGCGCGCGCGGTCTGCCGGACAATCCCATCGCGCCCAAGGCCAGGCCGACCCGCCAGTTTGCCGTTTCCTTCAGCAAGGTCTCGATCCTGCATGATGAGTCGCGGGATTTCGACGATGCGCTGTGGCTCGAGTTTGACGTGGCCGGAGAGACCGATCGCTGGCCGGCGCGTGGAACGAAGACCGTTACGCATGGTAAGTCATACCGGCTGAACAAGCGCTATGTCGTTGAGGTCGCCGAAGACGCGGCTCTGAGCGTCTTTGTCAATGGCGTCGATGAGGACAATGGCGTTCGGTCGATGGGTCAGCCTGGATTTGACAACGACCAGCAGGCTGGCATCGTCTCACGCCGCTACACCGCCACCGAAAACTGGGGGGTCGGCGCGCATGAGGAGCGTTCGGGCGGAGGCCCGGGCGGGTACATTATCAGCTTCACGATCGAGGCTCTATGATGGACGCATGATCGCAAACGGTATGGCGAGATCACAATCCCCGCGCTTCGTGCGCGGATTGTGATCTCGCCATCTCTTCGGTGACTCCCTGGGCCGGTTTACAGTTTACAATATATCTCCGGGAGTCACTGATATGAATCTGCCAATTGCCGAAGGCGAGTTTGAGACGCTGGACGCCATCCAGCGCCGAGTTCTGTGGTTGTCAACCCTGATGATCCACCACGCCAACCACGTCCGGCCCAATGAGGATGGGGTGAAGGTGGGTGGCCATCAAGCTTCCTCGGCCTCGTCAGTGACGATTCTGACCGCGCTTTACCTCAAGTTCTTGCGCCAGGGTGATCGAGTTTGCCCCAAGCCGCATGCGTCACCGGCCTTCTGGTCGCTCATGTATCTGATGGGCGGGCTGCCCGAAACTCAGCTTCGACGGTTGCGTGAATTTGGCGGCCTGCAGAGTTATCCCAGCCGGACCAAGGATCCGCCCCTGGTCGACTTCTCGACGGGATCCATGGGCCTGGGCTGTGCCGCGCCGGTCTTTGCCGCGTTGACCCAGAAATATGCCCACGCCCACTTTGGAGAGACGACGGCCTCCCGCTTCGTCACGATGAGCGGCGACGCCGAGCTGGACGAGGGCAACGTGTGGGAGATGCTCCTCGACGAGTCCATGGCCATGGACAACGCGTTGTGGATCGTCGATCTGAACCGGCAGAGTCTTGATCGGGTGGTGCCCCATATTCGGGCGGCCCGGCTCAAGCGTATCTTTCAGGCCTGTGGCTGGCGGGTTTTCGAGGCGAAATACGGGGCGAGGCTGCAAGCGGCATTTGCCCGGCCTGGTGGCGAAGCCCTGCGCGAGGCCATCGACGCGATGGACAACGAGGAGTATCAGAGCCTCATTCGCAGCGATGGCGCGGTGGTGCGCGCCGCTCTGGCCGAACTCTCGCGCGGCCCGGAGATCACGGCCTGTCTCGCGGGTGTATCGGATGCCGAGCTGCCCGCTCTGCTCGCCAATCTCGGCGGACATGACCTGCCGGAACTGATTCGGGTGCTCGAGAAGTCAGAGGTGACCCCGCCTCAACCCACTGTCATCCTGGCCTACACCATCAAGGGTTGGGGCCTGCCCGTGGCCGCCGATCCGCTCAATCACGGCGCATTGCTCAGCCCGGAGCGTTTTGCGGCCTTTCGTGAAAGCCTCGGCATTGCGGAGGAGGCTTCGTGGGCGGGTTTTTCGCCGGGTTCGAAAGAGCACGCGCTTCTGTCGGCGGCCGCTGCGCGAGTTGGGATCGGGGCGCCCCCGGCCCAGCCGGCGGTGACGATCACCAGCGCCGATATCCCGCTTGAATTGAACGCGACGAGCGCGGCGATGGCCTCCACCCAGGAGGCGTTTGGGCGGGCCCTGCTTCGTTTGGCCGATCTACCTCAGGTCGGCAAGCGAGTCGTCACCGTGAGCGGTGATGTCGCCAGTTCGACCAATTTGGGCGGGTGGATCAACCGGGTGGGGGCGTTCTCGCTCAACCCCGGCCGGGACTACGAGATCGGGCGCAACACCACCTTGCGCTGGCAACCCGGGCCGGGCGGCCAGCACATCGAATTCGGGATCGCCGAGACCAATGTCTTTCTGGCCCTCAGCATGCTTGGCCTGTCGCGCGAGCACAACGGCCAATTGCTATTTCCAATTGGAACGGTCTACGACCCGTTTGTCATCCGGGCCCTCGACGCGATCTTGTATGGCGCCTACTCGGGCGCGCGGTTCATCTTCGCCGGCACGCCCAGTGGCGTCACCCTGTCGCCCGAAGGCGGCGCGCATCAGGCCACCCTGACCTCGTCGCTTGGGCAAGAGGTGCCGCTGCTCGACTTCTGGGAGCCGTGTTTTGCGATCGAACTGGAGTGGGCGCTGCTCGAGGGACTGCGCCAGTGTTTGGACCGCAAGGCGGGCCGGAGCACCTTCCTGCGCCTGTCCACTCGGCCGATCGAACAGCGCCTGATCGAGCCGGCCCTGGCTCGCCTGGGGCGTGACGGTTTACGCGCCGCCGTACTCAGCGGCGGTTACGCCATTCGTCCGGCCCGCGGAGAAGGACCGCTGGTCCACATTGTTACGACGGGTGTGCTCGTCGCGGATGCCCTGGCCGCCGCGGAAGCGTTGGCAGTGGAAGGCGTGGACACGAACATCATCCACCTGGTCAGCCCGCGCCGGGCCTACACAACCTGGCGCGAGGGCAGCCGCACCGACCGGCACCTGTTCGACTCGCTCATCCCGGAGGGCCAACGTAGCGCGCCCATCGTCACGGTTTGCGACGCGGCCAGTCACTCGTTGGCCTGGATTGGTTCGGTCTACGGTCAGCGCGCGCATCCGCTTGGGGTCGATGTGTATGGCCAGAGCGGGAATCGCGAGTCGGTCTACCGCTACGTCGGCATCCACCGCGACAACATCATCGCCGAGGCATTGGCGGCAGTTGACGACTAGCCGACGAAACCTCATATCTTGAAGTGAAATCCCCGCCCCGGCCTGCGCCGGGGCGGGGATTTCACTTCAAGATATTTCCAGGGCATCAGGCTTCCGAGCGCGAGTACAATCGACCCCATGAGCAGCCAAATTGACCCCAAGGCCCGCTATTTGAAATCTCACGAGTGGGCGCGCATCGACGGAAACCTCATTGTGTGCGGCATCAGCGATCACGCTCAGGAAGCGATGAGCGACCTGGTCTTTGCCGAAGTGCCGCGCGTCGGCGCGAAGTTCAAGGCCGGTGATATCTTCGGCGTCGTCGAGTCGGTCAAGGCCGCTTCGGACGTCTACATTCCTATCGGCGGAACGATCGTCGAGGCGAACACCGCTCTGGAGACATCGCCTGAGTCAATCAACAAGGATCCGTATGGGGCCGGCTGGATGATCAAGGTCCGACCAGACAATCCGGATGAATTCCAGAAGCTCATGGACGCGGCCGAATACGAGAAACATCTGCAGACCGAAGAGCACTGATCTGACATGAACTACATTCCGCACACAGACGCGGAGCGCGCGCGCATGCTCGCCGCGATCGGCGTCGACCGCATCGAGGACTTGTTCGACGCGGTCCCCGAGAAGTATCGCTTTCCAAAGCTCAAGCTCCCCGCGCCGCTGACCGAGATGGAAGTGGCCTGGGAGATGCAGAGCCTCTCCGACGCCAACGCCGACGTCAACCACTATGCGTGCTTCCTTGGCGCGGGCGCCTACAACCATCACATCCCGAGCCTGGTCAACCACCTGATACTGCGGGGCGAGTTTCTGACTGCCTATACGCCGTATCAACCTGAAGTGAGCCAGGGAACGCTGCAAGCGATCTTTGAGTTTCAGTCGATGGTTGCTCAGTTGACAGGCATGGAGATCGCCACGGCCTCGCACTATGACGGGGCGACGGCGTTTGCCGAAGCGGTGGCGATGGCGGTGAATACCACCCGGCGCGGCAAGGCGATCGTCTCGGCCGGCGTCCACCCGATGTATCGGGAGGTGTTGCGCACCTATACCCAGTTCAATGAAGCTGTCACCATCGTCGGCGACGAGGTCGACCCGAACGGGTTCAAGGACATTCACGCGTTGGCGGAGATGATCGACGAGGACACCGCCGCGGTGTGTGTGGCCAATCCGAATTTTCTCGGACAGCTCGAAGACCTCGAGGGTCTGGCGGAAAAATGCCACGCAAAAGGCGCGATGCTGCTCATGTCGGTCAACCCAACCGCGCTTGGCTTGTTCAAGACCCCGGCCGAGTACGGGGCCGACATCGTCACCGGCGAAGGACAGCCGCTCGGAATTCCGCTCGGATACGGCGGTCCGTATGTCGGCTTTTTCTGCACCAAACGCGAGTACATGCGGCGCATTCCGGGCCGGATCGTTGGCGAAACCGTGGATAAGGAGGGCAAGCGCGGCTATGTGCTCACCCTCAAGACCCGCGAACAGGATATTCGGCGCGAGAAGGCGACCAGCAATATCTGCACCAATCAGGGGCTGATGGCGCTGTGCGCGGCGATCTATTTGAGCGTCATGGGCAAGAATGGTCTCGAACAGGTGGCCAACCTGTGCTACCAGAAGGCCCATTACGCGGCTGACCAAATCGCGGCGCTCACCGGTTATTCGGTTGTTGGCAGCCGCCCGTTTTTCCACGAGTTCGTGGTGAAATGCCCGGTGCCCGTGGCCGAAACGAACGCCCTGCTGCTGGATGACTTCGATGTCATTGGCGGCTACGACCTGGGCCGGGACTATCCGCATCTCAAGAATCACATGCTGATCTGCTGCACCGAGCAGAATACCAAGGACGAGATCGACGCGCTCGTGCAGGCCCTGGATGCCGCGCGCGACGACTTGGCCGAGTAACGCCCGTTACGGCCGCATCCCGTCTCGCGAAACGCGCGGCCAGGCCGAAAGGGCCGCGCGGGCATACCATTGACCCATGGCAATCTACGATTTTGCAGTCATCGGAGGCGGGCTGGTTGGTCTGGCCACGGCTCGAGCGCTGCTGGAGCGATTTCCTGGCAAGACCCTTCTGTTGCTTGAAAAGGAAACGAGCTGGGCATCGCACCAGAGTGGTCACAACAGCGGGGTGCTGCATTCGGGAATCTACTATCGCCCGGGCACGCTGCGGGCCAAGCTCGGACGGGAAGGACGCGCGCGGATGGTGGCTTTCTGCCGCGAGCACGGGATCGCTCATGATGTGTGCGGCAAAGTCATCGTCGCCACCGAAGAGCGTGAACTCCCGCTTCTGGACAACCTGCTCAAGCGCGGTCAGGACAACCAGCTTGAAGTGCGCATCATCGATCAGCGCGAATTGCGCGAGATTGAGCCGCACGTGGCGGGCCTGCGGGCCATCCACGTCCCGGCCACCGGCATTGCCGATTACCGCGGGGTTGCGGCTCAACTGGTGAAGTTGTGTCAGGATCGGGGCGCCGATCTCAAGCTAGGCACGCGCATGCTCCGCCAGTCGGCTCAGGGAGGCATTGTCACCCTGGAAACCAGCGCGGGTGAATTCCAGGCCAGTTACGTCGTCACGTGCGGCGGACTGCACGCCGATCGTCTGGCGCTGCAGGCCGGCGCGCAGGTCGATGCCCGGATTGTGCCGTTCCGCGGCGAGTACTTCCACCTCAATCCGGCCAAACGCGGTCTGGTCCGCAACCTGATCTACCCCGTGCCCAACCCGGATTTCCCGTTTCTGGGCGTGCATTTCACCCGGATGATCGACGGCGACATTCATTGCGGCCCGAATGCCGTCTTCACCCTCAGCCGCGAGGGCTATCGGAAAGTGGATGTGAATGTGCGGGATGCCTGGGAAGCGATCACCTTCCCGGGCTTTCAGAAGCTGGCCGCCAAGAACTGGCGGATGGGCTTTGACGAGATCGTGCGCTCGTTCAGCAAGGAACGCTTTGTCAAGACCCTGCAGCGCCTGATTCCGGAAATCCAGTCCAGTGACCTCAGCCCGGCGCCCGCGGGTGTGCGGGCCCAGGCCTTGACCCCGGCTGGCGGGCTGGTCGATGACTTTCTTATCGTCGCCGGGCCGCGTTCGCTGCACGTGTGCAACGCGCCGTCTCCAGCCGCGACCGCGTCGCTCTCGATCGGCGACGAAATCGCCCTCCGGGTCGAGTCGGCGTTGTCCTGATTCGGGCCGCATCCTGGGAGCGCGGGCATCTTGCCCGCGCGGTCCAGGGGGAACACCGGTCAAAGCCGCCAACGGCCAGGATCGCGCGGGCAAGATGCCCGCGCTCCCATCGCGCGTCGCTTTCGGAGGTTAGCGCCGGCCGCCGTTGTCTCCTGCCAGGCGGTTGACGGACTCGGGCGCGCCAAACACCGCCACGGTATCGCCCGCCTTGAGTTGGCGGGCGTCCGGCGGGTGCATGTCGGTGCCCTCACGGGCGTGGATCATGACAACGCTGACATCGTAGCGTTGTTCGATCGAGCCGACCGTCAGCGCGCTCAGGCTGGACCCATCCGTGATGACCAGACGCGACACGCTCAGCGGGTGGCCGTCGACGGTCACAGGCTGGCTGAGATCAACCCCGGCCGCGGTTGCGGCGAAGAACGGCGCCGCAAGGCTGGTGGCGCTCATCGCAGTGAATCCAAATTGCTTGCGTAGGGCATCGGCAAAGTCGTCGTCGAAAATCCGCACGACCACATCGATCCGAGGGTTGAGCGCGCGTGCCTTCAAGGCGATCTTCAGGTTGAGCGCATCATTCTGAATGGCGAGGATGATCGCCCGGGCCCGTTCGATCCCGGCCCCGAGCAGCACGCTGTCGCGGGTGGCGTCGTCGATGATGACCGGCACATCCCGCGCCCGTATCTCGCGGGTGAGATCCTGCCGGTCGTCCAGTTCGACCACAACGAGTTCGCGCCCCATGTCGCGCAACTGGTTTGCCACTCGAAAACCCAGGTGACCCATCCCGATCAGCACAACGTGATTGCGAAAGGTTGATGCGACCGCCATTTCCCACTCCTTGCTTCGCCCGCGGCGATTGAATAGTTGCGCCCCGAAATCCGCCAGACCAAGGCCCAGAATCCCCAGGCCCAGAATGGGCAGCGCATAGTAAAAGACGCGCAAGGCGTCCGTCTGCGGAAATCGATCGCCGCCCTGGAAAAAGACGAGCTGGATCATCCGATAGACCGTCTCGCCAAAATTGGTGTGGGCTTCCTCGGGCGGCTTCGGCACGAGCGTCCAAGCGATGCTGCTCAGCAGGATCACCGCAGCGAAGGCGGCGAGTGGCCACTTGAATTCGTCCAAGAGCAGTAAGGTGTCCCGCCACCCGGCCTTCAGCCGACGGCCCCATCCGCGATCGATCTGTCCGCTTTCCACGGCGCAAGTGTACCGAGAAGTTTCCCACTTCGTACAATAGCGACATGATCAACGTTGCTTCTCGGGCCGCCGTCGACGGCGCGTCCTGGCGCGGGCCGCTCATTCGGCCGCTCTACGCCTCCTACTGCTTTGCAAACCTGCCGTCGGCGATTGAGCGCCGCTTGACGGGCAAAGGACAGACAAATCTGCCGCCCGACACCCTGGCTGGCCTGCCGGAACGCTGCGATACCGTCATCCTGTTCTTTATCGACGCGTTTGGCTGGCGCTTTTTTCAGCGCTATCGCGAGCGCTATCCCTTTTTGCGCCACTTCATCGACAACGGTGTCGTCTCAACCCTGACGTCTATGTTCCCGTCCACGACCGCCGCGCACGTGACCGCGATTCATACGGGTTTTACACCAGGACAATCAGGCGTTTATGAGTGGTACCAGTACGAACCGACGCTCGACGCCACGATCCTGCCGCTGCCGTTCTGCCTGCCGACCGACAAAACCCGCGACACTCTGTCAGCCCTTGGGTTTGCCGCTGACAAGTTTTTTCCGGCCACGAACATCCATCAGCGCTTGGGCGCGGCTGGAGTGGATACGTTTGTCGTGCAACCCGATCACTACTCGCGTGACGCCACCGGCAAGGCCCTGCATGGGAAGGCCCATGCAATGGATTACAAGACTCTGCCGGAGGCGCTGGTGAGGCTGGGCGAGATGCTGGCCCGGCAGCGCGGCCCGGCCTATTACTTCCTCTACTACAGTGACATCGACACGCTCGCCCACGGCTACGGCCCCGAAAGCGATGCGGTTGACGCCCAGGCCGACCAATTCCTGATCACCCTCGAGCGCAACTTCGAGCGCCTGCTGGGTAAGCGCAAGGACGCGATCTTCATCCTGACCGCCGATCATGGCCAGGTCGAGGTCAGCCCGAAGACATGCATCTACATGAATGAGAAGCTGCCCGCGTCAAAGCGTTGGTTGCGGACACATGCCAACGGCGAGACGATCTGGCCGAGCGGCTCGGCGCGCGACACGTTCTGGCATGTTCGTCCGGAAGCGCTGGATGAAGCAACCGCGGCCTTTTGCGACTTGCTGAAGGACAAGGCCGTGGTCGTGCAGACCTCGGAGCTGATCGAGGCGGGCTTCTTTGGCCCGTCGGTTTCCCAGGCCTTCCTCAGCCGGGTCGGGAACCTGACCGTGCTGCCATTCGCCGGCGAATCGGTGTGGTGGAAGGTCCCCGGGCGCCTCGAGCAGCGCTTCTTCGGCCATCACGGCGGGCTCACCCGTCAGGAAATGGAGATCCCGATGCTGGCCTGCCGGTTGTAAGAAAGCGCGTGAATCGGTATCCCCCGGCGAAGCCTGGCGATACCGATTCACGCATCAAATTTGATTCAGGATCGCTTGCCGGCGCGCATCGTATTCGGTCTGGGTGATCAGTCCCTGCTGAAGCAATTTCCCCAGCTCGGCCAGCCGATCGGCGGCCGCGCCGGATTGGACTGCCTGCGGCGGTGGCGGCCCGCCCAGGGTGTTCTTGGCGTCCAGGATCGCCCGCTTGAAGCCGACCGGATCGGGCAGATACAACATGCGGTTCAGCCCGACCTCGGACGCCGTCATGATCACGAGATGGCCAAAGTTCAACACACGGCCTGTCGCGGACTGGCTGAGCATGATGTCGTTGACCTTCTCGAGCGACGAGTCAATGCTGCTCTTTGCAATCACGCCGTGGACCTGGATTACCCGGCGGGTGGTCACGATGTTGGTCGTGTTGACCCAATTCAGGACCGTTCGGGCCAAACCGATCAGGGAACTGAGCACGATAAACGCGCCAATGAGCTGTGGAATGGTGTTCGAGATGAGCGAGAGCGGCCTGCGCCAGTCATCGAGCGCCTTCATCAGAAAGCCGATGTTCGATAGCGGCCCGTCGCCGCGCGCCAGGGCGATGAAGAGCCAATACAGCAACAGCAGCAAAAACATCTGCCAGAACAGGCCCACAAAGGCGTTCAAAAGGACAACCCAGTGCGGGCGGCGTTGCGCGACGATTTTTTCATCCGAGCTGACGAGTTTCTCGATGTATCCCATAACTGTGGTTATACACTGTTACGCAAGAATCATCCGGCGAGATCAGCATCCCCGCGCTTCGCGGAGGATGCTGATCTCGCTCCCGCCGCCAGCGCCTCCGGCAGAAGGGCATCGCTGATCGCCATCTCACTCAAACTGAGAGTGTTGCGAATACGGGCGACCCGGGCGCCGAGGCTGTCTGGCCGGCCGCACATGCGGAGGGCCAGTTGAATCGCCTGGTCCTCATCTGCCGCCACCCACGGGATCTTGACCCGCCACAGGCCGAGCAGTCCGGAGGTCAGCGCGTTCATCCGCACCGCGTCCCAGTCGACCTTGGCCAGCAGGCGCTCGGTGACGATGTCGGCCAGCCCGATCCCATTCGCGTTGCCACCCGTTTCGGCCGTCAAATCCAGGGCGACGATGACGTTGGCTTGTGGATGCCCGGGATCGGCGATGCCCGGGATGAAGAGCCTGCCGATCGTATTGGTGTCCATCCCGGTCCCGCTGATGTTCTTTCCCATCTCCTCGACGATCAGTACATCCAGTTTGTCGAATGGGATTCGGGGCAGGAGCGCCTGGGCCCGGGCCAGGAGGGCTGTCTCGGCGGGTCCGCCGATCTCGGCCCCGGTAAGGCCATGCACTTCGGCCGTCTGATGCGCGGCATTTTCCAGGATGGCCAGACCGCCCAGCACGCGGCCGCGTTCGATCACGATGCGCGCAATCGGCGGAATCAGCCCGCGCAGGCCGTCCGGTCCGCGGGCGTGAATGGCCTCGGCCACCGGCTGCTTGCCCAGGCCGATGGCGCACATCTTGGCCAAGCCGCTTTGAATGGGCCCTCCGAATGAGGTGTGTGGTTTGACCCGATTGATGATGACGGTCGCGTCGGCCTCATAAGCATTGCGATCCATTCGGGCAGGGGCGCCGCCGACCTCTCCGAGCGCGACCGTGTCCATGCTCGAATGAATCGGGCAGCCGGCGCTGGCCTCGGTCACGCCCAGATCGCGCAGGACCGCGCGTTGGCCGTCGCCGGTAGCGCCCCCATGCGAACCCATGGCCGGGACGATGAACGGTGCTGCGCCCGCTGCCCGGAGCGTGTCCACGGCCGCCCGCACGATCACCGGCAGTCCATGGATGCCGCGGCTACCGACCCCAATCGCAATGCGCATGCCAGGCGTGATCCGGGGCAGCGCGCAACGCGCGAGCGCGGACCGCACGGCCGCGCCGATATCGCCAGCATCCGGCGCCGGCCAACTGAACGTCACGGGGTGGAGCGGGGGAACTTCCACCCGCGGGAAGCGTGACAGATCGCGAATCACGGGGTCGAATTGCATGGGTCGATGATAGCGCCAGGCAGGACGGCGCTACAATCAAACGTTATGGCCCGCGATTCGCGCCGCCCGCTTGAGGCGGCCCTCATCGCGCTGACGTCGATGGCGTTGGCGTTGGGCGTCGCCTGGGCGCCGCAGACGCCGGCCGCGGCTGTGCTTGAACAACGACCTGCGGCAACACCTGGCGGTCCTCGCGCCGGCCCAACCGGCATCCCCGTGCCGGCCGGCTTTCCCACGCCCATCCCCGCGGCGCCGACCCCGCTTCCAACCGCTGATCCACGCAAGGCGCTCACGGCCGAGAAACTCAATCAGGATATCAAGATTGAGGCCGGCGATGCGCCCCTGATCAAGCAGGCCGCCGGCACCATTAATGTGCTGCTGATGGGCATCGACATCACCCTCGACCGCCGGCTTGCCCGCACGGATACGGTGATGGTTGCCAGCATCAATCCCGAGGTTCCGTCGGTCAGCCTGCTTTCCATTCCGCGCGACCTGCAGGTGCGCATTCCGGGACGCAGCGAGGACCGGATCAACACCGTTAGCGAATATGGTTACCTGTCCGACTATCCGGGCGGCGGGCCCTCATTTCTGGCGGCTGTGCTGCGCAAAAACTTCGGGATCAAGATCGATCACTATGCCCGCATCGACCTGAACGGGTTCATGAAGGCCATCGATGCGCTGGGCGGGATCGATGTGCTGGTCGAGTGCGAGATCAAGGATACGTTTTTTACGGTGAAAGGCCCGGATGGAAAGATCATCAGCGGTGTTCAGCCCGGCCTGGTCAGGATGAGCGCCGCCCAGGCGAATTTCTACGCCCGATCGCGCTACAGCACAACCGATTTTGACCGGGCCAGGCGCCAGCAGCGCATCCTCAAGGCGATCGCTTCGAAGGCCAAGAGCGGCAATATCTTCAACAATCTGCCCGCCCTGATTGGCACGATCCAGGAGAACTTTGATACCGATCTCAGCCTAATCGATGCGCCGTACTTCATCGATCTGGCCCGGCGGATGGACAACCTTGCGATCAAACAGCGGGTAGTCACCTACCCGGTGGTGGAGTCCTACCTGCGCCGCGATGGCGCCCAGGTGTTGCGGCCCACCAAGGACACCATCCCTTACATCGTCGAGTCGCTCGAGCCGCCGCAGGCCGTGCCGGGCAACAAGAACCTCAATCGGCCCACCCTCGAAATTGTGAATGCCTCGGGCCGCAAGGACATGGAGTTACTGGCCGCAGAACGCATGGGCGTCGAGGGTTTCAACGTCGTCAAGATCAGCCGTGCCGATGTCGTTAAGCCCCGCACCCAGATCATTGATCTTCAGGCCACGCCAAAGGGGACTGCGGCCACCTTTCTGGTGCAGTTTTTTGCCCTGCAAGCCGCAGACGTGTTGAGCCAGCCGTCGGCCGGCGCGGCGTCCCAGATTCGCCTTGTTCTGGGCGAGGACTACGAGTCGTGCCCGAACACGAGCAATGCCGCGCGCGAGCGCCAAACCCTGCCGGGCAACGTGGATATTGCCCCGACAAGGGCGCCATAAGCTGAAGCCCGGTGCGTCCTTGTTGGGGTCCACCACCGCGGTGCACGCCAACTCGGACCGTGGATCAACATATGTCAAGAATCGAACCAACTGATGCCGAACTATGGACCGCGGTCGTTGCGGCGCACCACGCCTTTTCAATCGCGTTGCGCGAATTAGTTAGCAAGTCGAGTGACAGTTCCGAGATTATTCGTCATGCGCTTCTCGGTGGAGAACGAGCGACGGCGTTATATGTTCTCAAGTCATTGAGTGTCGACGAAATCCGAAAGTGCGCCAAGGAGCTTGTTTTCTTGTCGAGCTTCTCGCACGGCGCAGTTGACTTTGTTCGAACCATTCTCCTAAGGCTTCCCCGGGAGTATTTGATCGGTGTCATCCCCTCAATTGCGGAACCCATACTCTCGTCTGGTACGTATGACGAATATCGGCGAATTCTTGAACTCTACGAAAGGATTGATGGAGCATTGACCGAACGGCTCGCACGTCGAGCGGCGGCGAATGCGGATCCCGATATTCGAGAGGCGGGGATTGATTTCTTGAACCGGTTGGGCAAGAGCGCCAACGAATAGGGTGAACGCCTCGGGTACCTAGAACTACAACAGGATGAGGCGCGGACTTGAGAGGGTTGATTGCCGCGGATGAAGGCCTCCAACAACACGTAGGCGCGGGACTCGAACGTCAGACCGGCAATACCTCGGGTTGGGCCGGAATTTCGCTCATCCGCGATATGGATCCCGCGCGAAAGCGCGGGATGACAGGCAAAGAACTGGCAGAACGCGCACCTGGCGGGCGCGCGCTACGCCGGCACGATCTCAATCGCCTGCCACTTCGTCCGGCGCAGGGTGTTCATAAGATCGAAGATGCGCTTCGCGAAACCGAAGCGGGCCTCGAACCAGGCGTTGATCTGGACGTCCTCTTCGGCTGACTTCAGGCGGGCGGTCGCCTTGATCCATTCGCCCTTCGGCTCACCCCGTTGCCCGCAGGGCATGATCCGGACTTGTCCGTTGTTCCGAATGCGCTTGACTTTGCCCGCGTCGGATACGGTCCGGACGTAAAACTTGCTGTCGTGCTCGACAAACCAGACCGGCGTGGCGACGGTGACACCGCTCTTGCGGACCGTTTCCAGATTCAGGAATTTGTGCGTTTT
>Ga0209476_10001221_pt1 | contig 17415 bp, 18 predicted proteins | sample KloWWTrecipitate_FD_187179 | JGI IMG/M metagenome (GOLD analysis project Ga0209476, IMG submission 187179) | Active sludge microbial communities from Klosterneuburg, Austria, studying microevolution and ecology of nitrifiers - Klosterneuburg... | ecosystem: Engineered > WWTP > Aerobic digester... | reverse complement strand
CATTAACGAAAACCCCTTCTGGAAGGGGGGAGACAACCCGCCGCACTCCAACGGGGGGGGGGATAGGGTCACCTCTGGAGAGGTACTACTAACAGGGGGTTCGATCAGCACAAAAGAACTAGTGAACAGGTGTACACTGAACATTTGTTCACCTGTAAATTTGTACACTGGTTTTTTGTATACTTGAACGGATGTACACCTGTCAATTTGACCGCATAGCAAATACTGTGCCAATATCAAAATGACTTCCGCTCCGCAATTCGAGCTTGGTTGTCAGTTTGACCGCTGGTTGTCAGCTCGACTACATAGCAACTATCGTGCCATATATCAAAATGACCTATAGTGAACATTTGATTTTAGGGTAAATCGACGAACTATTTTATTTTGAGTACTACCAGCCATATTGCAAAAAACGTCTTAGAATCGACACCAGGGGCCTTAGATTGGATTCCACCCAATAGTAGTATTTTGGAATTTTCCCTATAGAATAGCTGTGCATTGTGCCGATGAATTATTTAGGAGAATCTTTTACAATTCGCGTCCTAGGGGGTTGCAATGCTTAAAATTTATGCTCTAATGGCTCTTGTCAGTTGCAGTTTGCTTCTGACGGGTTGCAGTGTTCATCGGGTGACACTGACAACCGAGATCAAAGGTCGCCCGATAACGATAGGGATAGACTATGGCAGCGAAAACGCTAGCCCGACAAGAGTTTGTAGGCCGTTTACTTCAGGTGCTCAAAAATGACGTGCGAGAGTTTGGCCTAGCCGAACTGCCCGTCGTCAATCCGCCGATCACTCGCGAACAGGTGGACGCCGCAATCAAGCGGGCTGGTTTGCTTCGCGTGGTCGTTAAAGGTGCAGAGATTGTTGTACCTCGATCAGCAGAGTATGGTAACTGCAATTTGGAGAGCACCTGGTGTCAAGACCTGACAAACGTCCGCCGGATCAAGCTAGCTCGCAGCTAGTTTGACCGCACTTGATTTTGGTTTGTATCGTCGCCTCGTTTTTAGGGCGGCGATTGTATCTAGTTTTTTTTGAGGACTGAGAACATGAAAACCGCAGTTTATCCCAGTAAGTTCGCCGCAAAGTTTGGCTTCGCGGTTCAACGTGGCGACAAAGGTAACGCTTTGAGCCACGACACTGGAAAACCCGTTGCCAAGATGGACCCGGTTTACTGGGCTGGCTGGCTGAAGAAGAACGGAACGAGCACTGCTAAGGTGAGCGCGAAGAACAAGACGGATGGACCAGGTAAACAACTTGTGCCGGTCGTTAAGGCCATGTTTGTGAAGTCTCAAACGCAAGGTTACTTGACGTTGCAGGACATCGCAGAAATCGCGGGCTTGTCGCTTGTCAATTATGGGGTGGGATCGAAAGATTTCCGCAACGTAGTTAATAAGGTAGTTCGTGACGGGTGTTTGGCAGAAGGTGTTCGCGGCTTGTCGGTAGGCGAAGCTACCACGACGATGGATATTGGCGATGCTACCGCAGACGACGCCGACGTTGCAGCATTAATGGCTCTACTTGCCTAGTGGCTGTGGGGTGGGGGGCTAGTTTGGCTAGCCCTTCCCGCCGTGTCCACTTTGTTCCGATTAGAACCTTCGAAAGTTTAGACCATGTTAACAGAACTTCGCTCAGCCAATTGGAAACCATGCAAAGCCACCGTTGCCGAGGTTATCGCACTCAGCCCCGAAGTAGCCAAGCTAATCGAGGCAGCACGAACCGCATCCCAGAGGGTTTGGGAAAACGACACAATTCACGAGGTTATCGAACAAACCGGATTGCCAGTAGACGTTGCAACCGTTGCCGTCAAGCATAGTCGCATGACATCGACAGCCAGGGTTAGGGCATTGCAGATCGCTGAGATTTTAGCCGACTTGCAAACCGCAAACGCTCAGCCTAACGACTAGATGACAAAGACCCGTCAGGCTACCCCCTAAAAAGGGTAGCCAAATTTTTTCAAACTGAATAGGGAGTACCCTATCAGTTTATTTTTGGTAGTGTATTGAGTACAATACCCTACCCATTCTAATACAGAGAAGGAATAGGCAAGCCTATCTGATTTTCCTGTACCCCATACACATCCAATCTCACACTCTCAAAATATAGTCTTTCCCAAACAAAAACATCACAATCCAACCCCAAACACCCTTAAAACCCAAACCCAAAAATCAACTGGGAGCATAAACATTACTGTCTATTCTAAACCAAAACCTCAAACCCTCTATCTATCCTATCTATACCTTAAAAGAGTATTATATATATAGTTATAAACATTTTTATTTAAAGGAAAAACAATAATGGCTTCACAATTTTCAACCCACAACCACAAACTAGAAGCAGCTTCAGCACACGTTAAAGAAACCAAAGAATTAAAGAGCGAACTAAACCAAAAGCGTTCTGAAGAAGCTAAGATTAAATATGAAAAGGCTCAAGCAGCAAAAGAACTACAGCTTAAAGCAGAACTCAAAGCACAAGAAAAACTTGCTGAAGAAGAATTAGCAAAGAATAAGACAGAAGATAATAATGCCTAGTCAAGAACAGCTTGAAATAATATACACTATAGCCAAACAGCTTTCTTCAAATAAATGGATTCCAGGTTACGATAAAGAAGACATTGAGCAAGAAGCTATTATTATTGGAATGAAAGGTGCTTATAGGTATAATGGAAGTATCCCGTTTGATAAATTTATCGGGAACCATATGAGAAATCGCTTAATAACTTTAAGACGGGACAAATACATTAAACCTGGATGTTCTTGCGGGGAATGTAATAAGTGTAATATAAATTCTTCAATAGTATCTATTATGTCTGCTTCTGATCAAGACATATCTGAAAACATCTGTGATAATTCATTTGATAATATTGAATCACAAGATCTTCTAGAATATTTAGATGATTTTATCCCCGCCGATCTTAGAGAAGATTATCTAAAACTATTAAGCGGGATTACTATTCCTGCCAATAGAAAAGAAAAATTAAAAGATATTATTAAGGATGCTTTAGATGGCTAAAAAGATAATTGATCAAAAGGGAAAAAAGTCTGGTCCTTGGTCTGCTGCTGATAAGCAATATATAAGCGATCAAGCAGGAAAAATTGTTCCAGAAGCTATTGCAGAAAAGCTTGGGAAGAATGCTAAAAGAGTTAGAGACTACATGGCCAAACAAGGTCTTATGAAGTACTACTACAAGGATGAACTAGAAAAAGATCAGTTACAAAACATTAGAAAAAGTAGATACTGGGAAACTTTACAAGAACAGTTTGATGCTTCTGAATTAGATTCCTTCGAGTATCACTGGAAAAATATTGTAAGACAGTTTAGAGATGATATTCTACATACTGAAGAAATGCAAATAGTAGATGCTATTAAGCTTCAACTAATGATGGACAGAAATCAGAAAAAACAAAAACAAGCAATGGATCATATTGATTTTCTTAAAGGTGAAATTCAAAAGGAACATAAAAAGAAACCTCCTAATGAAAATCTAATTAAGGGCTACAGTCAAGATTTAGCAGCTTGTTACTCTGGTATAGAAGCTCTTGATAAAGATCACGTTATGCTTTTAAAAGAGAAGAATAGCTGTCTTCAAAAATTAAAAGCTACTAGAGAGGGTAGAATAACTCAAATAGAAAATAATAAGGCTAGTTTAACTTCTTGGATAAAAGAAATATATACTAATCCAAAATTAAGATATGCTCTTGGGCTACAAATGGAAAAGATGAGAATAGCTACAGAAGCAGAATATGAACGATTATCAATGCCCCATAAGTATGCCGATGGTATGATTGACAGACCCATTTTAAACCACGAAACAATATGTATGACTTCGACCCAGAACAATATAGAAGACGAGGAAGATATAGTAATTCAAGAAACGATAGAAACTATGAACCAGTTAGAAGAGAATGTTTAAAGCGGGATAAACATAAGTGTGTAATGTGTGGTTCAAGGAAAAGCTTACAAGTTCATCATATTATAGAATATGCTAAGAGTAAAGCTTTAAGAAATGAGATATCAAACCTTATTACGCTTTGTAAAAAACACCATTTAGAAGTAACCGGAAAAGAAAGGCATTATGTCGAACTATTACATAATTTAATAAAAAAGAATGCCTAAAAAGAAAAACGATATATTTCCTGGATTAAAATTAAATAACCTTACCGTTATAGAAATAGATAAAAATTCTGGCGGACATTGTAAACACTACTATTGGCTTGTGCAATGTGATTGTGGTAACATTATTAAAAGTAGATCTTGCAGTATAAGAAAAGGAAATATTAAATGTAATAAATGTTTTTCTGGAGAAGATTTAACAGGAAAAATATTTGGGGGAAAATTAGGTAAAATACTTGTAATAGGATTTGATAAATATGATTTTAGATATAATAGAAGAAGATCTATGTGGAAATATAAGTGTTTAAAATGTGGTAGGGTTAAATCTGAGACTGGAGATGTTATTAAAAGGAATAATATATCTACTTGCGGAGATACTAAATGTATTCCAAAAGGAGTCAATCATCCAAAATATAATCCAAACTCAAAACAACTATATGCCAGAAATGGGCAAAGACATAGAGATTGGTCTAAAAGTATTTTCATTAGAGATAATTACAAATGTGTTATTTGTGGTTGTAAAAATAAAATTCAATCACACCATTTAAACGGTTGGAATTGGGATAATAAAAATAAGTTTAATATTAATAATGGTATAACATTATGTAGCGGAAAACCAAATGGATGTCATTATAAATTTCATAAAAAATATGGATCGGGAAATAATACTTTTGATCAATTTTTAGAATATATTAAAGATAATAAAGAGCTATTTAATAAACTACTTATAAGAAAAGATTTTATAATTTTATGAAAATTTTTGTGGATAGTCGCGAACAAATTCCTTTTGATTTCTCTTTTTGGGGATTTGAATCAGAAATAATTTGCCTGAAAACTGGAGATTATTATTTTGAAGATTATCCAGATCTTGTTATAGAAAGAAAAAGAAACACTGGAGAGATTGCTATTAATTTTGGACAGAAGTGGAAACAGTTTGAAGCTGAGTTTATAAGAATGAGTGAATATAAACATGCTTATCTTATCTGTGAATTTCCTTTAGAGAATCTTGATGTTTTTCCGGATAAATCTGGAATACCCAAAAATAAACTTTCAAATATAAGAATGCCAGGATGGCTAATAAAGAAAAAACTTTTTGAAAATTGTTCTAAGTATAATATTAAACCTTTATTCTTTCACGATTCCCAACAAGCCCAACAGGGTATTATAGAAATTTTAAATAGTATATGATAGACTTAAAAAACAAAACAAAAGAAGAAATAGATAAAATAAGAGATGATTATAAAAACTATGGTGGATTAGTTTTTAATGATGATACTTTATATAACCCACTTCAAAATATTCCAAAAGAACTTGAAGAAACTCCACACCTTTATTATACATGGTTATTATCAAGACAAGAATATTTAAACTTTTTTTGTTCAGAGTTTCTTAATGTAAATCCATTATTATATCAATCCTGTATTATTCAAGAGCTTTGGAATAGAAAATTTCCAATGTTAATAGGATCTAGAGGTCTTGGAAAAACTTGGATGATGGCTGTTTATGTAATGATTAGAGCAACATTGTTACAAGGAAGGAAAATAGTTGTTGCTGGGGCATCTTTTAGACAATCTAAATTAGTTTATGAATATTGTTGTCAAATATGGAATAGTGCGCCGCTATTAAGAGATTCTGTTAGGTCTTTTTCTAGCGATCAGGGACCAAAGGGTGGTAATGATGCTGTTCATTTTAAAATAGGTGAATCTACAATCATATTTATTCCTATTGGGACCGGAGGGACAATTAGAGGCCTAAGAGCCAATGATATTATAGTCGATGAATTTTCTTGTTTAGCAGATACAACATTGGTAGAAACATCTAATGGTTTAGAAAGAATATCTGACTGTATAAATGATAAAAATCTTAAACTTTACAATCGTTATGGTAACTTAGAAATACCAACAAAGAGAATTAAAACCCCCCTTACAGATGTTTATCAAATATCAGTAAGAAATGGTTATAGTTTTAAATGTTCGTCTATTCATAAAGTTTTAACAACCAATGGTTGGAAACTAGCAAAAGATTTAACGAATAAAGATAGTTTAATATTTGAAAATAATTATAAATTTCCGACAAGAGAAATAGATGGATTAACAGAAAATATAGCAGAATTAATAGGATTATTAGTATCTGAAGGATCTATTAATAATAAAAATTATATATCTATATCTGGAAGTTCTTCAGATTTAATGGAATATTTAGACAAACAGTATAAATATTTAAACCCAAAAATATATACAAGAAAAGCATATATTGATTATAGGGGGTGGAATTGTAAAGAATGTTATGCGTTTAATATTCATAATACTGAATTTAGAAAATTTTTATTAAATTTAGGATTAGACTATTCTCTTGTATATGATAAAAAAATACCTTGGTCTATTTTACAATCTCCTAGAAATATTATTATTAAATTTTTAAATGGTTTGTTTAATGGTGACGGAAGCTGTTTTGTTTTTGAAAGTTCTGGTAAAACACGATTTGGAGTAGCTTATTATAGCGTATCAGAACAACTTATAGACGAATTACAGGTATTACTGTTTAAACTTGGGTATATTTCAAACAAACAGGTTAGAAAAAGCAAAATTAGCAATAAACCACAATGGATGCTTAGATTAAATGGTCAATATGCATATGATTTGGCTATAGAATTAAATATACCAAGATTTAATAATATAATTAAAGAAAAAGAATATGAAATACATCAAAGAACAGATTGTGTAAATTTTAGAAATGGATATTATTGCGCCGAAGTATATTATATGGGAAGAAGTTATAATCTTGGATCTAGAGTTAAAACTTACGAAAAGGCTATAGAACTTGTAAATAATTTTTTAGAAAAAAATCCAAAATGTTTTAAAGTTAAATCTGTTAAAAAATTAAAAGAAAAAGAACATCTTTATGATTTTACTTTACCAGAAACGCATTCTTTTATTGGTAATGGATTTATTCAACATAATTCTCATAATAAAGAAATATTCGAGAATGTTATTGCTGGATTCGCTGCTGTACAAGGTTCTCCACATGAAAAAGTTGCGGAAAAATTAGAAGAAGATTTTAATAATATGTTTGGTTTTGATGTATTACAAGAAAAAGATGATTTAAATATATCTAATCAAATTATAATTTCTGGTACTGCATATTATCACTTCAATCATTTTGCACAATATTGGGAAAGATGGCATAAAATAATATCTTCTAAGGGAAGACCTGAAAAATTAAAAGATATATTCCCAGACGGTATTGAAGAGGGGTTTGATTGGAAAGATTATTCTATTATAAGAATACCATATAATATACTACCAAATAAATATATGGATGATGGTAATATAGCTAGATCAAAAGCAACTTTAAATTCTGGTCTTTTTACAATGGAGATGGAAGCTGTCTTTAGTAAAGATTCAGACGGGTTTTTCAAAGCAACCTTAATAGAATCTTGTGTAGCATCTGATCATAACGAAATAGAAAAGAAAGATGGATTGATTAATTTCTTTCCAAGATTGAGTGGAGATCATGACAAAAGATACTATATGGGTGTTGATACAGCTTCTCAAGTGGATAATTTTGCTATTGTTATTATTGAGGCTCATAAGGATCATAGAAGAATAGTTTATTGCTGGACAACCAATACAAAAGAATTTAAACAAGGAAGAAAGTCTGGAATAATTGCTGAAACAGACTTCTTTAGATATTGTTCGGGTAAAATTAGAAGTTTAATGTCTAAATTTCAAATTGAAAGAATAGCAATAGATTCTCAGGGTGGTGGTAGAACAATTTATGAAACACTACATGATAAAGCTTCTCTAAAACCAGGAGAACAAATGATTTGGGAAGCAATTGAGCCTGGAAAGATTAAAGAAACAGATTCAGAAGAAGGTCTTCATATAATTGAAATGGTTAACTTTAGAAAACAAGAATATACGCTTAATGCTAATCATGGTCTTAAAAAGGATTTTGAAGATAAGGTATGTTTGTTTCCTGAATATAATCCAGCTATTCTTGCGTCATACGCAAACCTTGAGGGTAAATTTGCGCAGGAAATGGAAGATTGTATTGAGAACATTGAAGAACTTAAGAGGGAATTAACGCTTATTGTTGTTACTTCTACTGCTACTGGTAATGAAAGATTTGATACGCCTGAAAACAAAGCTTCTGGAGTATCAGAAACATCTAGAAATAAAAAAGATAGATATTCTGCTTTAATTATGGCTAATGCTTCCGCAAGAAAAGATTATCATGACGAAAACGATTATTCCGCAAGATCTATTGAGCAGATTGCTAATAACTCTTTAGGAAGAGAAGATGCTGCCTATATTGGACCAGCATGGATAATCGAAAGATTAAATAACCTATATTAAGAGTATTTATTAATAGCATTGGTAATTCAATTAGGTTTTTAGCGGAAAATATAATGTCAGAAAATAAGAAAATTGAAATAGACGAAGATATCTATGAAGGTTTAGAGCCAATTATAAAATCTAAAGCTTCAAGAACTTTTGAAGGTTGGAATAATGATACTTCTATAAAAAGTGATTTTACAAGAGAAGATTATAATCATTTTCGTCAATCAACAGAAACAAAAAGTAGAGCGTCTAGTGTATCATTGTGTCAAGAAGCATATGATAAAGTAGGTATTATTAAAAACGTAATAGATCTTATGTCTGATTTCGGATCTAAAGGTATTACAATTAGACATTCTGATCCAAAAATAGATAAATATTGTCAAAAATGGTTTAAGACTGTTAATGGTCCAGAAAGAACAGAAAGATTTCTTAGCTCTTTATATAAATCTGGTTCAGTTGTTATATATGAAAAACTTGGAAGATCTACTGACGAAATTAATTCTAAATATATACCTATTCAATATACATTTCTTAATCCAGCGGTAATTGAAGTAGAAGGAGAAGACAAAGGTATTATTCCTTCTGACTTTAAATATAAAATAAAATATTCTAAAAATACATTAAGATTAATAGAAGAAAAAAAGATTCAGTCTGTTATTCCAGAAGATCTTGCAAAATATAAGAGTGCAGAATCAGTTTTACCAGATAAAAGAATATCAGTATATAATTATAAAAAAGACGACTGGAATTTTTGGGGAAACTCTATAATCTATGCTTTATTAGACGATTTACAGGTTCTTGAAAAGCTTAGATTATCAGATATAGCAGCTTTAGATGGTGTTATTTCTTCTGTTAGATTATGGAATGTAGGTAGAATTACAGACAATCCTCAAACAACTATTTTACCTACTAAAGCACAGCTTAAAAAAGTTGCTTCAATGATATCTAATGGTGTTGGTGGTGGTTCTATGGATCTTGTTTTTGGTCCAGAATTAGATTTTAAAGAATCAAGTACTAATATTCACCAATTTCTTGGAGAAGGTAAATATAAGCCAACCCTAGATTCTATTTATGATGGACTAGGTATTCCTTCACCATTAAGAAGTGGTAATAAAGGTAATGATGCCGGAAACACAATTTCTCTTAAAACACTTATTGAGAGATTACATTATGGAAGAATGTTAGTAATAGATTTCTGGACAAAGCAATTAAAGAAAATATTTAAAACATTAGGATTTAAAACTACAGAAGACCCAATTGTAGATTTTGACCATATGATTCTTACTGATGAAGCTGCTGAAAAGAAGCTTTTGTTAGATATGGTTGATAGAGATATGATAGATTTTGAAACAGTAAGAGGAAGGTTTAATCTTATTCAAGATATTACAAAAAGAAATCTTATTAAAGAAACTGCTGAAAGAGGTAATACTGAGCCAGTTAAAGCTGGGCCTTTTCATAATGCTAGTTCTAGTGATGAAATGAAAAAGGGATTATTACAATCTGGCACAGTTCTTCCTAGTGAAGTTGGTTTAAAACTTAGTGTTTCAGATCAGGAAGTACAAAAAAGATTTAAAGCTAATCAAAAAGCTAGTAAACCAGCGGCTTCAGCTACCTCTAATGTTGCTAAGAAGTCTTTTTCAAATACTCCTGGAAGACCTAAGAATCTTACCGAAACAAAGAAGAGACAAAAGAAGGCTTCAGCTATAGTTTGGGCATCTAATGCTCAAAAAATAATATCAGATATCTATACACCAATAGTATTGAGTATTTATAAGAAGAAGAACGTTAGAAGTTTATCTTCCGAAGAAACTAATAATTTAGAAAATGCTAAAGCAAAAATATTATTATCATTAGAACCATTTTCTGAAGTCAATGAAGAAACAATATTAAAGTCAATTGGTAAAAAAATAGATCTAACTGATCTAATTGAATTTTGGAAAGATACAGAAAACGATATTGGTGAATTAACAATTATGCAAAAAAGAGAAATTAACAGTATTTTTTACTCAGAAAGATTAGAATAATGTCAAAAGTTGTTGTTACATATGATACAGATACTAAAGAATTACAAATGACCATTGATGGACAGAGTAGAGGACCATTAGAAGAATTTAATGTTTATTCTGATTCTCAAGGCGAGGAAAAATATGGTTATTTCCGTGCTAGTTTTAGAGATATTAAAGAAAATGGTGTAAGATATTCTCTATCTGCTCATGGTTCAAAAATAGAAGAAGATAACGAGTTAGAAAGCTTTATAAGACAAGCTTTAAAGAAAAGTGATAAATAAGAGTATTTATTTATAGATAAAGACTAATAGAAATAAACTATGATAATTTACAATCAAGAAAAACAAGACGGACTAGAACAAATACTTTTATCTAAAGCCTCCGTTAGTTTAGATTGTAAAGTATTACCGAAATTAAACGTATCAAAAGCTGTTAAAAACACAAGCTTAGATATTCATAATTTAGATTGTATTTTAGTATCTGTTGGTTGGAATGAAAATGATGACGTTTTTGATAAGCTAGAAACTTGGAAAGCAAGATCTACACCTATCAATAAAAGATTCAATTTCATGCATAATGAAAAAGATATTATTGGACATATTACTTCTGCTTCTGTTTTAGATATAGATGGTAATATTATTCCCGATGATACTAAAGAAGAAGATCTTCCTGACTTTTTTGAAATTTCAGTTGGATCAATACTTTATACATTTTGGGAAGATGAAGAACTCCAAGCTAGAGCAAGTAATTTATTATCAGAAATTCCTGATGGCAAATGGTTTGTTTCAATGGAAGTACTTTTTCCAAGTTTTGATTATGCATTGACTAAAGGTACAGAACAAAAAATAATAGAAAGAGATGAAGAAACATCATTTCTAACAAAATATCTTCGCATTTACAACGGTAAAGGCGAGTATGAAGGATGGAAAGTCGGAAGAAAATTAAAGAATATGTTTTTTAGCGGTAATGCTCTTGTAAATAACCCTGCTAATAAACGATCATTAATAACTTCTTTTAATTTTAACGGGGCGCAAGCTTCTACAAGTATTTTTAACGAGGTAAACATGGCCGTGGATCAAAAAGATTACGACAAAGCTGTTGCTGAACTTGCAGTCTCTAAAAAAGATTTTGAATCAGTAACCACAGAAAGAGATTTGCTTAAGTCTAGTGCTGAAACATTCAAGAATGATTTAGAAGCATCTAAAGCACTTAATGCTGAATTAAAGAAAGAAGTTGAAGCGGCTAAGGCTGAATCAGCTAAGAAAGATGAAAAACTTTCAGAAGTTAACAAGAGTTTAGCAGAAGTATTAGAAAAGGCAAGAGATCAAGGTAGAGTTTCTACTTTGGTATCAGAAGGCGTTGATAAAGCTAAAGCTGAAGAAATCGTTGTTAAGTTTGCAAAAGCTTCAGACGAAATGTTTGGTGAAATTGTTGATCTTTATAAAACTGCTAAGCCAGATGTTAAAGAAACGATTCAAAAAGAAACAGAAAAACTAGAAACAACTAAAGCAGAAAAAGACGAAGTTGAAATTTTAATTGAATCAGCAGTTGATAAATCTGATGAACTATTAGAAGTTTCAAAAGCGTTTCTTTCAGAAATTTTCAAAAAGGGTGCTAAATAATGCTTAAACCAGATAGAAATTTAACCCAATGGGTTTTCAATTATAAGGCTGGAGCAGTAGGCGAAATGGGTGGACTAGTTTCATCCAGTACAGCGGCTTCTGGTGTTGGTGCTAATGGACCGGCTACAGCATCATATTTAGCTAACCCATCGGGCGCTTTTGTACTAGGTGTACAATTAGATAACGTTGTTGTTTTAGACGAAAGAATCGACAGAAATCGTTATAAAGAAAGCGTTGCTGTTGGCGATCAAGTAAGTATTGGTAGTGAAGGTTGGGTTGTTACTGATAGAGTATATCCTGGCGTTACTCCTGCTGCTGGAGCATCTGCATATTTAGGTGCTAGTGGTTATTTTACAAACGTACAAGCTACTGGAGCACCAAAAGTTGGTCGCTTTGAAACATCGAAAGATGAAAGTGGTTATGTTAAAGTCTCTCTTAATATTCCTCTATAAGGTGAATAAATGAATTCATTATTTAAAAAACCCCCAGCTCACCTTGTTGATATTATGAAGAAGGCTGGAGATTCAGATCCATATATCGCATGGCCAAACCAAAGATTATTTGCTAAAGCTTTTAGTCTTCCTTTAGAGGAAGCTCTTTTAGATGGCGATATTCTAGGTGGTCTTTTCCAAACAGTTAATCTTACCAATGGTGAAAGTTTAGATTATCCTTTAGATATTCTTAATCCTGGCCAACAAGAAGATTTTATTGCTTATGTTTGTCCAGATCAGGGTAGAATTCCTGAAAGACAAGTTTCCAGCACTGATTTGCATCTACGAACCTATCGTATTGCAAACTCTATTGATATGCTTTTACGTGTCATTCGTGATGCTAACTGGGATATTTTAGGTAGAGCGCTTCAAGTAATGGAAAACGGATTCATTCAAAAGATGAACGTTGACGGATGGAGAACTTTAATTAGTGCTGCTGAAAGTCGTAATATTGAAGTTTATGATGCTTTAAATACGACTGGATTCTTCTCACGAAGATTACTATCACTTATGAAAATTGAATTTCGTAGAAGTGGTGGTAACTCAGCTACTCCTAATCGTAGAAGAATGACTCACTTATATATTTCACCAGAAGGTATTGAAGATGTTCGTCTTTGGCCTGTTGCTGAAGTTGATGATCTTACCCGTAGAGACTTATTCCTAATGGCTGATGGAACCATTCCTAGCATTGGTGGAGTTAAACTAGTAGATCTTGACGAGCTTGGTGTAGGCCAATCTTTCAATGATTACTATGTTCAAATTAAAGGTTCTGCTATTGGAAATAGTAAGACTGAAATTTGTATTGGTGCAGATTTAAGTAATCCTTCCTTTGTTATGCCTGTTAGAGAAAATCTAATGATAACAAACGATCCTATGTTACACAGAAGTCAAAAGGCTGGTTTCTATGGTTGGTTTGAAGCTGGCTACGCCGCTCTAGACAACAGAGACTTAATTATTGGCGCATTCTAAAGAATACCAATAGCCTATATTTATAAAAGCTCCATTACAATTATTTGTAACGGGGCTTTTTTTATTGCTTAAAAGAGTAGTTATATATAGGGCTTATGTGGTATTTTTACAAGTTTAGGCTAAAATTAAATGAGTAGATATGCAAATTATAAAAAGCCAATAGTTGATGATACACATTCTTATTCTACAACATATGGTGGTTCTAATTCTAATTTAATAACTCATAATCTTGGTTCAAAAGATGTTGATGTTTTTGTTTATAGAATGGCAGACAGTATTCAGGTTTATCCATCGGTTGAAAGAACTACCGATGACACAATAACAATTACTCATAGTGTTGCTCCAGGTTTAGGAGAATTTAGAGCTGTTGTTGTTATTGTTGGTGTTTAATTTATGATTTTATTTAAAGAGACTAAATATGAGCGTTCCATTTTACGATAAATTAGAAATTATTGTTCCTGCTGGTGGATCAGCAATAAGTGTTACTGATAACACAAATTCTTTTGGTTTATATTGGAGTAATGGAACACCAGAATCATCTGTAACGGCTCCTGTTGGTTCTCTTTGCTCTGATTATACTAATGGTAATATTTATAAAAAATCTACAGGTGTTGGTAATACTGGATGGTCTATCATGGCTTCTGGTACTGGTTCTACTAATCTTGGCATTACAAAAAGTTCAACAACAAACGTAATTGAAAGTGATACTGGTACTGATGCTACCATTACTGCTGCCGACGTAACAAATGCTGGTTTAATGGTTCCAGCACAATTTACTAAATTAGGTTATGTTACTGTTACTCAAGCTGTTGATCTTGATGATATGGAATCTGATATTGCAGATTTAACAACCTTAACGGGTGTTGCTAGTAATGCTACTCATCTTGGTACGTTTACCGGATCAACAATTGCCGATAGCGTTACGGTAAAAACAGCGTTACAATCTCTTGAAACCACTGTTGAAACTAAACTAAGTACTTCATTAACTTCCGCAACAATTTTTGTTGGAAACGTTTCAAACATAGCTACTGGCGTAGCTGTTACTGGAGATGTTTCTATTACTAATGCTGGCGTTACAACCGTTATTTCTTCAAGTACTACTGTTGCTGGTAAAGTAGAATTAGCAACGGATGTAGAAACAAAAACTGGATCTGATACAGTAAGAGCAACTACTCCGTTTGGTGTTAATTCATATTTTACTACTTTGGTTGGTAACGCTTCTGGAACACAACATCTAGGAACATTTACTGGAACAACTATAGCAGATAACGTTACTATTAAAGCTGCTTTACAATCATTAGAAACATCTGTTGAAACAAAACTAGCATCATCTTTAACAAGTGCTAGAATATTTGTCGGTAATGCTTCCAACATTGCTACTGGTGTTGCTGTAAGCGGTGATGTTTCTATTAGTAATGCTGGTGTTACAACGGTAGTTTCAGCTAGCACAACAGTTTTGGGTAAAGTTGAATTATCAACAGAAGCAGAAACCCTTACTGGTACTAGTACATCTTTAGCTGCTACTCCAAAATCTGTTTCAGACTATATTACTACTTTAGTTGGTAATGTTACGGGAACAGCTAATCTTGGTACTTTTACAGGAGTTACAATTGCTGATAGTTCAACAGTTAAAGCTGCCTTACAATCTCTTGAAACAAAAGTAGAATCTCTTGTTTCTGGTTTACAGTTTGTTGGAACCTGGAATGCTACAACTGCTGCTCCAACACTTAATAATAATGAGTTTGTTAGAGTAAGTGTTGCTGGTACAACTTCGATTACAACTGTTAACCAAGGGGCTAAAACCGATTGGGCTGTTGGTGACTTTGTAATGAAGGATAATACTGGAAATATTCACGTTATTGATAACACTGATGCTCCAGTTAATCTTGCTGTAGGCACTGTTACAACTACCACTGTTCCAATTACTAATTCTCTTGGTACAGGTTTTACAATTCCTGCTGCTACAACAAGCTTAGCTGGTGCTCTAGGTTCTACTGATAAAACTAAACTCGATAATTTAGGTGGATACCAAACAACTTATGGTGGATTAACATCAAATACTATTACTCATAGCTTAGGAACTAAAAATGTTCAAGTATCAGTATATAGGGTTTCTGACGATGTTCAGGTTTATCCAACAATAGTAGCTACAAGTACATCAGTTGTTACTATAACACATAGTATAGCACCTGCTGCATCATCATTTAGAGCAGTTGTAAGTAGAACAACTTCGTAAGGATAGTTAATGAGCGCAATATTTTTTGATTCTCTTGAAACTCAGGTTTCTAGTAGTACTCCACATAGTATTAAAACTAATGGTTCTCAAACTACTAGAGAATATATTAGTAATGGTACACCAGAAGGATCTATAACCGCTGTTGTTGGTTCTACTTGTATTGATACTACTACTGGTGTGACATATCGTAAAAATGCAGGAAGTGGAAATACTGGTTGGATTAATACTGATGGTGCAACATTGCATACGTGGAATCTATCAAGCGGTATGGCTCTTGTGTCGCAAACCGAAATTAAAAAAACTTCAGCGACAGTAGGATGGAATGAGCAGGGCTATTCAACCGAGGGATATGTTCGCGGGTGTTTTGTCACTTTCCGAACGGCTTCCGTTAGCGGTACGCAGCGTTTCATGATGGCGCTTAATAGCGACCCAACCGCAGATGCTAGCTACACTTCACTTGACTATTCATTCTATGTCAACATAACTGCTGGAAATGCAGAAGTTTGGATCAATGGTGCGTCCACTGCGTATACAACCGCGATCACTACATCCACCGTACTGGCAATTACCTACGATGGAGAATACGTCCGGTTCTGGGCGGATAGCACGTTGGTTCATACGGTATCTCGGGCGATTGGTTCAGCACTCTATTTGGATTCCTCTTTCTACGATGTTGGGGCTTCTGCAACCAACATTCACTTTGGCCCAATGGGATCGGCAACAGGATTGGCCGATGGCGACAAAGGTGATATCACCGTATCTAGCACTGGAACTGTTTGGACTGTCGATAATGACGTAATAACAAACGCCAAATTAGCTAATATGACTAGCGGAACAATTAAAGGATGTGTTTCTTCTGGAGATCCAATTGACTTAACTCCAGCACAAGCTAGGTTAATATTAAGAAAAGCTAAAAATGCTTTAACATTCGCATCAACACAAAACTGGGATTTAAATGACGGTTTATACCATACTTTAACGGCTACTGGAAACTTTACTTTAAACCTTCCTTCAAATATAGTTGAGGGTGAAACAGCATTTATTTACGCTAAACAAGATGGAACAGGATCAAGAATATTAACATTAGCTTCTGGATATCAAACCCCAGGAGGAACACAACCAGTTTTATCAACTGCTGCTAATGCCGTAGATAGATTAATGTTTTTCTTTGATACATCAAGTACATGTACTGCAACAATAACAAAAGATATTAAAACAATATAATTAAAAGAAAATAAAATGTCAGACGTAAAATTATTAGACGCTTTAGCTACATATAGTCCAGCACAAATAGCCCAACTTAGATCAATTCTTCGCGTTTCAAAATATACATTAACATTTAATACTACCCAAAACTGGGATTTAGCAAATGGTTTATATCAAACATTAACAGTTACAAATAATTTTACTTTAAACTTACCATCAAACATAGTAGAAGGTGAAACGGCATTTATATATGTCACACAAGATGGTACTGGTTCTAGACTAATAACACTAGCTTCTGGTTTTAAAACAGCGGGTGGAACAGGTATTACATTAAGTACTGCCGCTGGAGCTATTGATCGTTTAATGTTGTTTTTTAATACAAGTACTACATGTACAATTACTGTTACAAAGGATATTAAATAATGTTTGG
>Ga0209476_10001215_pt1 | contig 17460 bp, 9 predicted proteins | sample KloWWTrecipitate_FD_187179 | JGI IMG/M metagenome (GOLD analysis project Ga0209476, IMG submission 187179) | Active sludge microbial communities from Klosterneuburg, Austria, studying microevolution and ecology of nitrifiers - Klosterneuburg... | ecosystem: Engineered > WWTP > Aerobic digester >... | reverse complement strand
GCCAAACTGGTCGCCAAGCGACCAGCCGGTATCGTCATACGGATGCTTCTGCGGATCGTCCGGCGACCAGTACTGTCGATCGAGGAGGACATCGGCAATGCGTGAATACGGCTGGTCCATGCGCACCACATAACTGCCGGCAGGGAAGGTGCGCGTGCTCGGCGCGTCATCGGCCCTGGTTTCCTTGTCGTCGCCGGATGCAGCGCTTTTCTTCTTCGCCGGAAGCTGGATGGTCAGGGCCGCGTCGAGGCGCTGCACCTCGACCTTCTGCCGCTGCAGGACCTGCAGCAACTTGCGTTGCGCGCTGCTGCGAGGATCATCTGCGGCCATCACGTAGCCGGCCGGCCCGGAATCGGTCGCCTTGGTCACCGAGCGTTTCGATTTCAACCAGAAATTGCGCAGGAAGGCCTGGCTGTTTCCGGCGAAGTAATCCAGTGCGGTGAGCATGCCGCTTTGTGAATAATTGTTGTTGTTGCGTTGCGACCACAGCACTTTCGCACGCGGCGGGTTCGGGCGGAACCAGGTGCGTTCGTACTCGTCCGGATCGAGGATGCGCTCCTCGGTGTCGGCACCGTCATTGCCGAAGGTTTCATAGAGCCGGCTGATGCCGTTGTGGGTGGCGGCGATGAACATCAGGTAGCCGGGGCTCCAGGTGTCGAAATCGCCATGCGTGAACACGCCGGGCAGGCCGAGCCGGGTCAGCGTATCGACATTGTTCCAGCCCAGTTGCTGCCATTCGCCGACCAGCAAGGGATCGATCCAGGCATTGTACGGGCCGGCACCGACCGTGTTGTCGTAGAGGAAGGGCACCGATTCGTGCATGTCGTGCAGCACCTGGGCATGCCAGCCGGTGTAGGTGTCGATGACATTTCGGGTCAGTGCCAGCGAGGCAAGCATGGCATCGCGATTGTTGTCGTGGGCGACGTAATGGCCCCAGTACAGCAGCGGCGGATATTGCTGGTCGGGATGCGCGCGATGCCAGTTGTAGACATCGACCTTGCGCTCCCAACCATCGGTTTCCACCACCGGCGTGATCAATGTGATCATTTTCGAACGGATCGCGCGGATGTACGGCGCCTCGTCGACCGTGAGGCGATAGGCGAGTTCCATCAACGAGGTCGGCGTGCCGGTTTCGTTCGAGTGGATCGTGCCGGTGATGTAGTAGACCGGCACCGATTGCTCGATCAACTTCGCCGCACGTTCGTCGTCGAGACCGATCTTTCGCGGGTCGGCAAGCTGTGCCAGGCGCTCGCGGTTGCCCTCGAGATCGGCCAGCAGTTTCTCGTCGGCGATCGCCACCGCGATCATCTCGCGGCCTTCCTCGGATTGGCCGATGCTGAAGACCTTGACCCGCGGGCTGCTCGCGGCGAGCGAACGGAAATAGTCATGCACTGTCTCCAGCCGCGGCAGCATGTTCGGCGCGCCGGAAACATCGCCCAGCGCCTTGGCCGGCGACGGCACCGTGTCCGATGCCGGCAGGTAGTCGGTCAACTGCGTATTGAACGAGGGATCGGTGGTGTACCTGGCAATCTGCTCGCCATACCAGGCATCCACCTTTTGCCCGGGATCCGCCGCGAAATGCGCCTCCAGCGGCGAGGCGGCATGGACATGGATCGCGGCCGACAGCACGGCAAGAGCGACAAGGATGCGTTGCATGGATTTCCCCGGTTGAGTCTTCAGGCACGAATGCTTCGGCATTCTGCCAGACCCGCATGGTCGCCAAGGAGTGGCATCAGTCATCCACCCGGCAAGCCTGGACTTCATGATCTGCCGGGCCAGCGCTTATCATGGGCGCATGAACGAAATGCACGACATTGCCATTGTCGGTGGCGGGCTGGTGGGTTCGAGCCTGGCAATTGCGCTGGAAGGTTGCGGGTTCCGCGTGGCCTTGATCGAGGCGGCGCTGCCGCATGTTTCCGCGCAGCCGAGTTATGACGAACGCAATCTCGCCCTGGCCCGCGCCAGCATCAATGCGCTGGAGTCGCTGGGTGTCTGGGCTCATTTCGCCACGCCGCCTGCTGCCATCGAACGGATCCGGATCAGCCGGCGCGGCGATTTCGGTACGGTGAAACTGGATGCAGCCAAGCTCGGTTTGCCCGCGTTCGGCGCGGTATTGCCTGCGCGTGAACTTGGCAATGCCTTGCTGCATCGACTGGATGAGTGCGCAACGCTGGAGCGCATCGCGCCAGCGCAATTGATCGGCATCGAGAGTCGGATGGAATGCATCGAGCTGACCTTGCGGGCCGGCGCTGCCAAGCGTCGGCTGTCGACGCGTTTGCTGGTGGGCGCCGATGGCTCCGCCTCGTTCGTGCGCGAAAGCGCAGGCATCGGCGTGCAACGCACGGATTATGGACAAAGCGCATTCGTGACCACGCTGACCACGGAACTTCCGCTGGACGGCACGGCCTACGAACGCTTCACCGATTCCGGGCCGGTCGCCTTGCTGCCGATGGCGGGAAATCGGGCTGGACTGGTCTTGACCGTCGCCGCCGGGGATGCGCAGCGCGTGGCGGCGCTCGATGATGCGGCCTTCCTCGGTTTGCTCCACGAGCGATTCGGCTATCGCGTCGGACGCTTCAGCCGACCCGGCCAACGCAAGCCGTATCCGCTGGCGCGCCTGCTCGCGGATCGCCTGACGGCCGAGCGCATGGTGCTGATCGGCAACGCCGCGCAGACCGTGCACCCGCTGGGCGCGCAAGGGTTCAACCTTGGCCTGCGCGATGCGCTGAGCCTGGCCGAACTGCTGCTCGCGGCCAGGCGGGATGATGCCGATCCGGGCAGTGCGGAACTGCTCGCGCGCTACGTCGCGCGACGCATGCCGGATCGGCTGGCGACGACTTCGTTCAGCGACGACCTGGTGCGCTTGATGGGCAACGATTCGCCACCCTTGCGCGTGCTGCGCTCGTTGGCTTTCAGCACACTGGATCGCCTGGCTCCGCTCAAGCGCCGCGTCGCCCTGCGCGGCATGGGTTTTCGCGGCGATGTTTCGCAACGGGGCCTGAGCCGATGAATCGTCGTGGCGAACTGGATGTGATCGTGGTCGGCGCCGGTATTGCCGGAGCGGCCATGGCCCTGGCCTTGGTGCGCGATGGTTTCGATGTGGCCTTGATCGAGTCGCGACCACCACCGGCATGGAAAGTCGAAGATGAAGTCGATGCGCGCGTGGTCGCCCTGGCGGCCGATGCGGTGGCCTTGTTCGACGATCTCGGCGTCTGGGCCGATGTGCTCGCGGCGCGCGCCAGTGCCTATCGACGCATGCGCGTGTGGGATGCGCTGGCACCCGGTCAGCTCGAGTTTGATTCGGCTGATCGGGGCGAAGCGGCGCTGGGCTGGATAGTCGAAAATCGCCTGCTCCAGCATGTCTTGTGGCGTGCCTTGTCCAAGGCCGTCGATGACGGCGAGTCGCTGCGCCTGCTGTGTCCGGCAGAAGTCGGCACGGTCGAGAACGAGGCTGATGGCGTCGTCGTCGGCTTGGCCGATGGCGCGCGCCTGCGATCGCGCCTGCTGGTTGCCGCGGATGGCGCGAACTCGCCGATCCGCCAACAGCTTGGCATCGGCACGCGCGATCGCGACTACCATCAGCGCGCCATCGTCGCCCATGTCGGCACCGAGCGTGCGCACGAGTCGACCGCCTGGCAGCGTTTCCAGCCCGGCGGCCCGCTTGCGTTCCTGCCGCTCGCCGATGGCCGCAGTTCGATCGTCTGGTCGCTGCAGAACGACGAGGCCACGCGCCTGCTCGCACTCGATGATGCGGGATTCTGCGCCGAACTCGGTTGCGCGCTGGATTTCCGTCTTGGCGCCATTACCTCCAGCACGCAACGATTCGCTTTTCCGCTGCGCATGCGCCTGGCGCAACGCTATATGGCTGGCCGATGCGTACTGCTCGGCGACGCTGCCCACGCCGTGCATCCGCTGGCCGGGCAGGGCCTCAATCTCGGCTTGCGTGATGTGCGCAACCTGCGTGGGCAACTGCAGCGTGCGCGATCGCGCAACAGTGATCACGGTGCCGCTCACGTGTTGCGTCGCTACGAGCGCGAACGACGCAGCGAGAACGCCATTGCCGCCAACGGCTTCAGCCTGATCGAAACCAGCTTCAATTCCGATTCCACGGCAATCGCCGGTCTGCGCGGACTCGCCCTCGGCATCGCCAATCGCATCACGCCACTGAAGCGCCGCCTCGCCGATGCGGCCGCCGGGCGCCTCTGATCGGTTCAATCACGATTGAACCGCGTCATGAGCAACACCGTGCAACCAGCCAGCACCCTTGCTCAGGCACGGCCTCGCCGCCGCGGAGCGGGCATTCGCCGCAGGCAGAGTCAGCAAATCAGCCACACTGACGAATGAGCGCGATAGCCGCACACGTCGGTAATGCCTGCGCCGTTTGGTTGGGATTGGGGTGGCATCGGTTCTACTCGGAATCCATCACCTGAGGAATCCGACATGCCCGCACTCAAGCTTCGACTGACCGCCGGCGAAGATGCCGCACGTCTCCTGATGAATTTGATTGGCTCACTCGATGGCATCGAATCGGTGGAGGAAATTGCCGATCTGATGCCGCACATGGACGATCCGGATTCCAGCTCGCGCGGGCTGCCCGACGATATCGGTCCGGGCACGCACCTGATCCGTATCGAGGCCAGCAACGACACCGTCGTCCGTCGCGTTCTGGATGTCGCGGAAGCCGCCGCAAGGGATCGGGGTGCCGTCCTCGAAGTGGTGGATGACGAGGAGGATTGAGCAGGCCGGGTGTAAGCGCGCGGCGCATGAGACCGCGCGCTGCATCGCCCGGCAGCTATCCGCTTTGTCCGCGCTTGCCCTGGTTGCCGCGCCCGTGCATTCCGGCAACGCCAAGATTGGAATGCGGATCGACAGGTGGCGGAGCGCCATCATGGAGATCGTGGAGCGGTTCCGGGTTGTGATTCAACTGCCCGGTATGCGCATTCGCCGCCGGCCAGCTTGGACCCTGCCGCACGCGCTCGTTCTTCGCTTCAAGCAAGGCCCTCATCCGTTCGGCGATTTGCTCGGGAGTGCTCGCCTTCCTGCGTGAGCCGCGCGCCTTTGCAGGCGCGGGTTTGCCAGTTGGGGCCGGCGTCTTTCGCGCAGGTTTGCGTTGGGTCGCGTTCTTTGCTGGCGAAGGCTCATTGAGGCTGGACGCGGGTCTGGAAGTCTTCCTGCCGGGCGATTTTTTCGTCGCTGCGGATTTCCTTGCGGCCAGCTTGCGTGGGGCCACCTTGAGCGCGGTCGATTTTATCTTCGCTGTCGGCTTTGCGGCCCGCTTCGTGGCGACTTTCCTTGCCGGGGACTGCTTGCTGACCGCCTTTCCTGCTGCGGTGCCGGTGGTTGCCGACCTGGCGACTTTTTTCAGCGCGACGCTCCTTTTTGCGGGCGTCTTCCTGGTGGCGGTCTTGCGTGCGGTTGTCGGCTTGCTCGTCGCGGCCCTCTTCGTCGCGGTCTTTCCGGCTGGCCCTGCTTTGGCGGTTTTCCTGACCGCTGCCTTCTTGCGCACGCTCTTCCCGGTGGACGCCGTCTTTGCGCTTGGCGCGGTTTTCCTGGTTGCCTTCTTCGTTGCCATGATGTCTCCTTGAAGAGATCTGCCGGAACTCCAATGTGGAGATCTGGTCGTTGCGCACGCCAGCGAAAGTCTGCACCTGCATGCGTGCACCACAGTGATGACACGCCCGCGCTGGACTCGCGCTGAATGCAGAGGGTGGAAATTCGTGCGGCGCGATGCCCGGGGCGTTGCGCGACAACGCGCGTCCATCAATTCGATCAGTCCAGGAGAGGACTTTGGTCATGCTCGTGATGGTGACTCATGTTGCAGCAGGCGAGGCTGGCCGTGGCAAGCGTCATTCAAGCCAGGGCCAGCAAATCCGCATCGATATCGCGCAGCATGTCGATCACCTGGGTTTCACCGGAAAGCGTGCTGAAGCCGCGCCACTCGTACCCTGGGGCGACGGTGCAGCCGACCAGGGCGTAGCTGCCGAGCGGGCGCGCGGCCTGCCAGCAACCGGCAGGGACGACAAAGACCGGCGCGGAATCGTGGCTGACCGGGCCAAGCCGATGCCGAGTCAATTGCCGCTCGCGCGGATCGAATCGAAGCATCTCGATCGGCTCGCCTTCGTACCAGTGCCAGATCTCGTCGGCATCGATGCGATGCCATTGGCTGACTTCTCCGGCGCATAGCAGGTAGTAGATCGACGTTGCCATCGGCCGCTGGCGCTGCTCGTCGCCAAAGGCAAGGCTGCTGGTCGATTCGTAGATGCGTCGGTAGTGGCCGCCTTCGACATGAGGTTCGAGGGCAAGCATGCGCTTGAGGTGATCTGCACGTTCATTCATGCCGACATGATAGTTGGAACGCGGCTATTTCTCGAAACGATAGTTGATGCCGGCGCGGCTGCCGGTGGTCGCGTTTTGCGCCTCGAAGTTCCAGCGCTGGCTGAACAGGTAGCGCAGGGTGACCACCTCGCCGGGATCGAAGACGCCGACGCCGTAACTCAGATAGAGTTTGGGAGAAAGATACTTTCCGACGGTAAACGCCGCGCCGCCAAGGGCATCGTTGTCGGCAACGCCGATGTCATCAATACCCATCTTGCTGCCGATGCTCTTGGCCAGCAGATCGCCGCCGGCCGTACCGAGTGCGCGCGCGGCGGTGCCGAGCATGTCGCCCTCGCCACTTTTCAGCGCCGACAGCGGCTTGCCGGTGACCAGATAGGAAAGCGCTTCGGATTGCTCCATGGCCGGATCGGCAAACACGGTCAAAACCGGAATCTGCGCGGTGCCGCGTACGAGCAGCCCGGCGGTCACATTGTCGGCCTTGATCGTGCGGGTGGCGCGGAGGTCGATGCCGGGGTTGTCGATCGGCGTGCTGGCGAACAGGATGCGCCCGGTTTCGATCTTCAGATCCTGGCCGTACGCCTTGTAGGTGCCGCCGGCATTCAGCGTGCCATTGCCGGTGGTGGCCCGGCCGGGGCGTTCGATGACGATCAGGTCGCCACTCAGGCTGCCATCAAACCCGTAGCCCGCCAGCTTGACCTGGTCACCGAGCGATACCGTCACCGTGGCGGTGACCGGTAACGGTTTGCCCGGTTCGACCTGTTCGGCGTCGACGATGACGACATCGGGGGAAACCGCACTGGCACCGCCGCCCGGCAACTTGGCGAGGTCGATGTTGGCCGCAGGCAGGACCAGCTTGCCGCTGACGAGGATGCCCTCGCTGCTGCGTTCGATGACCAGGTCCGGGCTGATCACGACACGCGCGGCGGGGATGTCGGCGGCAAGGAATTGCTCGCCCTTGAGGCTGATTGTCATCGGCGCGTCGGCAGCCAGCCCGCCTTCACCGGAGATCAGCAGCTTGCCCTCGCCCGAGCTCAGCGAGCCCTCCAGCACGTAGCGTTGCGCGTCGTTGGCGCGCAGGCTGACCTTGCCTTCCTTGAGCTTGATTCCTGCGGCGGGGATTTCCGCGGCAAAGCCGTCGAGGTTCAAGGCACCGTCGAGACGCGGCGCGGACAGCGTTCCGGCGATTGCGTAGTTGGCCGACAGCCTGCCGCCGGGGTTGGTGACTTCGCTGCTCAGCAATTCGATGAAGGCGAGGCTGTTGAGTTCAAGTGCAAGGTTGCCGTCAAGGACCTGCTGCTCGCCTTCGCCGGGCGTCATCCTGATGTCGCCGGCAATGCGGCCTCCGTGATCGAGCGCGGCGCGGACCTGCGCAGTCGTCGCCGAATCATGCAAGGTCGCTTCGATGCTGAGGCCGGTGTAGCTCAGCAGCGGCTTGTTGTCGCCACCGGCATAGAACACCTCGCCCTTGTCCGATTGCAAGGATGCGTTGCCGCCGAGCGCGCCATGGCCCTTGCGCGAAACCGCTCCCGAACCATGGATCTCGCCGCGCAGGCGTACCGGCGACTCCGGCGCGCCGAGACGCACCAGCAGGCGCAGGGGCAGGTGCTCGATGGCGTAGCTGCCAGCCAGCGAGCCATCGCTGTCGCTGCTGCCGCCCACACACAGGCGTGCCGGAACTTCCGGTTCAGGCGCGGCAACCGATTCTGCGGCAACTTCGCCGGCCTTGAGCGGCACTTTGGGATCGGCGGGGCCGGCGCGCTCCCGCGAGGGCGGCTTGCCGACGAGGCAGCTTTGGCCGAGTTCAAAGCGGCTTCCATCCCAGCTCATTCGTGCAATCTGATCCAGATCGAGATCCGGAAGATTGCGCCCGGCCGGATCAAGGTGCAGGGTCTTGACCTGGCCGTTCCAGGTTCCGTTCGTGCTGCCGCCGCTGAGCGAGACGTCGATGCTTGCCGGCGTGCCTTTCGCGGTCAGGCTGGCCTGATGTGATTCCTTGTTGCCATCGCCTTCGACCAGCAGGGTGTCGAAATGCATATCTCCATGTGTGATGTTTTGCGCTTTCAGGGTCAGTGCGCCAGCGGGCTTTTCCAGATCGGTGATCTTGGCCACGAGTTCCATCGATTCGATGCGAACGCCCGACCAGGCAATTGCGCTGGCGCTGACATCGCCATCGACATCGAGTTTCGGCCATTGGCCATTGACCTTGATCTTGCCATTCGCCTTGCCGCCTGCATCCGGCAGCCAGTCGCCGAGCGAGGCCACGTCAAAGCGGATCTGCGCATTGGTCTGCGTGCCGCCGCGCCCTTCCACGACAAGGCGACTGCCACCCGATTGCACATCGAGCGTGCCGTTGACGATGTAGCCGGGCTGCAGGTGCAAGTCGGCCGAGCCGCCGAGCGGTTTTCCACGCAGCGTGCCGCCGACCTTGGCCAGGGTCAGCGATGCATCGGGACCATCCGCCGTCTGCGTCCCCGCCGTGTCGAGAATGAAATCGATCGCGCCGGGCCAGTCGGCGAGGAATGCGCCCGGATCGAGCTTGTTCGCGCTTGCCTTGATGGTCCAGCCCAGCGTCGGTTGCAGCGAGACCGTGCCACTGGCATCGAGTCCACCGTCGGCCTGTTTCAGGCGCACGGTGTTCAGGGTGATTGCATCCGGCGTGCCGCTGATGTCGACGTCGATATCGGCCAGTGCATCGGGCGGGCCAAGGGCCAGCGAACCCTTCGCGGCAAATTGTCTGGCGCTGCCATTGATCGCCAGGCTGCCATGCGTGGCGAGTGGCTGACCGGCCAGGTCAGCCGGCAACTCGATGCCCTGCCAGTCCGCCTCGAGATCCGCTGCGAGGGGCGATGCGCGGGTGTCGAGGGTGCCGCTGATATCGAGCGCACCGGTCGACGCAGGCGAAGTCAGATGCAGCGTCTCGATGCTGACGATGCCGTCATTGAGTGCATAGCGCAGAGGCTCGATCGCCAGCGTGTGCTGGTCGATCCGCACGGTTGCGCCGAGCTCGCCGTTGGTGCGCGTGCCGCTGCCTTGCAGGTGCACGGCCAGTTGCCCCAACGTGCTGTCGGGGATGACTGATTTCGCGTCGAAGCCAGGAACATCGAGGACGAGGTTCCATGTCGCCTTGGCATCCTGCTCGATGGTGACCGTCGCCGTCGCCGGAGTCGGCTTTGCCAGATGCAATTCAATGCGCGCCTGCTTGCCGTCGCTGCGACTGGTCAAGGTGCCGGCGAGATCGGTATCGCCGGCGCGCCATTCGAATCGGGTTTCGCCGCTGCCCGACCATCCATCCAGGGTGACAAGGTTGCCGGACAGGTCGATGTGCCCGTCCGGCGAGCGCAAGGCCAGTTGCTTGACCAGCACGCCATCGCCGGTCCATGCGCCGCTCAAGTCGAGACGATCGACCAGCAGGATCGGCTTGCCATCACTCCTGATCGTGGCGCGTTGCAGGGCGAGTCTGTTGATGAGGATGTCGATAGGCGCGGTCAGCGAGAATTCGCTGCTGCCGTCTTCGGGTTTCGCTGCGACCGTGCTCAGGGCGACATCTACATCGTCGGCGAGCACCTCTTCCAGCTCGACGCGGCCGCGGAGCAAGGAGAGGAGGGCCGGATCAAGGCTGACCCGGCCCATGCGCGCCTCGATACCGGCGGTGGCATCGGCATAGCGCAGGTCGTCCAGCACGAGCGGGCCGGACAAGCTGCCGCTGCTGTGGCCGACGACGAGCTTGTCATCGAGGGCGGATTGCACGCGGGCCAGAACGAAGCGGGCGCCGGATTCGCTGTTGAGCGCCCACAGCAGGAGGCCGCCAATGACGACAAGCAAGGTCAGCAGGGTCCAGCCGATGCCACGCAGGATTCGACGCCTGACGAAGCGCCTGGTCGGCTTCGGTGCGATTTGCTCGGCGGCGCTCACAGATCCGGCCCGATGATGATGTGGAGTTCGATGCCGCTGGCATAGGGATCGCCGATCGGCGTGCCGAGATCGACGCGAACAAGCCCCACCGGCGAGCGCCAGCGCATGCCGAGGCCGGCACCGATCTTGAGATCGAAATCCTTGCCACTGAAGGCATCACCGGCATCGACGAATGCGGCCGCACCCCATTTCGGCGTGAAGTAGTATTCGTACTCGGCGCTGCCGACAAGGAGTTGCTTGCCACCAATCACCTTGGGTACGGGATCGTCGGCAAATTGCCGGCGTGGGCCGACGGTCTGGAATGCATAGCCACGGATCGAGCGATCACCGCCGGCAAAGAAGCGCAACTCGGGCGGCAACTTGTCGAAATCGTCGACCCGGGTATAGCCAAAGGCACCACGGGCGATGAAGCGACTGTCATCGCCAATCCCGCGTATCCACTTCGCATCGGCCGTGATCTGGGCAAAGCCGGTGTCGGAAAGCAGGCCTTTCTGGCCGGCGCGCGCGGCCATCGTCAGCGACCAGCCCTTGCGCGGAAAGTTGAAATCATCGGCACGCTTCCTGGCCAGCACGATTTCCGGGTAGAGCAGGGTGGTGCTTCCCTTTTGTTCCGCGACCTTGAAATCGCCGGTCAGGAACTGCAGGCCTAGGGTGCGCGTCCAGCCATGCCAGACCTGCGAATCATTCGCTGCCAGGCGCAGGGTTTTCGATTCGCTGGTCTTGGTGTTTTCGTCGCGATAGGTGATGCCGAAGTTCAGGCTGTGGTTGTTCTTGCCGGGCAGTGGAACCTGGTAGAGGGTCGACAAGGTCTTCAGGCGCTGGGCGAGAATGGTCTCGAACTTCATCTTGTGGCCGCGCCGATTGACCCATCGTCGTTCGATGCCGCCGCGGATGCCGGCGCCGGTATCGGTGCCGACAAATATGCCGCCGGTATAGACCGTGCGCTTGGCCGGGGCCAGGGTCACCGCGATTGGCACCGATCCCGCGCTCGCCTTGTCGAGATCCGGCTGCACCTGCGAGATGGCGAAATAGTTGGCATCGAACAGGCGCTGCTGCAGGGCCAGCAATTGTGTCTGGTCATAGTAGTCGCCGACCTCCCAGGGGATATAGCGCTGCATGAATTCATCTGGAAACTGGCCGCCATCGAAGCCGGTGTCGGCGAAGCGATAGCGCTGACCGACTTTCCAGGCGAGATTGATCGTCGCCGTGTTCGCCGCACGTTGCACCTCGACCCGATGCGTGGCCAGCTCGGCATCGAGATAGCCGACGCTGAACAATGCTGCGTGGATGGCCGCCTTGCTGCGTTCGTACTCGGCGTGGTCGAGGCGCTGGCCTCGGCGTGGCGAGAAGGCGGCGCGCGCCATGTCGACGGCGCGCAAACCTTCCGTTTCGCCATCGATGCGGATGTCGACGTCCGTGACCTTGACCGGATCGCCGGGTTTCACGGTGAAGACGGCGCGATAGTCCTCGCCTTCGTTGGCGAGTTCCCCGGCCACGCCGACGTTGTAATAGCCGTAGGGTTCGAGGGCGCGCTGGATCTGCCTTTCGGCACGCCGGTAAAGGCGCTGGACCTGGGCGCGACTGACCTCGCGCTTGCTGTATTGCTGCAATTCCAGGGCGCCGAGCGCGGCTGCGGACAATTCGTCGTCGAGTCCATCAAGCTGCACGCGGACATGCGCCGCCAGCGCCGGCAATGATGCTGCCGAGAGGACCAGGGCAATCAGGCTGCTTCGCAGCAGGGGCAAGCGGCGAACGGGGATTGAAGCGGCGGATGTCATGGATTGTTTTATAACAGGGCGCGCGGCAGAACAATGTTATGCGCGTGCCTGGCGTTCATCCGCGAGCCACGAACGCTTGCCTCAAGCTGCGGCTTCGCTCGAATGGTGCGCGATCCACGCGCCGATCAGGGCCGAGGCATAGGGAATCGCCTGCGCCGCCAGAATGCCGATCCACAATTTTCCTTCGACGTAATTGATGCCGGTGGAATGGATCATGGCGATGATGCTGGCGACCAGGGCAATGAACATCAGCAGTTCCTCGCGCACGGACGAGAACGCGCTCGGCTTGCCGCCGAGGCGGCGGCTCTTGGCCGTGCGCACGAACTCGCCCTTCTTCTTCCACAGGCCGAGGAAGATGCCGCGGGCAATGGCATGGCTGAGGCCCATGCTGGCGATCGAGGCCATGATCGTGTCGTACCAGGAACACGGCACGCGTTTGCGATAAAGGACGATGCCGAAGAACACCTTGCTGATGATGAAGCCGATGATCGGGATCAGGAACAATTCCATGGGCAAGGTGAAGTAGCGCGGCCAGCCGACCATGCCGATGGTCCAGGCGATCGCCATCATGGTGAAGACCAGGTGCAGGGCATCGGCAAACCACGAGAACCAGCCGGTGAGGAAGTGGAACTTCTGGCCACGGCTGAGCGGACTGTCCTTGGCCGTCATCCAGCCAAAGCGTGCCTTCATGATCTGCATCGCGCCAAACGCCCAGCGATAGCGCTGCGACTTGTAGGCGGTGAAATCGGCCGGCGTCAGGCCCTTGCCCATCAACTCGTCGACATAGGCCAGCTCGTGGCCGGCATGCATCAGGCGCAGGCCGAGCTCGGCATCCTCGCAGATCGTCCACTCGGACCACTTGCCCGTATTGTTGAGCAGATCCTTGCGCACCATGGTCATGGTGCCGTGCTGGATGATGGCATTGCGCTCGTTGCGATGGTGCATGCCGATGCGGAAGAAGCCGTCGTATTCCCATGCGGTCATGCGCCGGAATGGATCGGATTCGAAATCGCGATGCGCCTGCGGACATTGCACCACGGCGATCTTCGGATCCTTGAAGTGCCCGGTCAGGGCACTGAGCCAGTCCTCGCGCACGACATAATCGGCATCGACGACGGCGACGATTTCGGCACGCGGGTCGGTCTGTTCAAGGCCAAAGTTGAGCGCGCCAGCCTTGAAGCCCGGCCACGGGTTGAGGTGGAAGAAGCGGAATCGCGCGCCGAGTTTCGCGCAGTATTCCTCGACCGGCTTCCACACATCTTCGCGCTTGGTGTTGTTGTCGATGACCAGCACTTCGTAGTTGGCGTAATCGAGCGCGGCCAGCGAATCAAGCGTGAGGATGACCATCTCCGGCGGCTCGTTGCAGCATGCCAGGTGGATCGAGACAAACGGCTGTTCGGCGGCCGGCGAGGGCTGCAGCAGCTCGAAGTGGCGCAGCCATCGCGGTCGCCACAGGACCTCGGTGAATTCGAAACCGTTGATCAGCAGGACGAGGATGATGGCGAGCTGGGCGGGCACCAGCAGCAGGAACATGGTCCAGTCCAGCGGACTCAGGTAGAACGCCAGCGGCACGCTGATCGACCAGACGATGACCGACACCGACAACTGGATGAGGCCGAGGAAGAACAGGATGCCGGTCACGTAGAAGCGCATGAAGTGGCGGGCGAACCAGAACATCGGCAGCAGCGCCAGCAGGGACGCCGCGAGTGCCTTGATCCACCAGGTCGGGTCCTCGATGACCTTGCCGGTCAGCGCGAACTTCGGCTCGCGCGCGGCATTGAACATGCCCCAGTAGGCTTCGACGCGGCCGGCGAAAACTTCTTTCCACGGCTGGTCGATCGCTTCCATCACGTAGTAGTCGATGTGCTCGCGTTCGGCGACGTTGAACCACTCGCGCAGGAACTGCGCTTCGTCCTCGATCGAGGGCTGTGCGTGTTCAAGACGGTCGCCGTTCGACGGCCAGCCCACTTCGCCGATGACCACCGGCTTGCCGGGAAACAGTTCCTTGAGCCTCTTGTACTGTCCAAGGGTGAAGTTGATGGCATCCTTGCGCGGTATCTTTTCCCAGTACGGCAGCAGGTGCACGCTGATGAAATCGACGTGCTCGGCGAGCTTTGGATTGCGTTCCCAGACATAGAACGGTTCGGCGGTCGAAACCGGGATCTTCAACTGCGCGCGGGCACGATCGATGTAGTTGATCAGCTGGTCGATGCTGACATCGCCGCGCAGGATCGTCTCGTTGCCGATCATGGCGCGGGTGATGTTGTCGTGCTTGCGGGACAGCGCGATCAGCGCCTCCAGTTCGGCCTCGTTGTTGTGCATGCGCCGGTCGATCCATGCACCCGACATGACCTCCATGTCATAGAACGCGGCGAGGCGCGGGATCTGCGGGCTTTCCAGCGAGGAATAGGTGCGCAGGCGCTTGGTATGCCGCGACAGCATGCGGATGTCGCTGGCCAGTTCGGACTCGCTGGGGAACAGACCCTTGGTCGGATCCTGGTAACGCTGGAAGGCGTTGTAGGCCATGCCTTCGACGCGGCCACTCCAGTCATCGATCTGCTTGGGCCGATTGAGGAATGCCCAGAGGGCGAAGTTCAACGCGGCGACGAGGGCTGCGAACAGCACGGCGCGCCAGAAGGACTTCTTCACCAGATCGGAGCGGTTAGTGAGCAAGAGGATCTCGAACGGGCGAAGCGCAGCGCGGCAGCATAGCGGAGGCGTTTGCGAGCCTCAATGTGTGGTTCGGGAATGTGAATGAGGAATCGGGAGTGGGGAGTGCAGGTCTTTGGATTTCCTTGGGAAGCGGCTGAAGCCGCTTCCTGCAATTCCCGATTCCCGATTCCCCATTCCCCCAATCACGCTAGAATGCGCACTGGAGTCGGCCAGGCAGTCGCGACGTGTTTCGACACGGCGAGGAAAGTCCGGGCTCCGCAGGGCAAGGTGCCAGGTAACGCCTGGGCGGCGCGAGCCGACGGAAAGTGCAACAGAAAACAAACCGCCGAACGGCATCGCAGGATGCGCGTGGCAAGGGTGAAACGGTGTGGTAAGAGCACACCGCATGCGGGGCCAACGCCGCATGGCACGGCAAACCCCACCTGGAGCAAGACCAAATAGGGGAGCCATGGCGCGGCCCGCGTCGCTCCCGGGTTGGTTGCTTGAATCCTGCGGCGACGCAGGATCCAGAGGAATGGCTGCCCACGACAAAACCCGGCTTATCGGCCGACTCCTTCCATATTCCTTGTTCCACGGAAACTTCGCGGGTCGCGGCGCTGCCGAAAGGCAGCGCCGACGTGTCTCGCCGTGCCGGACGAATGCCGGATCGGCCAGCAGCCGATCCCGGGTGATCAGGCGGCGGCGCGCGAGGCGCGCTTGCGGTCGTTTTCGGTCAGGTGCTTCTTGCGCAGGCGAATTGCCTTCGGCGTGACCTCGACCAGCTCGTCATCCTCGATGAACTCCAGCGCCTGCTCCAGCGACATCCGGATCGGCGGCGTCAACTGCACGGTTTCATCCTTGCCGGCGGCGCGCACGTTGGTCATCTGCTTGGCGCGCAGGGCGTTGACGGTGAGGTCGTTGTCCTTGGCGTGGATGCCGACCAGCTGGCCTTCATAGATTTCGTCGCCTTCGTTGATCAACAGGCGACCGCGTTCCTGCAGGCTGATCAGCGAATAGGCGGGCGACGGGCCCTGGCCGTTCGAGATCATGACGCCGTTGGAGCGCTTGGCAATGGCACCTTCCGAGCGCGGACCATAATGGTCGAAGACATGGAAGAGCAGGCCGGTGCCGGCGGTGATGGTGCGGAACTCGGTCTGGAAACCGATCAGGCCACGCGCCGGGATCATGTACTCCAGACGTGCGCGACCGCGACCATCGAGTTCGATATTCGAGAGTTGCCCGCGGCGATTGCCGAGGCGCTCCATGACGCCGCCCTGGAATTGTTCATCGAGGTCGACGACCAGTTGTTCGTAGGGTTCCTGCAGCTCGCCATCGATTTCCTTGACGATGACCTCGGGACGCGAGACGGCGAGTTCGTAGCCTTCTCGACGCATGGTCTCGATGAGCACGGACAGATGCAGTTCGCCGCGACCGGAAACCTTGAACTTGTCCGGATCCTCGGTTTCCTCGACCTTCATGGCGACGTTGTGCAGGGTTTCGCGGAGCAGGCGCTCGCGGATCTGGCGACTGGTCAGGAACTTGCCGCCGCTGTGTTCCTTGACCCCGGCGAACGGCGAATTGTTGACCTGGAAAGTCATGCTGATGGTCGGCTCGTCGACGTGCAGCACCGGCAGCTGCTCCGGCGCTTCCGGCGCGCAGATGGTGTCGGAAATGCTCAAGCCCTCGATGCCGTTGATGGCGATGATGTCGCCGGCTTCGGCTTCGGCGACTTCGCGCCGCTCCAGGCCCATGAAGCCGAGCACCTGCAGCACCTTGGCGTTGCGTTTCTTGCCATCCTTGTCGACCACGGCCACCGGCATGTTCGTGCGTACCTTGCCGCGCTGGATGCGGCCGATGCCGATCAGGCCGACATAGTTGCTGTAGTCGAGCTGGCTGATGCGCATCTGGAACGGGCCGTCCGGATCGACCTGCGGCGGCGACACATGCTTCATGATCGCCTCGTAAAGCGGCGTCATGTCGCCGGAGCGCACATCGGAATCGAGGCCGGCATAGCCGTGCAGGGCCGAGGCATAGACCACCGGGAAATCGAGCTGCTCGTCGGTCGCGCCGAGGCGGTCGAACAAGTCGAAGGTGGCGTTGAGCACCCAGTCCGGACGCGCGCCGGGACGATCGACCTTGTTGATCACGACGATGGGCTTGAAGCCCATCTCGAAGGCCTTCTGGGTGACGAAGCGCGTCTGCGGCATCGGCCCGTCCATCGCGTCGACCAGGATCAGCACGGTGTCGACCATCGACAGCACGCGCTCGACCTCGCCACCGAAGTCGGCATGGCCTGGCGTATCGACGATGTTGATGCGATTGTCGCGCCAGGTGATCGCGGTGTTCTTGGAAAGGATGGTGATGCCGCGTTCCTTTTCCTGGTCGTTGGAATCCATGACGCGTTCGGCGAGCACGGTGCGCTCGCTGAAGGTGCCGGATTGCTTGAGCAGGCAGTCGACCAGGGTCGTCTTGCCATGATCGACGTGGGCGACGATCGCGATATTGCGCAGTTTTTCGATGGACATCGGGAACACCAAACGACCTCGTAGCGGGCCGTCACAGGAAGAAAGTCGGGGGCCGCGATTTCGCGGCAGCCGGGCATTATGCCCGGATTTCGGATCGAGCGCTCGAATTCCGCCGGTCGGCGCGATGCTGCCGCCGCGCCAATGCACATGACATGTCGATGCGCGCGGCTGGTCCGGATTGGCCATGGCAACGCTGATTCGCCCTCGCATCGGCCACGGAAAAGCGGGGCGTGGCGCCGACTGCCGTCACCCTTGCG
>Ga0209476_10001214_pt1 | contig 17460 bp, 12 predicted proteins | sample KloWWTrecipitate_FD_187179 | JGI IMG/M metagenome (GOLD analysis project Ga0209476, IMG submission 187179) | Active sludge microbial communities from Klosterneuburg, Austria, studying microevolution and ecology of nitrifiers - Klosterneuburg... | ecosystem: Engineered > WWTP > Aerobic digester... | reverse complement strand
GGTGATGGTGTTGTTGTGGCAGCGCCAGCAGGACAGCCAGCACGAGGTCAGCGAGGTCACCCGCAACGCGATGCACGGGTTGTTGTCCGAGCAGATGCGGGTCGATGGCGAGGCCGAGGTGCGCCAGCTCGCGGATGCACTGGCCAATCCGCTTTATTACTTCGACCTGGATGCGGTCGGTGCGCTGGCGCGTGCGGCCCTGCGCGAAGCCGACGTCGACTATGTGCTGGTCTACGACGCCCAGGGCCGGATCCTGCACGACGGCTCGGGCGACATCGCCGCCTTCGGCCAGCCAATGAACGACCCGCTGGCGAAAGCGGTGATCGCCTCCAATGGACCGCATGCGCTGATGCAGGGGCAACTGCTGGACGTGTCGCGGCCGGTGATGATCGGCGACGAGCGGCTCGGCGGTGTGCGCATCGGCTATTCGCTGGCCGGCATGGCCCGCGACGAGGCGCAGGCGATGGACGCGCTGCGCGGCAGGATCGACGAGGTCGGCCGGCGCAGCCTGCTCTGGCTGCTGCTGTTGTGCGCCGCACTCGCGGTGATCGCGGTGGCGGCGGCGGCGCTGGTGCAGCGCCTGCTGGTGCAGCCGATCCAGGTGCTGGGTGATGCCGCGCGGCAGATCGAAGCCGGCAACTTCTCCTCGCCGGTGCCGGCCAGCAAGCGCCAGGACGAACTCGGCGACCTGATCCGCACCTTCGGGCGCATGCGCGAGAGCGTGGCGCGCCACGATCGCGACATCCGCCGGGTGGCCTACAGCGACGCACTGACCGGCCTGTCCAACCGGCTCGCCTTCCGCGAATCGCTGGACCAGCGCCTGCGCGCGCTGCAGGGCGCCGGGCGACAACTGGCGCTGGTGTTCGCCGACCTCGACGATTTCAAGCGGGTCAATGACACCCTCGGACACGAGGCCGGCGATGAAGTGCTGCTGCAGGTGGCGACGCGGATCGATCGCGCGGTGAGTGCGATCCGCGGTGCCGACGCGATGGTCGCGCGCTTCGGTGGCGACGAATTCGTGGTGCTGCTGCAGGCCAGCGACAACGAGCCCGAGGGCGACGTGCGGACGATGGTGACGCGGCTGTCGGAGAACCTGGTCCGCGATCTCGGCGAGCCGATGCTGCTCAACGGGCGGCAGGTGTTCCTGGGCTCGTCGGTGGGCGTGGCGCTGTTCCCGGACGACGCCGCCACCGCCTCGCTGCTGATGAAGAACGGCGACATCGCGATGTACCAGGCCAAGGTCGCCGGCAAGAATTGCTACCGCTTCTACAGCCGCACCATGGACCAGGCGGTGGAGCGCCGGGTGCGCCTGGAGCACGACCTGCGTGGTGCGTGGAGCCGCGGAGAGCTGAGCCTGGCCTACCAACCGATCTTCCGCAGCCGCGACCGCGTGCTGGTCGGCGCCGAGGCGCTGCTGCGCTGGAACCATCCGGAGGACGGGGCGATCGCGCCGTCGGTGTTCATCGAGGTCGCCGAGCAGAGCGGCCTGATCGAAGCGATCGGGCCGGAGGTGCTGCGCTGCGCTTGCGCCGAGGCTGCCGGCTGGCCCACCCCGCATGGTGCGGGCGAGCCGCCGTTCGTGTCGGTCAATGTCTCGCCGCGCCAGTTGCGCAGCGGCGACCTGGTCCAGCAGGTCACCGGTGCCCTGGTCGAGAGCGGGATGGCCCCGGAGCGCCTGCACGTGGAACTCACCGAGACCGCGGTGATCAGTGACGAAGCCAATGCCACCGCGCTGCTCGCACGCCTGCGCGAGATCGGCGTGCGGGTCTGGCTGGACGATTTCGGCACCGGCTATTCCAGCCTCAGCCACCTGCGCCGCGTGCAGGTGGATGGCCTGAAGATCGACCGCAGCTTCATCACCGACCTGTTGCGCGACCCGGACGACCTGGCCCTGACCAGCGCGATCATCGCGATGGCGCACTCGATGGGGATCACCGTGGTCGCCGAGGGCGTCGAGCGGCAAGGGCAGTTCGACCTGCTGCGCGAGCGCGATTGCGATCTCGTGCAGGGCTACTGGCTCGGGTATCCGATGAGCGCGGTGGAATTCGCCAGACTGCTCGACTGAGCGGAATCAGGTCAGCTTGTCGATCCACGGCTGCATCGCCGCGATCAGCCCACCCGAGAGCGCACCGGTGGTGACCAGTGCGACGATGCCGAGCGCCCACGCCACCAGCATCAGCGCGCCGTCGCGTTCCAGCAGGGTGAGCGCGTAGAGCAGGATCAAGCCGCCCAGCAGGTAGTTGGTCAGCGGGATCGGCAGCGCCAGCAGCAGGCCCAGCAGCAACAGCAACAGGCCGGTGAAGGCGCTTGCCAGCGGATGGTCCAGCACCACCGTGAGCCGCGGGCGGACGATGCGCTCCAGCCGCGCCAGCCATGGGTCGACGATGCGTTCGAAGCGCGCCAGCGACTGCCGCTTGGGGCCGAGTCGAGCGATGAAGCCGGGCAGCCAGGGGTGGCCCATGCCGACCAGCAGCTGCGCGGCGACCAGCATGATCAGCGGGCCGCTGAGCGCGCCGCCGACCGGGATCGGGATGAAGGCGGGCAGGGCGGCGACGAACAGCAGCATGCCGAACGCGCGCCGACCGAGGCCATCCAGCAGGTGGTCGAAGTCGAGTGATTGCGCGGGGTCGCCATCGAGCAACGCATCCAGGATCGCGCGCGTACCGGCCTCGCGCGGCTCAGGCATCGAGGGCGTCCACGTTCGTATCCGCTGTGCGCTGCAACAGCAGCTTGTCGATGCGGGGGCCGTCCAGGTCGACCACCTCGACCCGCCACAGGCCGAGCTGGAAATACTCGCCGACGTGCGGGATCCGCCCGAAGTGGGCGATGGTCAGGCCAGCGGTGGTGTTGTAGCCGTGCTCGTCGGCATCAGGCAGGCGCTCGCCGGTGAGTTCGCGCAGTTCGTCGATGTGCAGGCCGCCGTCGACCAGCAGCGAGCCGTCCTCGCGTTCGACCACCAGCGCCTCGTCGCCTTCGCCTTCGCCGGCCTGCAGCCGTCCGAGCACCGCATCCATGATGTCGGTGATGGTGACGATGCCCTGGATGTCGCCGTATTCGTCGACCACCAGCGCCATCGACTGCTGCTCCTCGCGCATGATTTCCAGCAACTTCATCGCGTGGGTGGATTCCGACACGAACACCGGCTCGCGCAGGTCCTGGAACAGCGCCGGGACTTCCTTGCCGAGTTCGTCCAGCAAGGTCTTCACCTCCAGCACGCCGGCCACGTCGCTGTCGTTGCCGCGATACACCGGGTAGCGGGAGAATTCGTGTTCCTGCATCGCCGCCAGGTTCTCGCCCAGCGGCGCAGCGGCGTCCAGCCAGGCAATGCGGGTGCGCGGGGTCATCAGGCTGTCGGCGGTGCGGTCGCCGAGGCGCATGACGCGGTTGAGCATGTTGCGCTCGTCGAGGTCGATCACGCCCTGCTCGTGGCCCTCGCTCACCAGCATGTGGATCTCTTCCTCGGTGACCTGCGAGCTGTCGGTGCGGTCGACCCGCAGCAACCGCAACAGGCCACGCACGGTGGCGCTGAGCAGCCATACCGCCGGGCTGGCGATGCGCGACAACCAGTGCATCGGCAGGGCGACGATCCCGGCCAGCCGCTCCGGCGCCAGCAGGGCCAGGCGCTTGGGCAGCAATTCGCCCAGCACGATGCTGAGGTAGGTGATCAGGCTGACCGCGAGCACGGTGCCGATGGTGCCGGCGTACTTGCCGACGGATGGCACGTGCTCGCCGACCCAGACCCCGATCGCAGCGCCGATGGCGTCGCCGCCGAACATGCCGGTGAGGATGCCGATGGTGGTGATGCCGACCTGCACGGTGGACAGGAAATGCTCGGGATGTTCGGCCAGTTCCAGCGCCTTGCGCGCACCGGCACTGTCCTCCGCGCGCTGCTTGAGCCGGCCCTTGCGCGAGGTCAGCACCGACATTTCCGACAGCGCGAAGAAGGCGTTCAGCAAGATCAGGAAGACGACGATGAGCAACTCAACCATGGCGCTGTCCGGGCTTGCCGGCGGCGCCGACACGAGCCGAATACGCGACCCACAGGTGGGCACGGTCGGTCAACTGCGGCAGGCGGCGGGGGGAATCGTCCATGGGATGCGCCGGAGCGCGCCGGCATCATATCAGGGGCCCATCCGCGCACGACTATCATCGAGCGGTCATAATTCCGCCCATTCGCCCCAGCGCAGGCTTCACCATGTTCTCCCTGCAAACGATCTTCGGTTCCGGCAAGCAGTTCTACCTCCTTCTGGACGAAGCAGCCTCGGCCGCTCACGACAGCGCCAAGGCGCTGCACGTGATGATGAAGGCCGCGAACCGCCAGCCGGCCCTGGATGCCTTCAAGCTGGCCCGCGTGCGTGAGCGCGCCGCCTCGGACAAGATCGGCCAGGCGCTGGTCGACAGCTTCATCACCCCGATCGAGCGCGAGGACATCGAAGCTCTGGGTTCGGCGCTGTACAAGATCCCCAAGCAGATCGAGAAGTTCGCCGATCGCTACGCGCTGGCGACCCAGCACCTCGAACAGATCGACTTCGCGCCACGCGCGGCGATGCTCGAGCAGGCTGCGGGCGTGGTGGTGGAGATGGTCCACGAGCTGGAACGGCTGGACATCGACCGCATGACCGCGCTCAACGACCGTTTGCGCTCGATCGAGAACGAGGCCGACCGGTTGATGCTGGAGCTGTACCGGGAAATCTATTCCGGCAAGCTGGACAGCCTGCAGATGTTCCTGCTCAAGGAGTTCTTCGAGATCCTGGAAAAGGCCATTGACCGCTGCCGCGAGGCTGGCGTGGTGGCGTACCAGATCGTCCTCAAGAACAGCTGACGGGCCGCCTCGATGTTGACCCTCGTGCTGGTGGTGATCGTTGCCGCGTTGGTGTTCGAATTCATCAACGGCTTCCACGACACCGCCAACTCCATCGCCACCGTGGTGGCGACCAAAGTGCTGACGCCGGGGCAGGCGATCATGCTCGCCGCCACCACCAACCTGATCGGTGCGTTCATGGGCACCGCGGTGGCCAAGACGATCGCCTCCGGGCTGGTTGATACCGATGTGGTCACGGTGACCTCGCAGGTCCTGATCTGCACCTTGCTCGGCGCGATCATCTGGAACCTGATCACCTGGTGGCGCGGGCTGCCGTCGTCGTCCTCGCATGCGCTGATCGGCGGTCTCTGCGGCGCGGCGATGGCTGCCTCCCAGAACAACTGGGCGTCGTTGATCTGGTCGAAGTCCGGCGATGGCGACTGGGCCACCAACAAGGGCTTGCTGTGGAAGGTGGTGGTGCCGATGGTCACCTCGCCACTGGCGGGGTTCCTGCTTGGCGTGGGCATCATCACCCTGCTGTACCTGATCATCGCCTCGCTGATGAAGGCCGGCCGGCCGTTGTCGAAGCTGGCCAAGCCGCGCTGGGTGAACGCCTTCTTCGGCAAGGCGCAGCTGGTGTCCGCGGCCTACATGGGCTTTGCGCACGGTCGCCAGGACGCGCAGAAGACGATGGGCATCATCGCCCTGTCGATCTTCGGTGCGCAGGCGGCGGGCACGCTCGACAACCTCCCGGCATGGTTGTCGTTCCTGCATCCGGACGGCGGCAAGGATGACATCGACAGCTGGGTGATCGCGACCTGCGCGCTGGTGATGGCCGCCGGCACCGCCGCCGGTGGCTGGCGGATCATCAAGACGCTCGGCCACAAGATGGTGAAGTTGCAGACCATCGATGGCTTCGCCGCGGAAACCGCATCGGCGACGATCCTGGTCACCGCCGCCCATTTCGGCATGCCGGTGTCGACGACGCACAGCATCTCCACCGCGATCATGGGCGTCGGTTTCGCCAAGAATCCGCGCAAGCTCAAGCTCGGCGTGATCGAGCGGATCGTGTGGGCGTGGATCCTGACCATTCCGGCCGCAGGCGGCATCGCCTACGGTCTGTGGCGGCTGATCGATGCATTGGGCTGGTCCTGAAGCCGGATTCGATCCGAGGTTGTGATCCACCAACGAAAACGCCGGCCAGTGGCCGGCGTTTTTCATTGGCGGTCACCGCTGGATCCCGGCTTTCGCCGGGATGACGGCAACATCAGAGCAAGTCGCCGTCCGCCGACATGCGGCGCTCCATGGCGTCACCGGTGCCGCCGATCTCCAGCACCAACCGGTCGATCTCGGCGGCTTCGACGCAATCGTAGGGGCGGTTCTCGCACAGTTGCAGGTACGGCACGCCGTCGAGTTCGCCGATGGCGAGGTAGCCCACCCGGTTTTCCCAGTTGAAGCCGAGCGCGCGGCGCGCATCGATGCCGGTGATCGGCGCCAGTGCAGTGCTGACGCGCAGGTAGTTGCGGCCGTCGTCATCCTGCAGCTCGGACAGGAAGATCGCCTGGTGGCGTCGGCCCTTGGAAAGCGACAGTTCGACGCAGGCCAGGAAGGGCTCGTCGAGGGTCATCTTGTAGCCGGCGGAGACCAGGTGGCTGCGGATCTGTTCGAAGTTGTCCATCGGGAATCGGTGTCGGGGGATGCGGCTATGCTAACCCGGATGCCGAAGCGACCTGCCCAACAGCCGGATGCACTTGCCGCGGATCGCATCCTCGTGGCGATCCGCGCCGTCCCGCGCGGCTCTGTCGCTGGCTACGGGCAGGTCGCGCAACGCGCCGGCCTGCCAGGGCGGGCGCGGATGGTCGCGCGGATCCTCGGCCAGAACGACGACCCGGCGTTGCCCTGGCACCGGATCGTGCGCTCGGATGGCTGCATCGCGTTTCCGGCCGGCTCGCCGGGTTTCGAGGAACAGTCGCGGCGCTTGCGCGCCGAAGGCGTGGAGCTGCGCAATGGACGCGTGCGCATGCCCGATGTGGACGACTCGCTGGATGCGGCGCTGTGGAGGCCGCGTTGAGGGCTGCGCCTTGCCCCCGCGTATGATGCGTTGCAACGTAATCTGATTGCCGCACGGATGCTGCCCAACCTGCCACGTGTCACCAAGATCCTGCTGATCGCCAACATCGCGGGTTTCATCCTGCAATGGCTGCTCGGCGACGCGAGGATGGAGCTGTTCGAGCTCTGGCCCCTCGGCGACGGCATGTACGATCCGAACGGCGCGGCGCATTCGTTCATGCCGTGGCAATTGCTGACGTACGGGTTCATGCACGACCCGACCAGCATCTTCCATCTTGCCTTCAACATGCTGGCGCTGGTGATGTTCGGCGCGCCGCTGGAACACACTTGGGGCGATCGCCGCTTCCTGACGTACTACCTGGTCTGCGTGGTCGGAGCTGGCCTGTGCCAACTGCTGGTTGCATCGATCGCGGTGTCGGAAGGGCAGGCGCCGTATGCGACGGTCGGCGCGTCGGGTGGCGTGTTCGGCCTGCTGCTGGCCTACGGGATGCTGTTCCCCAATCAGCGGGTGATGTTGCTGTTCCCGCCGATTCCGATGAAGGCGCGCACGCTGGTGATCCTGTACGGCGTGTTCGAACTGTCACTCGGGCTGACCGGGCTGCAGCCAGGTGTGGCGCACTTCGCCCATCTCGGCGGAATGCTGTTCGGCTGGTTGCTGATCCGCTACTGGCGAGGGCAGCCGCCGTTCGGTGGGCGCAAGCCCAAGCCGCCGAGCAAGCGCCCACCGCTGCGCGTGGTGCGCTGAATCGCTGATCTCAGCGAAAGATGCTGATCCGCGCGTCCGGTTTCGGCTGCATCGGCGTGCCGACCTTGCAGCCATAGGCACTGCCGAACGCAGCCTGCTGCATGATCGGTGCGTTGGTGCGCCAGTGGCCCGGTGCACGCACGTCCTGCAGGGCGCGACGTTGGGCTTCGTCGGCGGTCACCCGCTGCGCCCAGACCTGCGCCCAGCCGGTGTAGAACGCCTTGTCGGCTGGCGTGCCGCCCTTCGGCTCGGCGGCGACCAATGCGGCGCGCGCCAGTTCCAGGCCGGCCAGGTCGGCCACGTTCTCGTCGCGGGTGAGCTTGCCGTTGACCTTGAGCGCCGGCAGCCCCGGATACACGAAGCTGTCGTACAGGCTCACCACGCGCTGCGCAGTGACGTCCCAGGCACCGGCCTCGGCGCCGGTCCACCAGTCGCGCACATTGCCGTCGGCATCGACCATCCGGCCGCGACCGTCCACGGCATGGCTGATTTCGTGACCCACCAGTGCGCCGAACGCGCCGTACTGGCCAGCCAGCGGCATCGCCGGGTCGAACACCGGCGCCTGCAACATCGCCGCGGTCACGATCAGGCGGTTGTGCGCCAGGTCGTAGGCCAGCGCGGGTTGTTGCGGCAACACGTCCCAGCGACGCTCGGCGTTGCCTCGCCCGATCCGCTTCATTTCCTCGCGATGCCGCCAGGTCGATGCGATCAGCATGTTGCCGCCAAAACTACCGCGACCCATCGGCTGCACGCTGTAATCGAGGTCGCGTTTCGGCGCGCCGATCTCGATGCCCATCTTGCCGATCTTCTTGCGCGCTTCCTGCTTGGCGGTGTCGCCCAGCCAGGTGCTGTTGTCGACATTGCGTTGCAGCGCGTCGCGCACCTGGTTGGCGACGACCAGCGCCTGCTGGCGGGTGGCGTCGGGCAGGTAGCGCGCGGTGTATTCGCGACCGAGCATCGGGCCCGCCGCAAGGTTGATGGCGTCGAGCACCTGCTGCCAACGCGGCGCGGGTTCGGTCTGGCCGAGCAGGATCTTGCCGCGGAAATCGAAGGCCGCATCGCGCCACGGCTTGGCCAGGTGCGGCGCCATCGCATCGCCGACGCGCCAGCGCAGGTAAGTCTTCCACTGCGCGGGCTTGAGGCCACCGACCAGTGCATCGAGTTGCGCGAACATCGCCGGGTTGGCCATCGACACGGTGTCGTCGCTGACCCCCTGCGCCTTCAGGAAGGCATCCAGCTGCAGGTTGCGGTATTGCTTGCCGAGGCTGGCGGTGTCGATCGGCGCGAAGTTGCTTTTCGGGTTGCGCAATTCGACCAGCGGGCGTGCGATGGCGGCGATGCGCTTTTCGACGTCCAGCACCAGCGCGGTCTCGCGTTCGAGATCCTTGGCCGGAATCCCGGTCAGGGTCAGGATCTTGCGGATGTAGTCCGCGTAACGCGCCACCAGCGCCTGGGTGTCGGCATCGGTGCGCGAGTAATAGGCCGGGTCGGGCAAGCCCAGGCCGCCCTGGCTGAAATAGCCCAAATGGCGATCGAGCGCACGCAGGTCGAGGTCGGCGCTGAAGTTGAACAGCACCGGGATGCCGACCTGGTGCAACGCGGCGATCGCCGGCGCAACGTCCTTCGGCTTGCGGATGCCGTCGATCCGCGCCAGCAGCGGCGCGACCGGGTTGGCGCCGTCGCGTTCGACCGCGGCTTCGTCGAGCCCGCTGGCCCAGAAATCGCCAAGCAAGTTCTGCACGTTGCCCTGCGGCGACTGCATCGCCGCATCCAGCAATTCGCGTTGCTGCTGCTGCGCGCGGGCGGTCAGCTGCCCGAGCGCGGAGATCGCGCCGGATGGCGGCATCGGGTTCGCGGCCAGCCAGCCCTTGTTCGCTTCCGCATGGAAATCCGAGCAGGCCAGTGCGACCGCAGGAGCCTTCTTCTTTGCGGCCGGCTTCTTCGCGGCGAGGCTGTCGGGCGCGGCGGTGCCGGCGGCGAGGGCGACGATCAGGGCGAAGGCGAGCGGGCGCGTGGTCGGCATGCGGCGGATCTCGGATCGAACGGGTGCCCGAGTGTAGCAGCGGCCCTGTAAGCGGCCATGCCCGCAGACACGGCCACTCAGGCTCACTTCACCCCATGCATCATCCGTCGCAGCAGCGGGGCCAGCAGCAGGAACAACAGGGCTGATCCGAGTCCGATCCACAGCAGCATCTGGAACAATTCGCCGTACTTCGCGGCGGCGGCGGCCATGTCGATGACGCCACCTTCGGGGATGTCGACCGACGCCAGTTTCCCGAGTTGCGCGGCGAGTACTTCCGAGTACGCGGTGGCCAGCCAGAAGCCGCCCATCATCAGCCCGACCACGCGCGCCACCGACAATTGTGTCACCGCCGAGAGGCCGATCGGCGACAGGCACATTTCGCCGATCTCGAGGATGAGGTACGCGAGTACCAGCCACCACACGCTGGCCATTGCACCCGTCCCGGCGATCTTGGCCGCGGCGATCAGCGGCAGGAACGACAGCGCCGCGAGCAGCAGCCCGATCGCGCTCTTGAGCGGCTTGCCCGGATTGCGCCCACGCGCTTCCAGCCATGGCCAGAGCCAGGCGAACAGCGGCGACAACAGCACGATGAAGAAGGAGCCGAGGAAGGTCAGCGAACCGGCGGTCTGCGGCACCAGCACTACATCGCGGAAGCAGGCCACCGCCATTCCTGCAGCCAGCGCCACGATCAGCCAGCCGGCCAGCGCGCGGTGGCCGCGATCACTCGCGCGCAGGGCCAGCACCATCAACGGCACGCTGGCGGCCATCGTGTAGAGCGACCATGGCAGGGTGCCACTCGCATCGCCGACCAGCATCGGGAACATGTCCTTGGTCATCAGGCGGTCGGTGAAGGTCAGCCACGAGCCGTAGGTCTGCTCGTACAGAGTGAAGAACACCAGTACGCCGACCAGGGTGATCACCAGCGCGATCATCTGCTCGCGTTCGACCTTGTTGCACTGGCGGACCAGGAACCAGATGAACCACGCGGCGAATGCCAGCGCGACCAGGTGCATCGCGCCGTGCACGGTCCAGGTGCGCTGGATCAGTTGCCACACGACGGCGACGCCGGCCAGGGAGCCGAGGTAGATCCACCACTCGCGCGACAGCAGGCCGACGCGGGTGCGCAACGCCGCCGGATCCTTGGGCTCGGCGTGACCGTGCAAGTATTTCTGCCCCCACAGGAACATGCACAGGCCGGCAAGCATGCCGACACCGGCCGCACCGAAACCGTATTTCCAGCCGTAGGTTTCGCCGAGGAAGGCGCAGATCAGCCCTGCGAACAGCCCGCCGACATTGATACCGGCGTAGAACAGGGTGAAGCCGGAGTCGCGGCGCGGATCGTCCTGTGCATACAGCTTGCCGACGATGGTGGAGATGTTCGGCTTCAGGAAGCCCACGCCCATGATGATCAGCGCCAGCGACAGGTAGAACACCTGCAACGCGCCTTCATCGCGCACCACAACGCCGTTGACGACCTGCGCATCCGTGCCTTCCACCGCCATGCCCAGGTGGCCGAAGCAGAGCAGCACGCCACCCAGCACCACCGCCTTGCGCATGCCCAGCCAGCGGTCGGCGATCAGTCCGCCGATCACCGGCACTGCGTACACCAGGCCGCCATAGGCACCGATCAGGTCATAGCCCATGTCGTCGCTGAAGCGATGGTGCTTCAGCAGGTAGAGCAGCAGCAGCGCTTTCATCCCGTAGAACGAGAAGCGCTCCCACATCTCGGTGAAGAAGCAGACGTAGACGCCCTTGGGATGGCCGAGGAAGTCGGCGTGCCGCGGCGCATCGCTGAAGCTGGGATTCATGGGCGTACTTCGCGCTTGGGCTCGCGGAAGTATAGGCAGTGATGCGCCGGCGAGGCCTGCCGCAACCAAGCGAGTGCCGGTGAGTGCGCCCGCGCCGGCGGGCGCGTTGCGGCCCGCCGATGCGGCGTTACCGGACAGGTGCGGACTGGACTTGAACAGCGCCAGCCGCTAGGTTTCATCGATTGCATGCCTTGGGAGAGGGGTCGATGGCGAATTCAGGTTCGGGCACACCGCAGTTGACGGTGCGCGCGGTGATCCTTGCGGTGGTGCTGGCGATGATCCTGTCCGCCGCGAATGCGTACCTGGGCCTGTTCGCCGGCCTGACGGTCGCCACTGCGATCCCGGCGGCGGTGGTGTCGATGGGCGTGCTGCGCCTGCTGGGCGGCGGCACGATCCTGGAGAACAACATCGTCCAGACCGGCGCATCCGCTGGTTCGTCGATCGCGGCAGGCGTGATCTTCACGATCCCGGCGCTGATCATCCTTGGCTACTGGCAGGACTTCAAATATTCCTGGGTGCTGGCGATCGCCGGCCTCGGCGGCCTGCTCGGCGTGCTGTTCTCGGTGCCGTTGCGGCGCTCGATGATCGTCGAGGATCCGCTGCCGTTCCCGGAAGGCAAGGCCGCCGCGGAAGTGTTGAAGGCAGGCGACAATCCCGGCCCCGGCCTGAAGATACTGGCGTTCTCGGCCGCCATTGGCGCGTTCCTGAAAGTCGCTGCCGCCAGCGGCTTGAAGCTGATCCCCGATACCGCTGCAGGCGCGGGCTTCTTCGGCAAGTACCTGGGCTACATGGGCACCAATCTGTCGCCGGCATTGCTCGGCGTGGGCTACATCGTCGGCCTCAATATCGGCATCGTGGTGCTGTCCGGCTCGATCCTGTCCTGGCATATCGCGATCCCGCTGTACCACATGTTCTTCCTCGATTCCGATCCCGCATTGGCGGCGAGCATCGCCGGCGCGGGCGCCGAAGACATCGCCGGTGCGATCTGGTCCGCGAAGATCCGCTACCTCGGCGTCGGCGCGATGTTGATCGGCGGCGCGTGGACGCTGTTCTCGCTGCGAAAGTCGCTGCTGTCCGGCGTGAAGAGCGGCATCGCCGCCGCGCGCGCGGGTTCCAACGCGGATGTGCCCGAGACCGAGCGCGACCTGCCGATGAAATGGATGCTGGCGGCACTGGTGGCCTTCGTGGTGCCGCTGCTGCTGCTCTACCAGGCCATCGTCGGCCTGTGGCACGTCAGCATCCCGATGGCGATCATCATGATCGTGGCCGGCTTCCTGTTCGTTTCGGTGTCGGCGTACCTCGCCGGCCTGGTCGGTTCGTCGAACAACCCGGTCTCGGGCATCACCATCGCCACCATCCTGTTTGCCTCGGTGGTGCTGCTGGTGCTGCTGGGCGAAAGCGGCAAGATGGCGGTCGGTGCGGGCGGCGCTCCGCTGGGCGCGGTGGCCGCGATCATGATCGGCGCGGTGGTGTGCTGCGCGGCAGCGGTCGGCGGCGACAACCTGCAGGATCTCAAGGCCGGTTATCTGGTTGGCGCCACGCCGTGGAAACAGCAACTGATGCTCGGCATCGGCGCGTTCTCCTGCGCGCTGATCATGGCGCCGGTGCTGAACATCCTCTCGCAGGCGTATGGCATCGGCGCGCCGACCGCAGAGCATCCGAATCCGCTGTCCGCACCGCAGGCGACGCTGATGGCATCAGTGGCGGGCGGCATGTTCGGCGGCAAGGATCTACCGTGGGGGATCATCGGCATCGGTGCCGGCGTAGGCGCGTTCATCATTTCGGTGGACGAATGGCTCAAGGCCAATGGCAAGGCCTTCCGCGTGCCGGTGCTTGCGGCTGCGATCGGTATCTACCTGCCGCTCGAGCTGATGGTGCCGATCTTCCTCGGCGGCCTGCTTGCCTACTTCGTCGAAAAGCGCCACGGCATCTTCGGCACCGACGATGAATCCCTGCGCGATCGCGCGCATCGTCCGGGCGTGCTGTTCGCCGCCGGCCTGATCACCGGCGAGGCGTTGATGGGCATCGCGGTCGGCGTGGCGATCTATGCGACCAAGGATCGCGAGGTGCTGGCGTTGCCCGCGCAGTTCCAGCAGGGCGAGATCGTCGGCCTGGTCGTGCTCGCCATCGTCGCCTGGCTGATCTATCGCACCGGCGCCAAGGCCAACCCGAACGCAAGCTGACGTCGTTCCCGCCTGCGCGGGGATGACGAGCAAATACGCATTCGATCGGACAGAAACCTCGAAGGACATGCCATGAATCTCCGCCACGCCATCCTCCCGCTCGCCCTTGCGCTGTCGCTGCCGGCCATCGCCGCCGAACGCGGCTTCACCGTGCAGGACATGGCCTACATGGATCGCCATTCCTCGCCGACGCTGTCGCCGGACGGCCGCGTGCTGGTGTTCGCCAAGCGCGTGGTGAACAAGGAAACGAACAAATCCTCCACCTCGCTGTGGATGCGCAACCTGGTGACGCGCGACATCCGCCCGCCGTCGCAGCTGTCGCCGGACGGCTGGAACGTCAATTCGCCGGCGTTCGCGCCCGATGGCAAGACCGTCTATTTCATGAGCGCGAAGTCGGGGTCGATGCAGCTGTATTCGATGCCGCTCGCGGGTGGCGAACCGATGCGGCTCACCGACACCGTGATCGATGTCGATGGCTACAAGCTGTCGCCGGATGGCACCCAGGTCGCGCTGGCCTTCGCGGTGTTCCCGGACTGCAAGGCCGACCTCGACTGCACGAAGAAAAAGCTCGACGAGGTCGAAGCGCTGAAGACCACCGGCAAGGTCTTCGACCGCATGTTCATCCGCCACTGGGACACCTGGAACGATGGTCGCCTCAACCGCGTGTTCGCGGCGAAGCTGGGCGGCGCGGGCATGATCAAGGCGGCAACGTTGCTGAGCGGCGACATCGCCGGCGACATCCCGTCCAAGCCGTTCGGTGATCTCTCCGATTTCGCCTGGTCGGCCGACGGCAAGCAGGTCGCGATGAGCGTGCGCCAGGCCAACCGCGAGGAACCCTGGAGCACCAACTTCGACATCTGGCTGGTCAATGCGGATGGCAGCGGCTCGCGCAACCTGACTGCGAAGAATCCCGCCTGGGATGCCGGCCCGGTGTTCAGCGCGGACGGCAAGACGCTCTTTTACCGCGCGATGGCGCGCCCGGGCTTCGAGGCGGATCGCTTCGCGCTGATGGCGATGGACCTGGCCTCCGGCAAGACGCGTGAAATCGCATCGAAGTGGGACGCTTCCGCAGACGGCATCACCTTGTCCGCCGACGGCAAATGGATCTACACCACTGCGCAGGAGCTCGGCCGGCATCCGTTGTTCCGCGTCTCGCTGGCGAATGGCGAAGTTGAGAGCGTGGTTAAGGACGGCAGCATTTCCTCGTTCGACCTCGCGGGGCCGACGCTGGCGATCTCGCGCAATTCGATGAAGAGCGGCGACGTGATCTATACCACCAGCGTCGACGGCGACATGCCTGATGAAGGCCGGCCGCTGCGCGCGATCACCCCGAGTGCCGGCGAGATGCTGCCCGACGTGGCCTGGGGGGAGTACGAGCAGTTCAATTTCATCGGCTGGAACGGCGAGACCGTGCACGGCTACGTGGTCAAGCCGTGGAACTACGAAGCCGGCAAGCAATATCCGGTCGCGTTCCTGATCCATGGCGGCCCGCAGGGCAGCTTCGGCGATGGCTGGAGTTATCGCTGGAATCCGCAGACGTATGCGGGACAGGGCTATGCGGTGGTGATGATCGACTTCCACGGCAGCACCGGTTACGGACAGAAGTTCACCGATTCGATCAGCGGACACTGGGGCGACCGCCCGCTGGAAGACCTGCAGAAGGGTTGGGCGGCGGCGCAGAAGAAGTACGCGTTCCTCGACGGCGACAAGGCCTGCGCGCTGGGCGCGAGCTACGGCGGCTTCATGGTCAACTGGATCGAAGGCAATTGGTACGACAAGGCAGGCAACTCGCCGTTCAAGTGCCTGGTGAGCCACGACGGCGTGTTCGAGAACAATGCGATGGGCTACGCCACCGAGGAACTGTGGTTCAGCGAGTGGGAGAACGGTGGCACGCCGTTCGACAACCCGACCGGCTACCAGAAGTTCAACCCGGCCAACCATGTCGCCAACTTCAAGGTGCCGATGCTGGTGATCCACGGCCAGCTCGATTACCGGATTCCGGTGGAGCAGGGCATCGCCCTCTTTAGCGCCCTGCAGCGGAAAGGTGTGGACTCGAAGTTCCTGTATTTCCCGGACGAGAACCACTGGGTGCTGAAGCCGCAGAACAGCGTGCAATGGCATGACACGGTCAACGGCTGGCTGAAGCAGCACATCGGCCAGTGATGTTGTTGCTCGTCATCCCGGCGAACGCCGGGATCCAGTGTTTCGCTTTTACACGCCAAGGGCTGGATCCCGGCGTTCGCCGGGATGACGAGCAGTGCGCGGCGTCCGCCCGGGATGACGGAGCATGCAACCGATGAAAGATGAAGCTTCCACCGCGCTGATCCAGAACGACATCGTCCTGTTCGGACTGATCGCGGCCACGCTTGGCGTGGTGTTCTGGACGTCCTCGCGCGACACCGGTTTCTGGAAGAAGTTCTACGGTTGGGTGCCGGCGCTGCTGCTGTGCTATTTCATCCCCGGCATCTACAACAGCGTCGGCTTGATCGACGGCGCTGCCAGCAAGCTCTACAACCCGGTGGCCAGCCGCGTGCTGCTGCCGGCCGCGCTGGTGCTGCTGACCCTGACCATCGACCTCAAGGGCGTGCTGCGGCTGGGTCCGAAATTGCTGGTGATGTACGTTGCCGCCTCGCTCAGCGTGATGCTGGGTGCGTTCGTGGCGTTCTGGGTGATGGGCCTGGTGCATCCTGAAACGGTGGCCGGCGACACCTGGGGTGGCATGGCCGCGCTGGCGGGAAGCTGGATCGGCGGCGGCGCCAACATGGTGGCGATGAAGGAAGTCTTCGATGTCGACGAGACGACCTTTGGCCAGTTCGTGGTGATCGATGTCGCGGTGGGCTACGTGTGGATGGCGATACTGATTTTTCTCGCCAACCGTGCGCCTGCCATCGATGCGCGCAGCGGTGCCGACACCCGCGCCATCGAGGATCTCAAGGAGCGGTTGGAGAGCTACCAGAAACAGCATGAGCGCGTGGCTACGCTGCCCGACCTGATGATGATCATCGGCGTCGCGTTCGGCGCGGTGGGTTTGTGCCACGCCATTGCAGGCCCGGCCTCGGCCTGGTTTGCGCAGAACGTTTCGTGGGCGCGCCAGGTGAGCCTGCATGAGCCGTTCGTGTGGGTGGTGGTGCTGTCGACCTTCATCGGCCTGGGGCTGAGCTTCACCCGCGTGCGCACGCTCGATGGTGCCGGTGCCTCGAAGGTCGGCACCCTGTTCCTGTACATCCTGATCGCCTGCATCGGCATGCAGATGGACATTGGAGCAATCGCCGACAAGCCGTGGCTGCTCGCGCTCGGGCTGATCTGGATCCTTGTCCACATCGTGCTGCTGGCGTTGCTGGCGAAGGCGTTGCGGGTGCCGTTCTTCTATTTTGCGATGGGCTCGCAGAGCAACATCGGCGGGCCGGCCTCGGCGCCGGTGGTGGCGTCGGTGTTCCATCCGTCGCTGGCGCCGGTGGGCGCGTTGCTTGGTGCGCTCGGTTACGCGACCGGCACCGTTGCAGCCTACATCGTCGGCATCACCCTGCGCGCGATGGCGGGGCAGGGCTAGCCCCGTCCGTCGCGGCTACAACCACCCGACCTTGCGCAGGTAGCGATACAGCCCGACGCAAAACAGCGTGACCGCACCGATCAGGATCCAGTAGCTGTAGCGCCCTGCCAGTTCCGGCATGTGCACGAAGTTCATGCCGTACCAGCTCGCGATGAGCGTGGGTGCGGCCAGCAGGCCGGCCCAGCCGGCCAGCCGCTTGACGATCTCGCCCTGCGCCACGGTCACCAGCGACAGGTTGACGTTCATCGCCGCGGTCACCATCTCGCGCAGGGTGTCGATG
>Ga0209476_10001212_pt1 | contig 17475 bp, 17 predicted proteins | sample KloWWTrecipitate_FD_187179 | JGI IMG/M metagenome (GOLD analysis project Ga0209476, IMG submission 187179) | Active sludge microbial communities from Klosterneuburg, Austria, studying microevolution and ecology of nitrifiers - Klosterneuburg... | ecosystem: Engineered > WWTP > Aerobic digester... | reverse complement strand
CGAATGGCGGAATACTATATCAGATCGTGAAACCGGAAAAAGACTGAACCACCAAGGCGCCAAGACACCAGGTTTCACCAAGCAATCCTGGTGTCTCTTTGTGCCTTGGCGCCTTGGTGGTGAATGGATATATGGAAATACGCTCCATGCACTTCAAGGCGCGCGCGTCCGCCGCCGCCGCCGACCGCGCGCTGCAGGCCAAGCTCGGCACGGCCAAGGCGCTGTTCGTCGACGGTCGCAAGCGCGCCGTCGCCGACATCGACCTGGAGGCGACGCGCACCGCCTCCCAGGCCATCCGCGACACCTGCATCGCCGACCTCGACCTGTGGCTGGAGCGCTTCGAACAGGAGGCGACGCGGCGCGGCGGCCAGGTGCTGTGGGCGCGCGACGGCGCCGAGATCTGCCGTCTGGTGGTCGACATCGCCCGCCGCCACGGCATCAGGAAGGCCATCAAGTCGAAGTCCATGCTCTCGGAAGAGGCCGGCCTCAACGCCGCGCTGGAGACGGCCGGGGTGCAGCCGGTGGAGACTGATCTGGGCGAGTACATCCTGCAAATCAGCGACAACGAGCCGCCTTCGCACATCATCGCTCCGGCCATGCACAAGACCAAGGAGGAGGTGGCCGAGCTGTTTGAGCGCGTGCACAAGAAGCCGCGCAAGACCGACATCGGCGAGATGACGCGCGAGGCGCGCGAGATGCTGCGCGCGCATTTTCTCTCGGCGGACATGGGCATTTCCGGCGGCAACTTCCTCGTCGCCGAGACCGGTTCGGTGGCGTTGGTCACCAACGAGGGCAACGGCCGCATGGTGACGACGCTGCCGAAGGTGCACGTCGTCATCACCGGAGTGGAGAAAGTCATCCCGACGCTGGAGGACCTCGCCACGCTGATGCGCATCCTGCCGCGCTCGGCCACCGGCCAGTCGATCTCCAACTACTTTTCCGTGCTCACCGGAGTGAAACGGCCCGAAGACACGGACGGCCCCGAGCATCTCTATTTCATCCTGGTCGACAATGGCCGCGTCGATCTCCTCGGCAGCGACTTCCAGGACATGCTGCGCTGCATCCGCTGCGCCGCCTGCATGAACCATTGTCCGGTGTACCAGACCATCGGGGGGCACGCCTACGGCTGGGTCTATCCGGGGCCGATGGGTTCGGTGCTGACGCCGCTCTTCGTCGGCATTGAAAACGCCCTCGACCTGCCGCATGCCGCCACCCTGTGCAACCAGTGCGGCGTCGTCTGCCCGGTGAAGATCCCGCTGCCCGGGCTGATGCGCACGCTACGCGAACAGCAGGTCGCGCGCGGCCTGCGGCCCTGGGGCGAACGCGCGGCGCTGCGGCTGTGGGCCTGGCTGGCGCGACATCCGGCGCTGTATGCGTTCGCTGCCAAGCTCGGCGTGCGCTACCTGAACTGGCTGGCAGAAGGCGGGGACCGCATTCGCGTCATGGGCATCGCGCCGGCGTGGACGGCCGGCCGGGATTTCCCCGCGCCGCAAGGCCGCACTTTTCGAGAACTGTATGCGCGGAGGCACAAGCCATGAAGCACCGCATCGTATTTCTGGAGCGCAAATCGATCCGCGGCGAGTTTCGACGTCCGGATTTTTCGCACGACTACGACGAATATCCGTTGACCCAGCCTGAGGAACTGGCGCAGCGCGTGCGCGACGCCAGCATCGTCATCGCGAACAAGGTGGTGCTGCGGGGCGAGCTGCTCGCCACCCTGCCCAACCTGAAGATGGTCGCCGTCGCCGCCACCGGCACCGACAACGTCGACCTCGCCTGGTGCCGCGAGCACGGCATCGTCGCTTCCAACATCCGCGGCTACGCGGTGAACACCGTGCCCGAGCACGTCATCGCCCTGACCATGGCGCTCAAGCGCAAGCTGCTCGCCTACCGGCGCGACGTGCAGGCCGGCAAATGGCAGCAGGCGCCGATGTTCTGCTTCTTCGACCACCCGATCGGCGACCTCCACGGTTCGACGCTCGGCATCTTCGGCCGCGGTTCGCTCGGCGAGGGCGTGGCGCGGCTGGCCGAGGCCTTCGGCATGCGCGTGCTGTGGGGGGAACATAAGGGCGTGGGCGAAACAAAAGTCAGGCCCGGCAGGACGGCGTTCGAGACGGTGCTGCGCGAGGCTGACGTGATTTCGCTGCACTGTCCGCTCAACGACGCCACGCGCGGCATGATCGGCGAGGCGGAGTTGAAGGCGATGAAGCGCGATGCCGTGCTCATCAACACCGCGCGCGGCGGTTTGGTGGACGAGGCGGCGCTGGCGCGGGCGCTGAAGGAGGGCTGGATCGGCGGCGCCGGCTTCGACGTGCTGTCGAAGGAGCCGCCGCGCGAGGGCAACCCGCTGCTGGCGATCGATCAGCCCAACTTCATTCTGACGCCGCACGTCGCCTGGGCTTCGGCGCGGGCGATGCAGACGCTGCTCGATCAGCTCACCGGGAACATCGAAGCTTTCGCGCGCGGCGAGCCGAGGAATCGCGTGGCATGAAAGACTCCAGGGACGACATTCTCGGCCGCATCCGGCAGCGGCTCGGCCGCACGGCGGAGAATGCCGCGGTTGGGCGCGCTGGCCTCGATGCGGTCCTGGCGCGTCGTGCGCAGGGGCCGCGGCCGCAGGTCGAGCGCGACCTTGTCGCACGGCTTCGCGCCTGCTCGGAAGCGCTCTCCAGCACGGTCGAGGTCTTGGCGCATACCGGAGAAGTGCCGGCGGCGGTGGCGCGCTACTTCGCCGCGCTGAAGCTGCCGCGCGCTGCCGTCGCCTGGCCGCAACTGGCCGGCCTCGACTGGGCCGGCGCCGGCCTGCGGGTGGAAGCGCGCAACGCGCGCGGCGACGACTTGGCCGGCATCACCGGCGTCTTCTGCGCCGTCGCCGAGACCGGCACGCTGGTCGTTCTGTCCGGCCCCGACACCCCGGCCACGACAAGCCTGCTGCCGGAAACGCATATCGCCGTGGTGCCGGCTTCACGCATCGTGCGCGGCATGGAGGATGCCTTCGATCTGGTCCGCGCCGAGTACGGCGAACTGCCGCGCGCGGCGAACTTCATTTCCGGCCCGTCGCGCACCGGCGACATCGAACAGACTTTGGTGCTCGGCGCGCACGGCCCCTACCGCGTGCACATCGTCATCGTCACGGGTTCGTGACCGAGAAGCGCCGCTCCGGGTGGTCCGCGCTGACCCAATGTTTGTTCCACCAGGCGTCGATCTGGCCGCGCGTCCACGGCATGTGCACCAGCAGCCCATCGAGCGCGCCGGCCACCTCCGCGATACTCTGCGGCCGCGCCGCGGGGTCCTTCTCCAGGCAGCGCCCGATGAGGGCATCCAGCTCGGCTGGTACGGCGAAGGGCGAGCATTCCGAGGCCAGCCGCGGCACCGTGTGCAGCACCTGATAGGTGAGGTCGTGCTCGGTCTCCGTCTCGAACAGGCGCTTGCCGGTGAGCAGGAAGAAGCCCACTGCCCCCAGCGCGTAGATGTCGGCGCGGCCGTCGGCGTCCGACGGATTGCGGATGCGCTCGGGCGACATGTAGAGCGGCGTGCCGAGGATGCGCATCATGCCGGTGAGGTCGCGCGTCTGCTCGCCGGACATCTGCTTGACCAAGCCGAAATCCAGCACCTTGACCACGTCGCGCTCGCCGCGGATCTCGCACAGCATGATGTTCTGCGGCTTGATGTCGCGATGCACCAGCCCGCAGGAGTGGGCTTCCCACAGCGAGGCGCAGGCCTGGCGCAGGACGTGCGCCGTGCGCGCCGGCGGCAATGGCCCGTAGCGCTCGACCAGGTCGGCGAGGGACAGGCCCTCCAGGTATTCCATGGCGTACCAGAACTCGCCGTTCGGCCCCATGCCGTAGTCGAAGATGGTGATGGTGTTGGGGTGGGAGAGCTGGCTGGCCAACTGGACTTCGCGCTGGAAGCGGGCGGTCCACTCGTCGGTGGTTGTCTGCTGCTTGAGCACCTTTACCGCGGCCGGGCGCTTCAGCAGGCGGTGCTGCGCCAGGTAAACGTTGCTGATGGCGCCCTCGCCGATCTGCCGGAGCAGCCGGTAGGGCCCGAGCTGGCGCGCGCGGCTATCGCGCCGCAGCATGGCCGCCAGCACCTGCGGCGGCAGGAAGCCCGCCAGCCACACGGCGCCCATCAGCAGCAGCACGGCGGTGAATCCGATCTGCAGATAGATGAGCGGGGCGTAAGCTTCGCCGGCTTCCATCTCGACGGCCACGCCGACGTCGTGGGCCGGCAGCCAGCGCCAGGTGCCGATGACGTCGCGGCCGAGGTAGTTCGGATAGGGGGCGAGGAGCAGCCCCTCGCGAATGCCGTCGCCAGCGGTGCGCGCGGCAATGGCGGCGACGGCGAGCCGGGTGGGCGCGTCCGTGTCGGGCTGCATCAGTCGGGACGGCAGGCCGCGCTGCGCCAGGGTGTCGGCATGGCGGCTCTCCGACAGCAGCCAGCCGTCCGCGTCGAAGGCCAGCGACTCGCCCGTGCGGCCGGGGCGGGCGGCCCTGAAGAGCGCCGCGAAGCGTTCTCCTGCAGGCGATCCCAGCGCGATGAGGGCGATCACCCTGCTGTCTTTGGCGCGCACGGGCGCGGCGATCCAGGCGCGCCCCAGTTGAGTGCCGCCGCCATGCTGCGGCCGGACGAAAACGGATTTGCCGGCCAGGGCCGGCGCGAGATGGGCGAAGAAATCGGGAACCACCCCCCGGCCCACCCGCTCCGCATCGCTCGACGCGAGGATGCCGCCCTGGGTGTCGATGACATGGGCCGCCGTGACGCCGATCGCGCCCGCTGTTTTCAGGATGCTCTCGATGACGCGGGAACCGTCGCCCTGGCCGGGGCTGTTGCGGGCGAGCTTGACGATGGCCGCGCTCAATTCCGCGTCGGCGGCCAGTTGCTCCGCCTCGTGCCGCCCTTCCGCGATCCACTGATCCAGCGCCTCGATCTGGGTATTGAGCAGGGCGGTCAGTCCGGTCGCGCGGATCTCGCGCAAGGAATCGCCGACGCCGCGGTAGGCCCACAGACCGACGGCAAGGACGGCAGCGAGCAGCAGGAGCAGGGCGAGGCGGGCGCGGTCGAGGGGTTGATTCACGTTGTATGGATGATAACCCGCTATCGCTTTACCTTTTCAAGGAAAAATGGGCGACCCGAAGGTCGCCCAAACTCCACCTCGCGCAGCGTGGGTGAGGGGGGGGCGACTATCTCTCTCGGCTGAGGGTGGTCCTGCCTTCTGAGTCGGTAGTGATGACCAGTGCCTCCCGAGCTTGCCTGATGACTTCCCGCACCACATCTCGGCACAGCAGCCTGGCGATCTGCGCATGTGGCAAGGGCAGAATGATCTCGCTGCAGCCAAGCTGTTCCGCCACATCCAGAATCTGAAAAACAATATCGCCTTCGCGGTAAACCAGCTCGCATGGAATGCCCGCCTGCGCGAGCGACTGTGCCGCATCATCGAGAATGCTGCGCCCGCTTTCAGCCTGGAAACGGGCGATTTCGTCATGGGTCCGGAAGCGCAGCACCTCCAGGGTGGTGATGGGCTCTGCCACGTACAGCATTGCGACCCGCACCGGGACGTTGTTTCGGTGTAGCCGCAAGGCGTACTGGAGTCCCCAGCGGGAACGCTCGGTCGCATCGACCGGAATCAGCAGTCGAGTTGGTTTCATTTCCGGTGAGGCTTGGGCGTTGGCGGCGTTGTGGCTCATGACTCCTCCTTTCTCCATTCGATTCCTGGGTACGGGTTAAGGGATGTAGTAAAGGACCAGCCAGGCCAGCAGCATCGTCATGGCCCACAGCGCCATGCTTCCTGTTGGCCAGCTGCGCAGTAACAAACCGCCCGGTTCGCGATGGCGGCGTATGTCCGCGGACAGGCGGGCGGCGAAGGCTCCGGCGCGTGCGCCCAGGCCGTCGCGCAGCCCGCGGTGGGCGCGGCCAACGGCCCGGGCCAGGGTCGGCAGCGGCGTGCGCCAGAGCCAGTCGACGTCGAGTGTGACGGTCGGCGTGCGTTTCAGCCAGGGCAGCATGACGAAGAAGGCGAGGCCGGAGAACAGCAGCAACTGCAGCTGCGTCAGCACGTGCGCCGCCGTGTAGGGCACGTAGTCGACGGCGTAGGGCAGCATGCGGTAGAGCGGCTCAGGCCAGATGCCGAGGGCGATGCAGAGGAAGGCGAAGGCGACCATCGTCCAGCGCATGCTCGCCGGCGGATCGCTCGGGCGCAGCCCCGAGTCCTTCTGGAAGAAGACGAACCAGGGGAACTTGATGCCGGCGTGCAGGAAGACGCCGGCCGACGCGGCGGCGAGCAGCAGCCATACCCACAGCAGGTGGCCGTCGATGGCCGCCTGCGTCACCATCGACTTCGAGACGAAGCCCGAGGTCAGCGGGAACGAGGAGATAGCGAGCGCGCCGATGGTGCCGCAGATCGTGGTGAGCGGCATGCTATGGAAGAGGCCGCCCAGTTCCGAGCACTTGCGCCGGCCGGTGGCGGCGAGCACGGCGCCGGCAGACATCAGCAGCAGGGCCTTGTAGATAATGTGGGTGAAGGCATGCGCCGCCGCGCCGTTCAGCGCCATTTCGGTGCCGATGCCGATGCCGGCGACCATGAAGCCGACCTGGTTCACGATGCTGTAGGCGAGGATGCGCCGCATGTCGTTTTCCAGCAGCGCGTAGACGATGCCGTAGAACACCATGAAGAGGCCGATCCAGATCAGGAATTCGGTGCCGGGAAAGCCGCGCAGCAGCACGTACACTGCCGTCTTGGTGGTGAACGCCGAGAGGAATACCGTGCCGCTCCACGAGGCCTCCGGGTAGGCGTCGGGCAGCCAGGCGGAGAGCGGCGGCGCGCCGGCGTTGATGAGGAAGCCGATCAGGATCAGCCAGTGCGCGACGGAGTCGGGCGCCATGCGGACGAAGGCGGCGTCGCCGGTCTCCAGCAGGTGGCCGGTGACGCCGGCGAAGAGCACGACGCCGCCGAACAGGTGGATCATTACGTAGCGGCGGCTGGCGGCCCAGGCTGTTTTTGTTCCTGCGCTCCACAGCACCAGCGTCGAGCCGACCGCCATCAGCTCCCAGAAGACGAAGACGGTGACGAGGTCGCCGGCCAGCGCCACGCCGATGGCCGAGCCGGCGTAGACGTAGGCGGCGGGGATCTCGAGGCGGCTCTGCTGCCGCAACGCGAAGAGGCCGCCGCCGCAAGCCATCAGGGCGAAGATGGTGGCGAAGAGGCGCGACAGCTTGTCGACGGCGAGCGGCGACAGCTCGTAGCCCAGCCAGTGCACACGCCACGAGGTGCCCTCCGGCAATTGCCAGAGGCAGAACAGGGCGAGGAGCGGCAGCGCCAGCACCGCCGCGCCGCGTGTGCCGCCGCGCAGGAAAGGCAGGGCGAAGGCGCCGAACACCAGTACCAGGCCGGGATGGACGAGCCACTCACTCATCGTCGGCTCCGTAGTAGGTGTCCGACCGCTTCAGCAGCAGCCCCAGTCCCTTGGCGACGAGGATCATCGCCGTGCAGGCGAGGAAGCCATACCAGGCGTGGAAGCCGAATAGCGCCTCGACCTCGAAATGCGGATGCAGTTGCACCGCGAACTCCGCCAGCACCGTGGCCGCCAGCACGACGAGGAATAGACGCCAGAGTCGCTTCACGTTGCGCGGATCGTCCAGCCAGTGCGGCTTCATGGCAGGTCTCCGAGCATCCCGCGCGCCAGCGCCAGCGGCACGTCCGGACAGAAAAAAAGCGCAACAGTGCCGGCGGCAGTCAGGGACAGTGCGATCACCATCGGCAGCGGCGCCTCGCCGTGCGGGTGATGCTTGTCCTCGGCCCTGGCGGGTCGGAAGAAGGCGCGCCAGAGGATAGGCAGGAAGTAGCCGGCGTTAAGCAGGGTGCTGGCGGCGATTACCGCCACAGCAAGCCAATGGGAGGCGGCCATGGCGCCGGAGAGCATGTACCACTTCGAGACGAAGCCTGCCGCCGGCGGCAGGCCGATCACCGACAGCGCGCCGATGGCGAAGGCGCCCATGGTCCACGGCATGCGCCGGCCGATCCCATCCAGTTGGCTGACTTCCGTCTTGTGGGCAGCGGTGTAGATGGCTCCTGCCGCGAAGAACAGGGTGATCTTGCCCAATGCATGAGCGGCGATGTGCAGGGCCGCACCGATCACCGACAGCGGCGCCAGCAGCGCGGCGGCGAGCACCACGTAGGAAAGCTGGCTGACGGTGGAATAAGCCAGGCGTCGCTTCAGGTTGTCGGCGTTGAGTGCCACCACCGAGGCGGCGAGGATGGTAAAGCCGGCAACGCCGACCAGCCAGTCGGTGCCGCCGGCCAAAGCATCGAGCCCGAAGACATAGACCACCACTTTCACCACGCTGAAGACGCCGGCTTTCACCACGGCGACGGCATGCAGCAGGGCCGAGACCGGCGTCGGCGCCACCATCGCCGCCGGCAGCCAGCGGTGGAAGGGCATCAGGGCCGCCTTTCCGATGCCGAACATGTAGAGCGCGAGCAGCCCGGCCAGAGCGAAGCCTTCGAGCTTGCCGGCGAGGATGCCGCCCGGCGTGAAATCGGTGGTGCCGGCCAAGTGCCAGGTGAAGATCAGCGCCGGCAGCAGGAACAGCACCGAGGTGCCGACGAGCAGACCGAGATAGACCCGGCCGCCGTTCCTCGCCTTGTCGCCGCCATGGTGTGTCACCAGCGGATAGGTGATCAGGGTCAGCAGTTCGTAGAAGACGAACAGCGTGAAGACGTTGGCGGCAAAGGCGATGCCCACCGCCGAGAACAGCGCCAGGGCGAAGCAGACATAGAAGCGCGTCTGATGGGCTTCGTTGTTGGCGCGCATGTAGCCGATCGAGTAGAGCGAGTTCACGATCCACAGCCCGGAGGCGACAAGCGCGAAGAGCATGCCGAGCGGTTCGATGCGGAACGCCAGCGCCAGGCCAGGTAACACCTCGAACATCGATATCTCCGGCCGCCCGCCAGCCAGCACTTCCGGCAGCAGGGCGAAGACGCAGAGGAACAGCGCCGCGGCCGTTACCAGCGTCACTCCCTCGCGATGGTTCGGCGCGCGGTGGTTGAGCGCGATGCCAAGTGCGCCCGCGAGCGGCGTCGCCAGTCCGGCGAGGATGAGTTCGGCGCCGGTCATTTCGCCATCCCCAGCAGTTCTGCCGCGGCGCCGGCGGCCGAACCGACCGTCACCGAGGTGTCGAGGCCGAAGTAAATGGTGGCGGCGATCAGCAGCCAGGCCGGGACCAGCAGCGACAGCGGCGCCTCGCGCCGCACCGGCAGGCCGGCGGGCGGCGCGCGAAAGTAGGCGATCTCGACGAAGCGCCAGACGTAGGCGACGGCGAGCAGGGAACTGGCGACGATGGCCAGCGCCAGCCACCAATGGCCCTTCTCCAGAGCGGCCAGCACCAGATACCACTTGCTGACGAAGCCGGCGGTGCCGGGCACGCCGATCAGGCTGAGGCCGCCGAGCACGATGCCGAAGGCGGTGAGCGGCATGACCTTGCCCAGTCCGGCCAGCCTTGACAGGCTGGAGCCGCCGACTACCGTAACGGCACAGCCGATCAGCAGGAACAGCGCCGCCTTGGTGATGCCATGGTTGAAGAGGTGCACCACCGTGGCGGTAAGGCCGCTGACCGAATCGAACGACAGCCCCAGCGTGATATAGCCGATCTGGGCGACGCTGGAATAAGCGAACAGGCGCTTCAGGTCGTCCTGGAAGATGGCGATGGCCGAGGCGGCGAACATCGCCGCCAGCGACAGTGCCAGCATGATCTCCGGCAAGGGCAGACGGTGAAAGACCAGGCTCTCGCCGAACACCGAGAAGTAGAAACGCAGCAGGACATACACCGAGACCTTGGTGGCCGTCGCCGCCAGAAAGGCCGACACCACGGACGGGGCGTAGGCGTAGGCGTTGGGCAGCCACTGGTGCAGCGGAAAGAGGGCGAGCTTCAGCGAGATGCCGACGGTGAGGAAGCCGAGCGCCGCCAGTACCGGCCGATGGTTGCTCATCTCCTGAAGCCGCACGCTCATGTCCACCAGGTTGAGCGTGCCGGTCTTCAGGTAGAGCAGGCCGACGCCAATGACGATGAAGGTCGCGCCGATAGTGCCCATGATCAGGTACTGGTAGGACGCCATCAGCGCGCGGCGGTCGCGGCCGAGGGCGATCAGCACATAGGTGGACAGCGAGGCGATTTCCAGGAAAACGAAAATGTTAAAAGCGTCGCCGGTAATGGCGATGCCGAGCAGCCCCGTCAGGCATAGGGCGAACATGGCGTAGAACAGGTAATGCTGCTCGCGCGGGATCTCCGCCTCGATGCTGCGGCGGCTGTAGGGCAGTACCACGGCGGCGATGCCGGCGACCAGCACCAGGACAAAGGCGGAGAGGCGGTCGACGCGGTACTCGATGCCGAGCGGCGGCGCCCAACTGCCGAGAGCGTAGGAGATGGTGCCGTGGCTGCCGATCTGCTGCCAGAGCAGGACGGCGATGGCAAAGGCCGCCCAACTCGCCAGGGTGACGAGTAGGAAGGCGGCGCCAGTGTGGCGCACCAGCACTGCCAGCGGCGCGGCGACAAGCGGCAGGACGACCTGCAGTGCGGGCAGATGCGAGGCGAGGCTCATCGCTCGAACGGCGCCTCCGTCTCGCGCGCATGGTCTTGGAGGAGGATCTCGTCCTCCTCGATGGTGTCGTAGGCTTCGCGGATGCGCACCACCAGCGCCAGGCCGAGCGCGAGCGTGGCCACGCCGACGACGATAGCGGTGAGGATGAGGACATGCGGAAGCGGGTTCGAGTAGACCTTGAAGCCCTCGGCGAGGATCGGCGCGGTGCCGCCGATCAGTTTCCCGGGCGCGATGTAGAGCAGGTAGACCGAGGTCTGGAAGATGCCCAGCCCGACCAGCTTCTTGATCAGGTTGCCCCGAGCGATGACGATGAACAGCCCAGCCACCATGAGGAAGAGGGTGATCCAGTAGCTGAAGTGGCTGGCGAGGTTCACTGGACCACCCTCCCCCCGGCCCCCTCCCCGTGGAGGGGGGTGACGTAGGTTCGCCGCTGCGCGGCTCCATGTTGTGGCTGGCGCCCCTTCGGGCGGCCGTGTGGGGCGCTCACGCTCAATCCTCGTCGCGTCCGCGCGCGGTGAACATGTAGAAGATTTTCAGCATCACGCCGCAGACGGTGATCGCCACGCCGGCCTCTACCCAGAAGATGCCGCGGTGCTGGCCGGCCACCGGGTCGGCGGCGAGCACGAAGTAGTCGAGGTAGTTGCCGCCGAGGGCGAGGCCGGCGAAGCCGATGCCGGCGTAGAGCAGCACGCCCGCTGCCAGCATGGTCTCGACCAGCCGATCGGGTACAACGCACCGCGCCGTGTCGAGGCCGTAGATGAGGGCGTAGAAGATCACAGCCGCCGCCGCGATGACGCCGGCCTGGAAGCCGCCGCCGGGGCCGAAGTCGCCGTGGAACTGCACATAGACGGCGAAGAGCAGGATGAAGGGGATCAGCAGCTTGGCGATTACGCGCAGGACGAGATCGTGCCTCATGGTTGCCGTTCCCCGGGAAAGTCAGTCTCCGCAGGACGGCGCTCGCCGTTCTTCTTCCGCCGGCGCAGCAGGGCGATGACGCCGGCGCCGGCGGTGAACACCACTGTCGTCTCACCGAGGGTGTCGAAGCCGCGGTAGCTCGCCAGCACCGCCGTCACCACATTGGGCACGCCGGTCGCTGCCAGCGCTTCCGCGAGGTAGCGCGGCGCGACGTGGGTGTGGATCGGCGCCTGCGGATCGGAAAACGCCGGCAGGCCCAGCGTGCCATAGGCCAGCACGGCGGCAGTGCCGCAGGCAACGGCGAGCGGTAGCCAGGGCCGGTGGATCGGCTTGGCCTCTTCGCTCTTGCACAGGTGCAGGGCGCCGAGCAGTAGCACGGTCGAGATGCCGGCGCCGACTGCGGCCTCGGTCATGGCGACGTCCACCGCGTCCAGCGCGACCAGCACCGTCGCCATGAGAAAGCTGTACACCCCGCCTAGCACGACGACAGCAAAAAGATTGCGGCTTCTAGCCAGGATGACGACGGCGAGCGCCATCATCGCCAGCAGCACGTTGATGATCAGGGTTTCCATCCGTCAGCCCTCCGCCGGGCCGCCCCAAGGAGGGCAGAAGCCAGCAACAGGGAAGCCGAGTAGCGGCTGAACTTTCGTCACTCCTTTCCTCGGGAAAGGGGTCGGGGGATTGGTAGTCATATGCCTCAGTCGCTCCGCGACTCATGAAGCTCCCCTCTCCCCGCCTGGGAGAGGGCTTGGCCTGTCCTGAGCCTGTCGAAGGAGGGGTGAGGGAGGGGCTCCGCAAGGACCGGCTTCAGCCCGCGGCCCATGGCGGCCTTGGCCAGCGCATGGCTGGCGGTCGGGCTGGTGAAGAAGACGAGCAGGCCGATCATCACCAGCTTCGCGCCGACCAGGGTGAAACCGGCCTGGATCATCAGGCCGAGCAGGATCAGTCCAGCGCCCAAAGTCTCTGTCACGCTGGCTGCGTGCATGCGCGTGTAGAAATCAGGCATGCGCAGGAGGCCGATGCCGCCGACCATGCAAAAGAAGCCGCCGCAGAGTAGGCATGCCCAGCTCAGGATGTCGACGAGCGAGCTCACTCGCCGCCCTCGCCGAGGTTGCCGTGGCGGAAATACTTGAGCACGGCGACGGTGCCGACGACGTTGAGCAGGCCGTACACCAGCGCCAGGTCGAGGAAGTCCGGCCGTCCGTCGAGGAAGCCGATGACCGTCAGCAGCAGCATGGCGCAGGTGCCGACGGTGTTGGCCGATTGAAGTCGATCGAACACGGTCGGGCCGAGTGCCGCGCGCACCAGCGCCAGCGCGATCGTCGCCAGCAGGGCCAGTGTGGCGGCGGCGAACATCATGCGGGCTGTTCCATGGCGGCGACGCGCCGGTCCATCTCGCTGCCGGCGAGCCCGGCAGCGCCCTCCGCCGTCAGGGCGTGCACTAGGAATTCGCCCGGCGCCACCTCGACGGAAATGGTGCCCGGCGTCAGGGTGATGGAGTTGGCATGGATGACCAGACCGAGCGACGTTGCCTGCGAGGGTCTGAAGCGCACCAGCGTTGGCGAGATCGGCAACCGCGGATGCAGGATGCGCTGGCTGACGTCCCAGGACGACTTGACGATCTCCGCTGCCAGCCAGGGCCAATAGGAAAAGAGCGCGCGCCACCCGAGGTGAATCGGCTGGCCTTCGTGGTCGACCACGTCCATGCGCCGTGCGAAGACGACGACGGCGAGCGCGCTGCCGGCGCCGGCCGCCAGCAGGAAGGGCGTGAATAGTCCCGACAGCAGAAGCCAGAAGACGGACAATGCGACGAACACGCTGACGGCGTGGACCACGGGAACCCTCTCGCTCGGTAAGGACGTAACGTCGATGACATCCTAGAGGGCGAAATCGAAACTGAAAATTCGGGCGCAAGCGTACGGACATCTCCGCTCGTCGCGGCGTCGTCGATCATTCCAACCGGCGCACAGGCGAGGGGCGATTCGGTGGAAAATAAGCAAATCACGTACGGGAGAGGGCGAATTACGCCATCCGCCATGCTTGCGCACAATGAACGTCCGACAGACCGGAACGACCTGATCGAGCCGATGGTTACCGCCCGCCGCCTGCTGTGGAACGATGCCTTGCTGCTGATTGCCGGCTACGTTGCGCTCGACTGGGCGAGTTTCTTTCATCCCTTATACGGGCTCAACATCACCCCGTGGAATCCGGCGCCGGCGCTGGGGCTGGTCTTTCTCCTGCGCTACGGTTGGAAGGCGGCCTTTCCGCTCGCCCTGGCCGTGCTGCTGGCCGAGGTGTGGGTGCGCGACCTGCCTGCTCCGCTGCCGGTTTCCCTGGCCATTGCAGCGATGCTGGCGGCCGGTTATGGCGCAATCGGCGAAATCCTCAGGCGGCGGCTGGGCGGACTGGGGATATTCTCGGATCGCACCGGTATGCTGCAGTGGTCCGCCATCGTTATTGTCGGAACCTTGCTGACCAGTCTGGCATTCGTGCTGGTTCTGATGGCGCTCGGATTGATCCCGGCCGCAGATTGGCGCGAAGCGGTTGGCCGCTACTGGATCGGCGACGGCGTTGGCATCCTAGTGTCCATGCCCTTGCTGTGGATGCTGCTCGACGAGAAGGGGCGCGCCATGCTGGGCGCGACGGTGCTGCGCCGCGATACTTTGTGGCACTTCCTGTCTGCTGGCACCGCCCTGTGGGTGGCTTTTGGCGTGGGGGCCGAATCCGATTTCAAGTATTTCTACGTCTTGTTCCTGCCGATCGTTTGGGCGGCCGCACGGCAGGGCCTGGCCGGCGCGGTGCTAAGCGCCGCCCTGATCCAGATCGGCATCATCGTCGCCGTTCAGACACTCGGTTTCGCCGCGATCACGGTGTTCGAGATCCAGGCCCTGACGGTCGTGCTGGCCCTGGTCGGGTTCTTCGTCGGCGTGGTGGTCGACGAGCAGCAGCGCATAAGCGCCGAGTTGCGCCAGACGCTGCGTCTGGCCGCAGCGGGCGAGATGGCCGGCGCGCTGGCCCACGAACTCAACCAGCCGCTGACCGCCCTCTCCGCCTACGGCACTGCCTGCGAGGAACTGCTGGAACGGGGCGATACCGGCGACCAACTGAAGAACGCCATTCGACTGATGGTGTGCGAGTCGTTCCGCGCGGCCGAGGTGGTGCGCCGTTTGCGCGACTTCTTCCGAACCGGCACGACCCGCCTCGAGCCGATCCCCATTGCGGGACTGCTGCCCGTCGCCGTGGCGCCCTTCCAGTCGCGCGCCGCGCAAGCCGGCGTGACGCTGACACTAGCGCCCGCACCGGAGGGTATCGTCATGGCCGACCGGCTGCAGGTCGAGGTGGTGATCCGCAACCTGTTGGCCAACGCGTTCGACGCCGTGGCGGCCCAGCCGCCAGGGAATCGGCGTGTTCACGTTTCAGCCGGACAGGAAGGACCCGACCGCATCTGTATCAAGGTGGAGGACAGCGGCCCTGGCCTCTCCGGCGCCGCGGCGACGCGTCTGTTCGAGCCGTTCAGTTCCACCAAGTCAAGCGGACTCGGCCTCGGGCTGGCCATCAGCCGGGCCATCGCCGAGGCGCACGGCGGTCATCTCCTGGCGGACGTCGGCGCGCACGGCGTCTTCAGGCTCCTGCTTCCCTTCGAACGGAATCCTGCCCATGCCTGACATCTGCGTGTTTATCGTCGACGACGATCCCTCCGTGCGCGATTCGCTCGGCCTACTGCTCGGCCTGCGTGGCTACCGAACGGCCATATTTGCAGACGCCGAGAGCTTTCTCGGCGCCTACGCCTCCGACTGGCGCGGCTGCATCCTCATCGACATCCGCATGCCGGGCATGGATGGGCTGGAATTACAGAAGTGCCTGCTCGAACTTGGCTGCGGCCTGCCCGTCATCGTCATGACCGGGCACGGCGATGTCGAATCGGCCCGCGATGCTTTCAAGGCGCAGGCGGTGGATTTCCTGGAAAAGCCGCTGGACCAGGCCAAACTTTCGGCGGCTATCGACGACGCCCTCTCGAAATTCGAGTCTGCTCGACAGGAGCACAACCAGCGCGCGCGCTTCATCGACCTGTTGGCGACGCTGACGCCGCGCGAACGCGAGGTGATGGACATGATCGTCGCCGGCGGCCACAATCGAGACATCGCCGAGAAGCTCGGCATAAGCCCGCGCACGGTCGAGGTACACAAGGCGCGGGTGATGCAGAAGCTCAATGTGGACGGCATCGCACAACTGGTCCGCCTCAGTCTCGGTGCTGGCGACGGACTGGCGGCCGACCAGGACAATGCCCCAACCGGCGCCAGTTGATCGATCTGCGCGCACGCGGAAAACACAAGGATCGACATGTCGTTATCGCTGCGCTTCATCCTTCCCCTGATTCTGGCGCTGGCGGCGATTGCCTACAGCGTCGTGCCCCTTGTCGACCAGCTGACCCTGCGCTGGTTCGTGCGCGACCTCGACATCCGCGCTGAACTGGTCGCCAATTCTCTGCAGGAACCCCTGTATGAGCAGTTGCAGACGGGAAAACCCGCCAAGACCCAGGCCTATCTGACCCGGCTCCTGCAGGACGAGCGTCTCTTCGGCCTCGGCTTCTGCCCGGAAGGGGGCGGCGCGCTGATCGCCACCAAGGGATTTCCCGTTGCCATTCGCTGCGACGGCCTGGAGCGGTTCGGCGATCCCGCCGCCCGACTTCTGGAAAGCGGTCTGGGACCGCTGCACATCGCCGTGCGTGCCGTCGACCATGAAGGCGACGCGCTCGGGCGGCTGGTGCTGGTGCACGACATGAGTTTCATCCAGCGCCGCAGCGAGGAAACGAAGCGCTACGTTTTTTACTTCTTCATCGGCCTCGGCTTCGTCGTGTCGCTCATCACGGTGGCGATCGCACAGCTCTCCTGGCGCGGCTGGATCAAGGGCATGCGTTCGCTGCTGCGCGGCGAAGGCCTGCTGCGCGAACCGGGCAAGGAAGAGGCCGCGCCGGAATTCCTGCCGATTGCGCGTGACTTGCGCGCCCTCATTCGGGAAATGGAAACGGAAATTCGCCCGCGCGACGCCGCGCAGATGACCTGGACGCCGGAAACCCTGCGCGCCATCCTGCGCGGCGAGCTCTCCGGCGAGGACGTGCTGGTCGTCTCCAACCGCGAGCCCTACATCCATGTGCATCGCGGCGACCGGATCGAGGTGCAGCGGCCGGCGAGCGGCGTTGTCACCGCGCTGGAGCCGATCATGCGCGCCTGCTCCGGCACCTGGATCGCGCATGGCAGTGGCGATGCCGACCGCGACGTGGCCGACCGCAATGACCGGGTGGCCGTGCCGCCGGAGAAACCCAGCTATCACATCCGCCGCGTCTGGCTGACGCCCGAGGAAGAAGCGGGCTATTACTACGGCTTTGCCAACGAGGGCCTGTGGCCGCTGTGCCATATCGCCCACGTCCGCCCGACTTTCCGCACCAGCGACTGGCGGCAGTACGTCGAAGTGAACAGGAAATTCGCCCAGGCGGTCTTCGCCGAGGCAAAGAAGCCGAATCCGATCGTCCTCGTGCAGGACTACCATCTGGCCCTGCTGCCGCGGATGATCCGCGAGCGCCTGCCCGAGGCGATCGTCATCGCCTTCTGGCACATTCCCTGGCCCAACCCGGAGGCGTTCTCCATCTGCCCGTGGCGCGAAGAAATTCTCGAGGGCCTCCTTGGCAGCAGCATCATCGGCTTCCACACGCAGTTCCACTGCAACAACTTCGTCGATACCGTGGATCGCATGCTGGAGGCGCGGGTGGACCGGGAGAACTTCACCGTCAGCCACGGCGGCAAGCTGACGGCGGTGAAGCGCTATCCCATCTCGATCGACTGGCCGCCGCCGGCGGAACTGACCGTGCGCAGCGTCGATCAGTGCCGTGGCGAGGTGCGGCGCCGGCACGGTCTCGGCCCGGAACACCTGCTGGGCGTCGGCGTGGATCGCCTGGATTACACAAAGGG
>Ga0209476_10001210_pt1 | contig 17481 bp, 10 predicted proteins | sample KloWWTrecipitate_FD_187179 | JGI IMG/M metagenome (GOLD analysis project Ga0209476, IMG submission 187179) | Active sludge microbial communities from Klosterneuburg, Austria, studying microevolution and ecology of nitrifiers - Klosterneuburg... | ecosystem: Engineered > WWTP > Aerobic digester... | reverse complement strand
GTACGGTATGTGTGATCAGATCAGGACGTTTCTCGTCTACCCGGTACGGTGCGATTTCTTGTTGAAACTCACCCGTTTCAATGGCTTTTAAGGCACGCAAGTGGCTGGTCATGGCAAATTCATCCTGATCTTCACGAGATACTTTCCATTGCTCCGCCACTTTCTCGGCCGTCATGCCCATACCATAAGCAATCGCGACATCTTCCTTATGCTCGAATATGGCCGGATTCATGGAAACTTTATTGCCCATCATCGGCACCATGCTCATGCTTTCAGTGCCGGCTGCAATCATCACATCGGCTTCACCCAGACGAATACGGTCGGCTGCCAGTGCAACGGATTGCAGACCTGATGCACAAAAACGGTTGATTGTCATACCAGCCACGCTATTCGGCAAACCAGCCAGCAGCAACGCCACGCGCGCGACATTGATGCCCTGTTCGGCTTCCGGCATGGCGCAACCGACAATCACATCATCGATCGCTGCCGGATCCAATCCTTGGCACTGCTTCATCACCGCGTGTAATACGTGCACCAGCATGTCATCCGGGCGCACATTCTTGAACATGCCGCGCGGCGCTTTGCCAACCGGTGTGCGGGCAGCAGCTACGATATAGGCTTCTTGAGTTTGCTTAGTCATGGTTTTCTCCGTGGATCGTCGATCTTGGAATAGGTGTTCTTGTTTTTAATCAGTTTCTTAATGGTTTACCGGTTTTCAGCGTATATTCAATCCGCGCCTGTGTTTTTTCAGTCGCCAGCAATTCCATAAACGCTGCGCGTTCCAGTTCCAGGAACCAATCTTCATCCACTAGGCTGCCCGGCGTTAAATCACCGCCACACATCACATGCGCGACTTTATTGCCTATCAAGTAATCGTGCTCGGAAATGAAGCCGCCTTCCCGCAAATTAACCAACTGACTCTGAATGGTTGCAATGCCGGTATTACCCGCCACCGGAATCTCCCGGTTTTTCAATGGCGGACGGTAGCCAGCCTCCGCTAACGCCATTGCCTGCGCTTTGGCCACATGCAGCAACTCGAAACGATGCATCACCACCGTATCCGCCAAGCGCAAATAACCAAGTTCCTTTGCCTGCTCGGCACTTTTGGCCAGCTCCGCCATCGCCACTGTCTGGAAATAATATTTCAATTGCGGAAAAGGATCGCCATCTTTGGCATTTTGCGCAGAGCGGAGCGCAAATTCCTTGCACCCGCCGCCCGCCGGCAACAATCCAACGCCCACTTCCACCAAGCCGATATAGCTCTCCAATGTCGCTACCGCACGGTCGCAATGCATGACAAATTCGCACCCCCCGCCCAGCGCCAGACCATCCACCGCAGCCACGGTCGGAATCATCGAATAGCGCAGCGCCTGTGAAGTCTGCTGGAATTGCTTGATCATTCCATCCACCTCCGCCAGTTTCTTGGCCATCAACACATCGGCGAGATCCAATTCACGCGCCACTTGCAGCACTGTCGTCTGAGCCGATTTCTTAAACTTTTTCAGGAACGACTGAAATGGCGATGGCGGCGCAGCTGGCACGTTGCCATGTTGCGCGTCGGGCTTAGGTCGCTCGGTGGCCTTCTGCAAATTAGCACCGGCTGAAAACGGCGGCTCAGTTTGCCAAATCACCAGCGCGCGCCAGTTTTGCTCAGCTTCCTTGATCGCCTGCTGCACGCCTTGCAACACATCGATACCAATAGTGTGCATTTTGCTTTTGAAACTAAGTATGGCTATTTGATCTCCGGTATGCCACATCCTGACCACATCAGTTTCAAAGATGGTTTCCCCGTAGGATGCTTGTTCGCCGATCAAACAATCCGGAAACAACTGGCGTTGATATACCGGCAATTTTGAACGTGGTTGCGGTTTTCCGCTTCTCGGTGCAAAAGAGCCTTGCGGCGTATGCACACTTTGCGTGTCACTATCAGCAATCGCCATGACCCATTGTGGCAATGGTGCCTGACTCATGGTCTTTCCAGCGGAGATATCTTCCTGAATCCAATTGGCTATCTGTTTCCAGCCAGCTGCTTGCCAAATCTCAAAGGGACCCTGATTCCAGCCAAATCCCCAACGTACGGCCAAATCCAGATCACGTGCATTATCGGCGATGGATTCCAGTTGCACCGCACAATAATGAAATAAATCTCGAAAAATCGACCACAAGAACTGTGCCTGCGGCTGCGAACTAGTGCGCAAAGCCGCAAACTTTTCAGTCGGGTTGCTATATTTCAGCAAGCGTTTCAGATCCTCATCCACTTCTCCAGCAGATAGACGATAGGCCTGTGTTGGCAAGTCAAACACATAAATTTCATTTTTTTCTTTCTGATATACCCCGCGTTTAACTTTCTCCCCCAGTGCACCCGCCTGAATCAAGCCCTGCAACCAATCCGGCACGGCAAAATACGCGTGCCAGGCATCATCCGGCAACGTATCGCGCATGGTATTGATGACATGCGCCAGCGTATCCAATCCAACCACATCAGCGGTGCGGAATGTGGCGCTTTTGGGGCGCCCAATCAGGGCGCCCGTCAGCGCATCGACCAGGTCAAAACCAAAATCAAACGCCCGGCCATGATGCATGGTGGCCAACAAAGAAAATACACCGATGCGATTGGCGATAAAATTCGGCGTATCTTTGGCACGAATCACGCCTTTGCCCAGATAAGTCACGAGAAATGCTTCCAGATCATCGAGCATGCCCGCATCGCTGGCCTGGCAAGGAATCAATTCGACCAGATGCATATAGCGAGGGGGGTTGAAAAAATGGATACCGCAAAACCGATGACGCAACGCCTCCGGAAAAGCTTCTGCCAATTGATTGATGGATAATCCGGAGAGGTATTTGGCAAAAATCGTATGTTCACCCAGATAAGGAGCAATCTTGGTGTACAAATCACGCTTCCAGTCCATACGCTCAGCAATCGCTTCGATCACCAGATCGCAATCTTTGAGCAATTCCAGATGCTGATCATAATTGGCTGGCAGGATAAAAGTCGCCTTGGCTTTAACCGACAGTGGCGCAGGCTCCTGCTTTTTGAGCTTCTCCACCGCTTTGATCACATTGGCATTGGGATTATTCACTTCCCCCGGCAACTCGAACAGCATTGTTTCGATATTGGCATTCACCAAATGCGCCGCTATCTGCGCCCCCATCACACCAGCCCCGAGTACCGCCGCCTTGCGCACTAAAAAACGTTGCTCACCCAATTTTGCCTCCTGCTTGATCCGGTTATATGGAATAAAACCCAATTCATGCCGACTATGGCTGAAAGAGTACAAGCATGAGTCGCAAAGCGCAAGTTTGTTTGGTTAGCTGAACATGAAGACTGATTAGTTAACCTCAAATTGCCGGCAGCTTGCCAACCATCATGATCGAGCAGAAATCAACTCCAGACAGCCGCAAATTGCTGCGCGTTGAATCCCACCGTCGCGCGCTTTCCGTCGGTAATTAGCGGTCTTTTGATCAAACGGCCATTACCGGCCAGCAAAACGAATATCGCCTGGTCAGATAGTCCAGGCAATTGATCCTTGATTTTCAATTCGCGATATTGCACACCGCTGGTGTTGAAGAGCTTGTTCAAAGGAACGCTGGCACGTTCGACAATGGCAGCCAGCTCTTCTGCGGCCGGTGGGTTTTCAGTGATATCGATAAATTCGTAGCCAATGCCAGCTTGCTGCAGGAATTGCTCTGCCTTGCGGCAAGTACCGCACTGTTTATAGCCATAAAGTTTGAGCATTGATGTGACCCTCGTATTCAGAAATCAGCTACCGGCAGCTTATTCACCACCCTTAGGCCCCCAGAACACCACCCAAGTAGAAAAATCCGGCGAAAAATTCTCAAAGCGATGTTCCACATGGGCCGCCACAAAAAATACCATACCCGGCTCAAACTGATGGCGTTCACCAGCCACGACGAACTCGCCATGACCGGAATGGATAAAATACAGCTCATCCTGATCGTGCGGGGTCTGTATATCCGTCCCCCTGGGCGCATAGACTTCAACCGACATCGAGCCATGCGCGAAAGCTTGCGTAAACGGCTCACCCATCGGCCATTCCGCAGAAGCCTTACCTGGAATTTGCTTCATCAGATCGGATAATGTCGCTTTCAGCATTCGTATCACCTTATATTCTGTTTGAAATATTTTTTGATTACTGGTGAAGTATAAGTGAAGTCAACAACCGACACCAACCGTCATGACACAGCCATTAATTAATAGGCTGTTGCCTTCCAGTCAACAAAGCTAGGCAAACTGAAACAGATTGTTTTTGTGTCATCTGAGTAACCAGCTTCGATTGTCATCGATACAAAATGCATACAACGCCATCAGCGAGTTACTCTAACGCATGCAATCGGCGATCCATCCATAGTTCGATATCTTTCAATATCTCAGTGCGCACAGGTTCTTTTAGAAACAGATGCTGGTGATAATGCAGATTGGGCAACGCCAAGACTTCGTTATCAGAATGATTCTTTAAGGTAGCGCGAGCGAAATCCTCATTGCCCCAGGCTGGGGTAATCGGATCATGCGCAGAATAAACCAGATAATAAGGTATTTTGAATTGATCCATTTTACGGCGAAAACGCACAACTTCTTCTTCAATACCTTTCACGTAGCGCAACAAGCTGCGGCGGACGATCCAATTATCGGCGCGTAAGCGCGTCTTTTCTGCTTCACTATCGGTTAGATAATCCGTCACCCAACCTGGTGAGACTGGCGTCATAAAACTTCGCAAACCCGGCCAGGAAGATACTTCGAATATGCCATCTAATAGGGGCACCGTTATCAATGAGAGTAACTGATTGAATAGTAACAACGGCAAAGGCTCATTCTGCGGGTGCAAAAAATGCGTCTCGGCGTGAAAAGACAGCTTGATCAACGGATTTGCCACCCAACCGCGCCATCCGGGCGGTTCACTGACAGCAAATGCCGGTGCCAGAAAAACAATACCCCGCACGCGCTTGGTCGGATCATCTTCATTCCGAACTTGCATCAAATAAGAAGCGGCAACCAGAGCACCCAGGCTGTGTGAAACAATAAACACAGGCCGTTTCGAATCACTCTGTGCATCGCACAGCGCAATCGTCTGCCTGAGTGCACGATCCAGAGTTTGACGCAGCGGTTCCAGATCATGCAACAATGATTGCGCCAGGAAAGCATCGCCAACCTCCTGTTTGCCTGCACCTGCCGCAAGTGCTTGATCCGCCTGCTGCAGTACCGGGTTGGAAAGGCCGTGCGCGTAGAAATCGAACCCTGCTACAAAAAACTGCCGGGAAAAATAATGCGCCACTTCGCCATAACGCCCGATATGTTCATTCATGCCGTGAACCAGCAATACACAGGCTGGCGCTTTAGCGGGCTCTGGCGGAACAAGCGTCCGCAGAATCAGCGGTACATTACCATCCGATTGAGAAATACTGCTTTCATCCCCCCAGCGAGGATAAGGTTCGCTGACAAACTTCTGATGCACACAACCGGATAACACCACCAATATCAGAAACAGGCTTATCAGAATTCTCGCCCTGCCAAATAAGCAAGCTCCATTTGACGGCGCTTTTCGCCATCGTGGTTCGGCCGGTAACTGCCCATTTAAAAAGAATGTTAGACGGAATGCCAGAATCATCATTAAGGTAAAATTTCCGCCGCTTTGAGTACCACTGCAACACTATCGTTGATCAATTTACTCCGCTCGCCCAATCAATACTTAAAAACACTTGACCCATCCGTTAACCGGCCACTCGGTTGCCGGCACTGTATCTCTCGTCCCAATACCGTCTTGTAAGCAAATTTCGGGCGTTGTTGCCAGGTCAAAAATAATTCCTTCCGACTTTCACCAGAAGCTATTTTGTCATTGGAGCCAGGCACTGCAAAGTGTCCAAGAACATCCCGATAAAACGCTCGCCGTTTCCAGTAATGCACATGGATACCATCCGGCCCAAACCAAACCGGTTCCTGTTCATATAACGTAAAATTCCGGCGCGATGCCAGATCAATCAATCCTTGATACACGGATCGAGCCCGGCTCACGGTTTCACTTCGGGGCAATCGACAGAACGGATAAAAAACATTGCGATAAAACGTGTAACGTCGTTCGGACAGATCTTCAATCGAAGCCATCGGCAGATTAGTCATTACAATCTGCGCAGATTGCATCTGTAATTGCTCAACGCACCATTCCACCTGCCGCAAAATTTGCTCCGGCGCCGATCCAAACAAAATATCATTGCCAATATCCGTCAACAATGCAACCGTCGGACATGGTTCGGCTGTAGCAAGCTGCGACCATAATCCACTCGCAACAATCCCCGGCAGCCCACGCGACAGCACTTGATTAGCCGATCCATACGCACGCCCATGCCCGACAGCCACCAAAATCTCGCTCGGCCCGCCAAACTGTTGCTGCATCAGATGGGTAACTAGGCGTAGAGATAACGTCAGATTGCTGGCACCGAGCAGGATGATGCAGTTTTTGGGCGCCAGTAGCTGAGTATCGTGACGCGTATGATGATTCATTTTGTATTTTTCCAATTGTTTTAGAATTTTTTGCAATCAAGGGAACCAGCAGGTTTTCCCATCGGTTTTAATACTGGCTAAAAAACATTAGGATTTAATAGTACTTTATACTCTTGCCAACTCTGAATATGAGCATGCATTGATCGCATAAGCCCTATGTATGATCTACTTTGACGCTATCCAATCTAACTCAGTATCTTGTGAATTTTATCCTTTTTATCCTCAGCGCCATCTTAATGGCATCTTCTGCTTGGTCGCAAGAACCTAAATCAATGCCAGCGGTCAGCATGGATACCATCAACATCACCGCCACCCGCAGCGAACGCTCTCCGGCGCAGATTCCCAACAGTATCACGCAGATCACGCGCAATCCGCAGCATCACTACCAGCCCGGCGCAACGTTGGATGAGTTCGCGCGCGGTACGCCGGGGGTTTTTTTCCAAAACCAGTTCAACTTTACGCAGGATTTGCGCATTGCGATTCGCGGGTTTGGGGCGCGGTCGCCGTTTGGGGTGCGCGGCATTCAGATGCGCGTCGATGGCATTCCGGCGACGTTGCCGGATGGGCAAACACAGTTGGATTCGATCGACCCTTCGCTGATCGAACGCATGGATATTGTGCGCGGCCCTTCGGCGGCGTTGTACGGCAATGCTTCCGGCGGCATGATCGACATCACCACGCGCGAAGCGCCGCCGGAAAAATTCGTCATCATGCCGCGCCAGGTGTTTGGTCAATATGGCTACCTGAAATCCGAGTTGTTCATGGGCGGGCGCAATGGAAATTTCGGTTACAGCTTGTTTGGCTCGCACTTGCAACAAGACGGCTGGCGCGATCACAGCGCGATGCAAAATACATTTTCACAAGCCAAACTAAATTTCAAAACGAGCGACGATTCGGACTTGATGCTGGTATTCCGCGAATTTTATTCGCCACTGTCCAAAGATCCCGGTGCGTTGACCAGCGCGGAGGGGCAAGCCAATCCCCGGCAAGCTTCGGCACGCAATGTGCAATACAACGCCGGTGAGGAAATCCGCCAGGAGGAAATGGGAGCGCGTTTCCGTCACAGGCTATCTGCTGGCAAAGAATTCAGCGTAACCACACACTTGCTGCATCGTGATTTTCAAAGCCGTCAGGCATTTTTTGACGGTGGCCAGGTGCAGTTTGATCGCTGGGTGGGCGGATTGATGATGCAGTTTGTCAACGATCACATGTTGTTTAACCGGCCCAACCGATTTCTGATCGGAGTCGATTACGGCATACAAAACGATGACCGCCAGCGGTTCAATAACAATTTCGGTGTGCGCAGTGCGTTGAATTTGAGTCAAATCGAACGCGTGCAAAGCACCGGGCCGTTTTTCCGCAATGAATGGAATATCAAAGATAAGTTGGATCTGGTCATCGGTGGCCGCTGGGATTGGCTGAATTATCAAGTCAAGGACCAATTTAAAACCGATGGCAATCAATCCGGCTCGCGCACGGTATCGCAAGCCAGCGGCTCCGCCGGGCTTGTCTATCACCTGACCGAACAGCAGCAGATTTATACGCATGTCGCTTCCGTGTTTGAAGCACCGACCACCACCGAGCTACTCAATAACCCCGCCGGAAGAGGCGGATTCAACCCCAACCTGAATGCACAAACCTCGCTCAGCAACGAACTGGGCTTTCGCGGTAACACGGCTGGATTCCAATACGATACGGCAGTATTTTTCATCCGCACCTGGGATGAGATTACGCCGTTTGAATTGCCCTCATCACCGGGAAGAGCATTTTTCCGCAATGCCGGACAATCGCGCCGGATCGGCGTGGAAACCCGTCTCGCCACGCCAGAGTGGAAAGGGCTGCGTGGCGAAATCAGCTATACCTATTCGGATTTTGAATTCGAGAAATATGTGGTCAACGATGTCAGTCTGAAAGGCAATAGTTTCCCCGGCATTCCCACACATCGTTGGGAAGGATTGGTACGCTATTCGCACCCGTTCGGTTTCTTCGGGCAAGTTCATGTACATCGTGTCGGCGAGTTTTTCGTCAATGATGTCAATACCGCAACCAATCCTGCCTATAATCTCGGGCAGTTATTGGCGGGCTGGGAACTGAAGCGCAATGGAATCGAAGGTTCTGTATTTTTCGGAATCAACAATCTGTTCGATGCGCAATACAACGCCAATACCCGCATTAATGCCGCGCTGGGGCGCTATTATGAACCAGGGCCGCCGCTGAATGTGTTTGGCGGCGTGCGCGTTCGTATTGTGGCGTTCTGAATACCGCATGTATTGAGACCACCCAATAGGAATGGTACACTGACACCGACTGTGTTATGACTCGATACCCCCCCCTATCGCACCTTCCACAAAGGAATTTGACATGATCACCGCCGCACTTTACGACACGAAACCGTATGACCACGAATACTTCGATCACGCCTTGGGCCGCGAGCGCATCGCCTGGCAGTTCCATGAATTCCGCCTCGGTGCACAAACCGCTGTCACCGCCGCTGGGATGCGCGTGGTGTGCATCTCTGTCAGCGACCACGTCGATCGCACCTGTATCGCCGAACTTGCCAAAGGTGGCGTGAAACTCATTGCGCTGCGCTGTGCCGGGTTCAACAACGTCGATCTGAAGGCTGCTCAGGAATTCGGCATCGCCGTCGTGCGCGTACCCGCCTACTCGCCCCACGCCGTCGCGGAACACACCATCGGCCTACTGCTCACGCTCAACCGCCACATCCATCGCGCCTACAATCGCGTTCGTGAACACAATTTCTCACTCAATGGGTTGGTCGGCTTCGATCTCGCTGGCAAGACCGTGGGCATTATTGGCACAGGTAAGATCGGGCGCATCACCGCCCAAATCTTTCGCGGCTTCGATTGCCGCGTCATCGCCCACGACCTCATACCGAACACAGAGTGGGCCGCCCAGCACGGCATTGAATACACCTCCCTACCCGCCTTACTGCAAAACAGCGACATCATTTCCCTGCATCTCCCGCTCATCCCGGAGACTTTCCACTGCTTACACCGCGACACCATCCGGCAAATGAAGCGCGGCGCCTACCTCATCAACACCAGCCGCGGTAAACTCATCGACACCACCGCGCTGCTCGATGCGCTCAAAACAGGCCACCTCGGCGGCGTCGCCCTGGATGTCTACGAGGAAGAAGAAGGTATTTTCTTTGAAGACCATTCCGAGGATCTGTTGCAAGACGACGAACTCAATCTCTTGCTCACTTTCCCCAACGTACTCATTACCTCACACCAGGCGTTTCTGACGCGCGAAGCCCTCGGTGAAATCGCGCGTGTTACCACCGAAAACATCCTCCGATTGGATGCTGGCCAACCACCATTAGACGGAACAGCGCTTTAATCACTGGAAAATCCTGATCGTTTTGCAGCAGCCCACTGACACATATTGAGACCTATCGGCAGTAATGATACATTCACAGCAACCATGACTGCGATCTGTTGGAAGGAAAAAAGCACATGACGCGCGCGCGCCCACTCTTGATATTTCTTGCGCTGATTTCGTTCAGTATCAGCTATTTCTTCTCCGCACGCACGCACGCGCAGCGCATCCAAACGGAATTCGACGTTCGATTGGTCGCCGATCAATTACAATTCCCCTGGGGAATGGCTTTCATGCCCGATGGCAATCTGTTGGTCACTGAGCGCATCGGTCAATTGCGCATCATCACGCCGGATGGCCGCATATCGGAACCTGTCAAAGGCGTTCCCGCTGTATTTACCCAGCAGCAAGGCGGTTTACTGGATGTTGCACTGGATCCTGAATTTTCCAAAAACCACCTGATTTATCTCTCCTATGCTGAACCTGAAGGCAGCAAAGCAGGCACCGCGGTTGCCAAAGCCGAATTAAAAGATGGTCGCTTAGAAAAACTACAAGTCATCTTTCGCCAATCACCCAAAGCGCATGGGGGGGTGCATTTTGGCTCGCGTCTGGCATTTTCGCCTGATGGCAATCTTTTTATCACATTGGGCGATCGCGGCAATCACATGGATGAAGCCCAGCAGTTAAACAATCATTTCGGCAAGATCATCCGTATCCGACCTGATGGTTCGGTGCCTGCTGATAATCCTTTTGTCAAAAATCCGAAGGCAAAACCGGAAATCTGGTCTTATGGTCATCGCAGCGTGCAAGGTGCGGCCATTCATCCTAAAACGGGCGTGCTATGGATTCATGAGCATGGCCCGCGAGGCGGCGATGAAATCAACATTCCTCAAGCGGGCAAAAATTACGGGTGGCCCAAAGCCAGTTATGGCAGTCATTACAGTGGGATTCCCATCAAAGATGAACATGCTGAACAGGATTTTGAAGAACCCATTTATTTTTGGACACCTTCGATCGCTCCTTCCGGCATGATGTTTTATACCGGCGATCAGTTCCCAACATGGCGCGGCAATTTGTTTATCGGCGCATTAGTAGGCCAGCATGTCGTCAGATTATCGGTAGATGACAAAAAAATTCTCGGGGAAGAACAACTGGTAAAGCAGATGGCACGTTTCCGTGATATCGAACAAGGCCCGGATGGTGCATTGTACTTATTGACGGATGAAGACAATGGCAGGCTCTTAAAAATCACACCCAAGCACTGAAATATCCGATTTCGCGCTAAAACCAACACTCATCGTGAGTCGCAACAAATAAGATCCAGGCTCGCCACAAACTACGCTAGAATTAAATGCGTTTTATATAAATCCTGCTGGTCGCCCCCTAATCAAGGCTGGCCAGTCATTTTCTTAAGCAAATCTACTCAAGTAATCATCATCGATGGACACCACTGATCTTAAAAATCCCACGCTTTACATCAATCGCGAGCTGAGTTTGCTTGAGTTTAACCGGCGAGTCATCGAACAGGCTAAAGATGAAAATTTACCCCTACTGGAGAGATTACGTTTTTTATGTATCGCCAGCACCAATTTGGATGAGTTCTTCGAAATCCGCGTGGCCGGTTTAAAACAACAGGTCAAATACGGCTCGACACAAACGGGCCCCGACAATCTGTCGCCCACCGAAGTGCTGACGCGGGTCAGCGAAACCGCGCACCGGTTTGTAGAAGAACAATATAGCGTCTGGAATGACTTGATCATTCCAGCGATGGCCAAGGATAAAATACGATTACTGCGCCGTGCGCAGTGGAAACCCTTGCTCAGCCGCTGGGTACATCGCTACTTTAAGGATGAAGTATTGCCTGTGCTCAGCCCGATTGGCTTGGATCCTGCACACCCTTTTCCCAAAGTACAGAACAAAAACCTCTACTTCATCATATCGCTAGATGGCAAGGATGCCTTTGGTCGGGATTCAGGGCTTGCCATTGTGCAAGCACCGCGTTCATTGCCCAGAGTCATTCCGGTTCCGGCAAAATACAGTGACGGGAGTCATGATTTTGTCATGTTGTCATCAATCATTCATGCGCATGTGAGTGATCTGTTTCCTGGCATGAATGCAACCGGTTGCTATCAATTCAAAGTGACGCGCGACAGTGATTTGTTTATCGACGATGAAGAAATTGACGATCTGCTGCGCGCCCTGGAAGGTGAGCTGCCTTCGCGTCGATTCAGTGATGCCGTGCGCCTGGAAGTTGCAGATAATTGCCCGGACAATCTTAGCAGCTTCTTGTTACAAAAATTCGAATTACAACCAAGTGATCTGTATCAGGTCGCAGGGCCTGTCAATCTGGGGCGCTTGCTCGCGATTTGTGATTTGGTTGATCGGCCGGAATTAAAATTCGCCGGATTCACACCGGAAATACCCAAGCGTTTGCTCAAAAATACCAGTATTTTTGATGCCCTGCACAATGGCGACATCTTACTGCATCATCCGTTTCAATCGTTTGCGCCGGTTATCGACTTTCTGCGGCAGGCTGCGGCCGATCCCAATGTGCTATCGATCAAGCAGACGCTTTATCGTACCGGTGTTAATTCGGCAGTCGTCGAAATATTAAAAATTGCAGCGCGTGCCGGCAAGGAAGTCACCGTGGTCATCGAACTGCGGGCACGATTCGACGAAGAAGCCAATATCGAACTGGCCAGTGAATTACAGCAAGCTGGGGCACATGTGGTATATGGCGTGGTCAATTATAAAACCCATGCCAAAATGATTCTGGTGGTCAGAAGGGAAGGCCGCACTCTACGCCGCTATGTGCATTTGGGAACCGGCAATTATCACGCACGCACCTCGCGGCTATATACTGACTATGGTCTTTTGAGTTGTGACAAGGCTATCGGTGAGGACGTCAATAAGCTTTTCCATCAATTGACTGGCCTGGGTCGCGCCGGCAAACTCAAAAAACTGCTGCAATCGCCCTTCACTTTGCACAAAGGCATCTTAAATCATATCGAAAAAGAAATCAGTGCAGCCAGCCAAGGCAAGAAAGCCTGGATTATTGCCAAGATGAACGCACTGGTCGATCCCGAGATCATCACGGCTTTGTATAAGGCTTCGCAAGCTGGCGTTAAAATCGACTTAATCATCCGTGGAGTGTGCTGCCTGCGTCCAGGTATCAAGGATGTATCGGAAAATATCAGTGTGCGTTCTATTGTAGGACGTTTTCTGGAGCATACTCGGGTATATTATTTCCATAATGGAGGAAACGAACTGGTATTTTGTTCCAGTGCAGATTGGATGACGCGCAATTTGCATTACCGGGTTGAAGTATGTTTCCCGATCGAGGAAAAGCGCACCAGCGACACAGTGATTGAATATGGTTTGTTAAGCTATCTATCAGATAACACTCAGGCATGGATACTACAAAGCGATGGTTCGTATAAACGCTCAAAACCCGGCACGTCGAAGCCGCGCTCAGCGCAACAGTTGTTATTGGAACATTATTGCGATCTGCCCTAGCACAATTTTATTCAAGCTGCTAAAAACCACTTCCCAGATAATGGCGGTGATATTGGACGCTTGTGATGAGTCCAGGAAAAATCAGAAACGGAATAAAGCACAAGTCCATTGCATCATTGATTGACAGCAACGGACTTAATATGCATAGTTAATTTCTGCTGCTCCAACACCTTGTGCATCTGTTCCTTAGGAATTGGAAAGCCGGTTAGATAACCTTGAACCTCATCGCATCCCAGCTTGTACAAGTGTTTGAATTGCTCTTCGGTTTCAACGCCCTCAGCTATCGTCATGAATCCCATGTTTTTCGACATAGCGATCACTCCTGAAACGATATTGTCGTTGCAATTATTCGCCTCGATATCTGTGATGAAAGAACGATCGATTTTAATAAAATCGATTGGAAATTTTTGTAGATACTGCAAGGAAGAATATCCCATACCAAAATCATCCAGTGCAATTTTGATTCCCCGATCATGCAAATGCCCGAGAATCCGAGTTGCATTTTCAATCGATTGCATAATCATGCTTTCAGTAATTTCAAGCACAAGGTTCTCAGCAGGAACCCGATAGTCCTGCAAGTAACCAAGAATCTTCTCCGCCAGATCTGTTTGATGTAACTGCACGCTGGATATATTCACTGAGATTTGTATTTCTGGTGATATTTCCCTGCGCCAAATCGCTAGCTGCCGGATCGCTTCACGCAACACCCAATCGCCTATCTGCACAATCAATCCACTCTGTTCCGCAACATCAATAAAACTCATTGCGGCAAAGATCTCCTTATCCGGGTGATTCCAACGCAACAGTGCTTCAAGCCTGGTTATCATGCCATGCTGCATATTCACTATCGGTTGGTAGAAAATTTCAAACTCAAGGCGCTCAATGGCACGTATAAGACCAGATTCTATTTTGATTTGGGCCAAATACTCGTTATCCATTTTATTGGAATAAAACTGACAAGATCCTTTACCTTGAGATTCCGCATTATGCAAAGCCTGGTCTGCAAAATCTAACAAAGTTTCCGGATTATGCCCATCAATTGGATACATGCTGACGCCAATGGCGCTTTCTGTTTGAATATTGAGATCTTCGATGATCAATGTTTGATTTAAAGCTGCATACACACGATTAATAATCCATGTAATCGATTGATCTCTTTTTAATTCAGAAAGCAATATATAAAAACCATTGTCGTTCTTTCTGGACAAAATCGAATCAAAGTTTGATACGCCAATATCAGAGGATATAGTATCTGTGGTGCGTAGAATACTACTGACTCTATGCGAGATCTCGATGATCAATTTCTCTGCCGCTTCATAGCCCAAAGTACTGTGAATGCGTTTATAGCTGCTCAAAGAAAGAGACAGCACAGCAACATAACTATTTGATCTGGCAGCATATGAAATGGCCGTTTTAAGGCGACTATGCAATTCCATACGATTGGGCAGCCCGGTTGCAGCATCGAAATTCAACCTATGTGCGATTATTTTATGCTGTTTCTCAGTTAGCTGCTCTAATTCTCGAATCTTTGCATGTAGCTGGTGCACATCAGTAATCACGGCATCATTGGAAGCAATCACCATGTCATTTTGATCAGTGGCAGTATTTTCTGTCACAACCACACCCACATTATCCTGAAAAATCTCACGCCAAACAGCAACACGATTACGGCCATTATTTTTGGCAAAATAGAGTGCTTTATCTGCCAAATCGATCATCTCATTAGGATTCTGAACACCATCAGCTAATGTTGAAACGCCTAAACTAATGGTCACCCGCTCAACGCCATAAGCATGGTAGCCGGTAGAATCCATGATATTGATGCGAATCCGTTCCGCGATTCTCAAAACAGCCTCAAGCTCAAGGCGGGGCAATACCAAGCAAAACTCTTCGCCCCCATAACGCCCAACAATATCTGTGTCGCGTAAATTTTCTTTGGTAATCGCGGCAACCAACTTGATAACCTCATCGCCCGTCTGATGCCCGTAGGTATCGTTAATGGATTTAAAACGATCAATATCCAACATAATACAAACCAGATCGGTGCTTTGCTCGCAGGTTTGATTGAACACTTCATTGAAATAAATATTCAACGCTCTGCGATTGTAAAACCCAGTTAACGGATCAATTTCCGCCAATTTCTTTAACTCACTGTTCTGACGGGATATCTCATTACGGGACAACTCAAGTCTTTTTAGCATCATGTCCAACTTGATATTACTGTCTTCGATTTCTGTGACATCATCAAAAGTTACCAGCGCTCCCTTGCATTGATTATTCTCACCTAGGATCGGCGCGCTATTCACCATAAAAACACTTTTGCTGTCATCGCCTGCATTGAAGTTCAATCGAATACGAGTCAGTGTTTTTTTATTCCTGAAGGATTCAATCCAGGGGTACTGCCAATCTTCCTTCAATTGCTCTATGGAAGATTTCTCCCAGCCAAGACTTGATGCTTCCTTACCCATCAAGCTATCAAAGGCTAATCCAAACTTATCGCAAAATGCACTGTTTGCTAATACGATCCGGCCTTGTTCATCGAGAATGAGTATGCCTTCCGTCAAGGTATCAAACGCTGCTTTAACACGCGGCGAGATAACCGCGGAAGAATCCAATTCTTTCAAAGCACGCTTCAGCATCAACAAATAAGCCAAGAAACCTGAGCAGGCGACAAACAGCAGCAATCCCCAAAACGAGTTTTTGACGATATTGGAAAAATCATTGCTATCAAAAGGAGCAAAACTTAATTCAACTGTCCCCCAAGTCTTATTGTCTTGCAAGATAGGCACTTGAATATACGTTAAAGATGGATTTCCAACATCCGGAGTTTGCCAAATAGCTTGGTGATCACCAGCCATTGCATAAAATGTTCCATCACTTTGGCGTATCGCCGCTGAAAGTACTTCTGAATTTTTTTTCACCAACGCATTCAACGCGGCTTCTATCTGGGAAAGATCCTTTTTTTCTGCACCTAATGCATATTGCTCAGCCAGAATCTCGGTTAATTTCTTGCGGTGATCAAGAATAATTTGTGACTTGTCCGGCACAATACCCAGCGATTCTCCAATCAATAAAATACTTAAAGTTAAGACAATTAACCCTATACTGAGTCGAAGGTAAGGTCGCAACGGCAATGTGAGCATATTTAGTCGTTTTTTTATTTGGATAAAAAATTTCCGGCAGAATTTGTATTCTCCCGTCCGACCTTATCGTCACACTTTATGATTTCATGAATATTCTTTGTTGACTTACCAATCACTACAGACAGTGGATCTGCACTTTTGCATGTGGAATTACACTAAATAAATGTTGCGTAGAATTCACACGGAAGAAATCAGATACTTTCAGTCAAAATTCAATTTGATATCTGCGATTTCCAAGAAACTTTGCTCAATACTTAAATCAACCAGTGTCAAAGGATGCTGATCCATCCAGCCGGATGGGAATTTCAGATTAATCCGGTTTTTGTTCACACTGAGCTGCACTTCCGGCAGACTATTGTTGGACCGGCTTCTGTGCAAAACCACCGCCAATCTTAGCAACACACACAAGCGAATAATTGAAATTCTGCGCGATTGGGTAATGGTTTCGAATTCTTCCAGTGGAAATTTCCTGCGGTGACTTCTTACAAGCATCGCCAGCTTGATTTGCTCTTGCTGGGAAAACCCCGCCAGATCGGAATTAGCCATTAAATACGCACCATGCCGATGATACTGATTATGTGCAATTGAAAGCCCGATTTCATGAATTAACGCGCCCCACTGCAATAATTTCAAGTCCGCTTTTTTATCCAGAGCCCAATCAGCTTTTACTTGATGAAAAAATAGCTCAGCCGTTTGCCTGACCTTATTGGCTTGCTCTATATCGACACTGTATCTTTGCGACACATCCAGGATCGTTTTGTCCCTGATGTCCTCATCATGTACCCGACCTATCAGATCGTATAGCAAGCCCTCTCGCAATGCGCCTTCCGATATATTGATCCGATCCAGGCTCAAAGCTTCAAAAACACCACTTAATATCGCCACACCACTGGCAAAGACAGGCTTTCTGCGCTCCGATAAACCCACCAAATTGATGGATTCAGTATCACCGATGGCAATCAAGGT
>Ga0209476_10001205_pt1 | contig 17505 bp, 15 predicted proteins | sample KloWWTrecipitate_FD_187179 | JGI IMG/M metagenome (GOLD analysis project Ga0209476, IMG submission 187179) | Active sludge microbial communities from Klosterneuburg, Austria, studying microevolution and ecology of nitrifiers - Klosterneuburg... | ecosystem: Engineered > WWTP > Aerobic digester... | reverse complement strand
GACGATGGCGCCAGCCGGAATGGTGAAACTCAGGTTGTCGATCAGCATGCGATCGCCAAACGACTTGCTGACGTTATGGAACTCAAACACCTGGTGGCCCAGCCGCTCGGCCACCGGAATGAAGATTTCCATGGTCTCGTTGCGCTTCTGGTATTCCATGTCGCTCAGCTCTTCAAAGCGGGCCAGGCGCGATTTGCTCTTGGCCTGGCGGGCCTTGGGGTTTTGGCGCGACCATTCGAGCTCTTTTTTCAGGGCCTTTGCATGGGCTTCTTCGCCCTTTTGCTCTTGCGCCAAGCGCTCGCCCTTTTGCTCGAGCCAGGTGCTGTAGTTGCCCTTCCATGGAATGCCGCGGCCGCGGTCCATTTCCAGAATCCACTCGGCCGCGTTGTCGAGGAAGTAGCGGTCGTGGGTGATTGCCACGACGGTGCCGGTAAAGCGCTTGAGGAACACTTCCAGCCACTCGACCGATTCGGCGTCCAGGTGGTTGGTGGGCTCGTCAAGCAGCAGCATGTCGGGCTTGGACAGCAGCAGGCGGCACAACGCCACGCGGCGTTTTTCACCACCCGAGAGCAGGCCTATCTTGGCGTCCCACGGCGGCAGGCGCAGTGCGTCGGCAGCAATTTCAAGCTGGTGCTCGGAGTCGGTGCCAGCGGTGGCAATGACGGCTTCGAGCTGGGCCTGCTCGGCCGCCAGCGCGTCAAAGTCAGCGTCTTCTGCGCCATAGGCGATGTAGACCTCTTCCAAACGGGCCTTGGCCGCAAACACCTCGCCCATGGACTCTTCCACCGATTCGCGCACCGTGTGCTCGTCGTTGAGCTTGGGTTCTTGTTCCAGGTAACCAATGCTCAGCCCTGGCATCGGCAGTGCTTCGCCCTCGAACTCCTTGTCGACCCCGGCCATGATCTTGAGCAGCGTGGACTTGCCCGAGCCATTGAGGCCGAGTACGCCGATCTTGGCGCCTGGAAAAAACGAGAGCGAAATGTCTTTCAAGAGCTGGCGCTTGGGCGGCACCGTCTTGCTGACACGGTTCATGGAATAGACGTATTGGGCCATTGTGTGTAATCAAACCTGCAAAGCAAAACTGCGCAAGGAGCTGCGCAAACAAACCACGATTATCGACTCATGCGACAATACTCGAAGTTGGGCACTCCAGTTGTGCCCGATATCAGCAATTTGCTGGGGACGAAGCAAGCCATTGCGGGCTCCCACCCTTGAACCTCGTCAGCCTGACACTGGCTCGGCAGTCAACCCACAGACTGTCTCGACAGGCCGATACCCGGTACCCGGTAGGGTGCATCTCAATCCATGACATTTGACGATCTGAATTTGGCTCCGGCCATCATGAAGGCTGTGCGCGAGCAGGGCTACGAAACCCCCACCCCCATCCAGGCACAGGCGATTCCTGCCGTACTACAGGGCCAGGACCTGCTGGCCGGTGCACAAACTGGCACCGGCAAGACGGCCGCCTTCACCCTGCCCTTGCTGCACCGCTTGTCGCTGAGCGCCGCCCCAAAGAGCAAATTTGGCGGCAAGGGCGTGCGCGCCCTGGTGCTGACCCCCACACGCGAATTGGCCGCGCAGGTCGAGGAATCGATCCGCCAGTACGGTAAATACCTGGATCTCAGTTCCACCGTGGTCTTTGGCGGTGTCGGCATGAACCCCCAGATCGACCGCATCAAGCGCGGTGTTGATTTCCTGGTGGCCACGCCCGGCCGTCTGCTGGATCTGCAGCAACAGGGTTTTCTGGATCTTTCCACGGTGGAAGTACTGGTCCTGGACGAAGCTGACCGCATGCTCGACATGGGTTTCATCCATGACGTAAAGAAAATTCTCGCCTTGGTGCCCAAGGAAAAGCAAAGTCTGCTGTTCTCGGCTACCTTCAGCGACGAGATCCGTGACCTGGCAGCCACCCTGCTCAAGAACCCGCAGAGCATCCAGGTGACCCCGAGCAACACCACGGTGCAACGCATTGCCCAGGTCATCCACCCGGTGGGTCGTACCAAGAAGAAGCAAGTGCTGCTGCATATCATCCAGCAGAACAACTGGAGCCAGGTGCTGGTGTTTACGCGCACCAAGTTTGGTGCAAACAACGTCGCGGAATTCCTCACCAAGAATGGCGTGCAAGCCATGGCGCTGCACGGCAACAAGAGCCAAAGCGCACGCACGCAGGCATTGGCGGGCTTCAAGAGCGGGGACATCCGTGCCTTGGTTGCCACTGACATTGCCGCACGCGGCATCGATATCGATGAGTTGCCGCACGTTGTCAATTACGAGATCCCCAACGTCTCGGAAGACTACGTGCACCGCATTGGCCGTACGGGCCGTGCTGGTAACAGTGGCGAAGCCGTCAGCCTGGTCTGCATGGACGAAGAAGGCTTCATGATGGAAATCGAGCGCTTCACCAAGCAGGAAATCCCGGTGCAGGTGCTCGAAGGCTTTGGCCCTGAAGACGGCGAACAGGCAGAACCTATCGCCATGGGCCGGCAAACCATCTGGGGTGGGGCTGGACGGCCGCCAAGCCGTGATGTGATGCAGGCAGCCGCCAAGGCCGCGCGGACCGAAATGATGGACCGCATTCGTACCAACAAGGTCGGCCAAGGTGAACGTGGCGGGCGTGCGGGCGGCGGTGGCGGTGGCGGGCGCAGCGCAGCCGGTGGTGGTGGTGGTGGTGGTGGACGCAGCAATGCACCCCGCAATGCCCCGGGCCAGGGTGGCGCACCCAGGGGTCAGGCTCCAGCACGCAACCGGCCTGCCGGTGGCGGTGGCGGTGGCGGTCATCGTTTTGACGACCAGCCACCACGCGACAACGCCCACCTGGGTACGCACGGTGGGCACAGCATGCCCTCACAGCGCAATTCGGGTGGCTCTTCGCAGCCCGACCCCATGCGCACCAGCGTAGACAGCATGACTGACCGCGGTCGCCGCGGCGGCGGCGGTGGCGCGCGCAGTGGAGGTTATGGCGGCGGCGGTGGCGGTGGCCGCAGCGGTGGTGGTGGTGGTGGTGGTGGCGGAGGGGGTCGCAGTGGCGGCGGCGGCGGATCTCGCGGCTCGTACGGCCGTTGACGGCCTACCCGCACTGTCCACGCACAGTGCGGGGCGCATCTCATGCCAGGCAGTGGTTTGCGATCATTTGCGTCACTTACCATAATTCTTGCCGAAATTCGGTTCTAGCGCTTTACAGATAAGCGCTGGTAGCTATAAATTCGATAGTAATTCAGCGCAGATATTGGTGCGATCAGCCTTTCAATGCGCTGCATGGATGGGCTGGTTTGCCTGCACGGCGGCGTATTCGCTGACATCTGCCACCGCCGCTGGCCGGGTAATATCGCGTCCAGACACGGCCCGGATCCCCCGGGCCTTTAGGGCCTTGACGGCCGATCGCAGCATGACCATGCCCCCTCTTTCCGCATCGACAATGGCACCGAACTCCAAACAAGCGCCCCAAAAGCCGCGCGTCTGGCCTCTGGCATCCCTGCTGACGGCCGTGTTGTTGGCTGCTTGCAGCACGACACCCCTGCCGCCCTGGCCTGCCAGGGCCCCTGCGCCACCGCCGCGCGGCACCGTTGTGGTGCCTGCGCCGCTGGGAGCACCACGGTTCGGGGTTGTGCAGACGGCGCCCAACGCGCAAGCTGTGCCCTTGCAAGTGCCGCTGCAGGCGGGAACACTGCAAGACCTTCCGTACAGTGCCGCGGTCGCTGCACGCTTTCCAGATCCGGTGGTGCGTTACAGCACCCCTGGCTTGGCCGATCAGCGCCGTGCTTTCACCACCAATGCCGAGTTGAACCTCTGGCTTGACCAGATTGCGGACACGCCCTCGCGCAGCGGTACACGGGCGACTGTGCTGCGCCTGGGCCCCTCCCAGCGGGGTGAGCCTATCTCCGCGTTGGTACTCACCCGCGCCCGAGACACCCATCCTGACAGCCTGGCGGCCACCAAGCGCCCTACCGTCATATTGATCGGACAGCAACACGGCGATGAGCCTGCGGGCAGCGAAGCCCTGTTGGTGATTGCCCAGGAACTGGCCCAGGGGCTGCTTGAACCCCTGCTGGAGCAGATCAACGTCGTGATCGTGCCCCGCGCCAACCCCGATGGGGCCGCGACTGGAACCCGCACCACCGCCAACGGTGTGGACATGAATCGCGACCATCTGCTGCTGAACACCCCCGAGGCCCAGGCCCTGGCGGTGCTGACCCGTGACTACCGCCCCATCTTGGTACTCGACGCCCATGAGTTCACCGTGGCAGGCCGCTATCTGCAGAAGTTCAATGCCATCCAGCGCCACGATGTCTTGCTGCAGTACGCCACTACAGCCAACGTTCATGAATTCTTGACCAAAGCCTCGAACGAGTGGTATTACACGCCTATGCTCCAGGCGCTCAAAGACCAAGGACTGAGCACCGAGTGGTACTACACCACTTCCAGCCGCCCCGACGACATGCGCATATCCATGGGCGGTGTGCAGCCTGACACAGGTCGCAACGTCAACGGGCTCAAGAACGCGGTCAGCCTGCTGGTGGAGACCCGTGGCATCGGCATCGGCCGCACCCATATCCAGCGCCGCGTTCATTCGCAAATCAGTGCCATCGGCAGCGCCCTGCGCAGCACCGCTGAACGTGCAGCCCGGCTGGAGCAAGTGCGCTCCTATGTAGTGCGCGACACCATCGCCCAGGCGTGCCGCGACCAGGTGGTCGTGGAAGCCGCCCAGACCCCGGAAAAGCATGCACTGACCATGCTCGACCCGGAGACCGGAAACGACCGTATTCTGGACGTTGACTGGAACTCTTCGCTCAAGCTGCGCACGGTCAAATCGCGGACGCGCCCTTGTGGTTACTGGTTGTCGGCAGATTCCACCGTGGCCGTTGACCGCCTCAAACTACTGGGCGTACAGGTGCTGCGCGTAGCCGAACCCGGCTCGTTGCTGGCCGACACCTACCAGGAAACTACGCGCGAAACGACCGCTCGCCAGGATGTGCGTGGCCCTATCGCGGACAGCGAAGGCATTGTGCGCTCACAGGTCGCGCTGGTGCGTAGTGCCATTGATGTCCCTGCTGGAAGCTTCTACGTGCCCCTGAACCAGACCTTGGCCAATGTGGCGGTGGCAGCACTCGAACCCGACACGCAGAGCAGCTATTTCGCCAATCGCCTGATCGAACGTCTCGAGGACTCCGCACGCATCATGGGTACACCCAGCCTGGTTTTCGAGGAGTTGCAGTAGCCGATAGCAATGGCCGGTGAATGTGCCCGTCTGGCGCTGCCTTCAGCACTTGGCTGCGCAATCACCGCGTTTCGGACAGGTATGATCGCAGCGTTGTCAGCCCGTAGCTCATCCGGATAGAGCACAAACCTTCTAAGTTTGGGGTAACTGGTTCGAGTCCAGTCGGGCTGGCCAAATCAGCGTTTCACACCTTCTCAAAACCCGCATGTTTGTTGACATGGCGGGTTTTTTTGTTGTTTCACATCTTGTTGCCGTCCGGGCGTCAATGGTGCGATGGATGTTTTGGGGAAACGCCAGCGGAGCGCCCCCCCTGTCAGTACGTCATTGATCAGCTCCAGAATACCTTCAGGCGCTCACGAACCTCTGGGGACATGGTCTCACGCCCTGTGACCAAAGCCGAGTCCAGGGCTGAATGGGCGGCGGAGGTTGGCATCTCACGTCCTAAAATTCGTATGGCCTCGGCCGCGATGGCTTGGGCATGGCCTGCGTTTTGCATGAGGTTGGCGATCGCAGCATCGGCGGTGACATGTGCCTCCCGTGGATGCCAGCAGTCGTAGTCGGTCACCATGGCCAGGGTGGCATAGGCCATCTGGGCTTCACGCGCCAGTTTCGCCTCGGGCATATTGGTCATGCCGATCACGCTTGCGCCCATGCTGCGGTACCAATGCGATTCGGCCATGGTGGAAAACTGCGGGCCTTCGATACACACATAGGTACCGCCCCGGTGCAGACGGACCTTGTCGCCCAGTCCTGCATCGGCGACTGAACGGGCCAGTACGACAGAGAGATGGGCGCAGACGGGCTGCGCCAGCGACACATGCGCCACGGCCCCTGCACCGAAAAAGGTGTTCTCTCGGCGTTTGGTTAGGTCGATGAACTGGTCAGGCAAGACCATGTCCAGCGGACGCAGCTCCTCACGCAGGGAGCCTACCGCAGAGAACGAAATCAAATAACGCACACCCAGCTGGCGCATGGCGTGGATATTCGCTCTGTAGGGTACTTCTGAGGGAATCAGGCGATGCCCCCGACCGTGCCGGGCCAGAAAGGCAACCGGCACACTGTGGACCAAACCAGTCACGATCATGTTGGACGGCTTGCCGTAGGGCGTATTCAGATCATGTTCTTGCGCATCCTGCAAGGCGTCCATATGGTAGAGGCCGCTTCCGCCGATGACACCGATCAGGGCATGTTCCATATTCATAACTCCAGATTCTTTGAGACGATGGTATCCCTTGGTCGCATTGAAACGTGCATCCATTACAGCCGGGGGCCGCCAGTGTAAGAACGAAGCTGCGTGGGACGACCAATGGACATCCACCACCTATCGCGGAATCTCAGATGTCGAAAATAACCTCCTGGCCCAGCCCCACCCGTTTATCGTTGCTGAAATGACGGTGTACCTGTCGTATTCGCCTCCACACTGTTTTTCAATCAGGCGCGGCCCGGAATGGCACGGCTGGCTTCACAATGTGGCATCAAGGCAAGCCTTGTCGGCGTCGATTCGGAAGCCTCGGCTTCCTCCCACCTCGGATGCGCCGAAGCCTTTCTCTACTTCAGCGCAAACAAATTTGGTCGCACCCACCCGCCGAGTGGTAGCTGCCCGGATGCTCAAGCGCCATTTCAACCAGTAGACAGGCTCGTCTCCATGAAAAGACTCGTTTTGGTGGGTGGTGGGCATGCCCACCTTTCGGTTCTGGAGGCTCTGGCATCTCAGCGTCCGGACGATGTAGAGGTGACGCTGATCACTCCGTCTCCTCGGCAAAACTACTCCGGCATGCTGCCTGGGTGGATCTCTGGTCACTATGCATTGCCAGCGTGTCAGATCGACCTGCAGCCCCTGGTGACCGCAGCAGGCGGGCAGCTCATCCTGGAGAGCGTGGTGGGCATGGACGCTGCAAGGCATTGCGTCGGACTTGGCGATGGTCGGCATGTGCATTACGACTGGCTGTCCATCGATGTGGGCAGTGAAACCGCAACCTCGTGGCTCGAAGCGCTCGGCAACAAGCTGTTGCCAGTGAAACCCCTGGATTCGTTCTTCACCCGCTGGCCCGAGGGACTGGCCGATGCGCAAACCAAACAGGCATTTCGACTGGTGGTGGTGGGTGCTGGCGCCGCCGGGGTCGAAATTGCATTGGCCGCGCAATTTGCGTTGCAGCGTGCGGGTGTTCAAGCCAGAGTGGACCTGATTGCCTCCGAGAACGGTGTCCTGAAAGGACACAACCCGCGCGTGCAGGAACGTGTGCTCGCCTACGCTCGACGCGCTGGCTTGGCGGTCCATTTTCAGCGGGCCGTCGGGACGGAGGAAGGGGTCCTGCTGGCGGATGGCCAGCTGTTGGCCGCTGATCTGGTGATCGCTGCCACCGGGGCCCGCGCGCCGGTCTGGCTCCAGCTGTCGAAACTGGCGCTTGACCAGGACGGCTACATCCTGGTCGATGGACACCATCGCAGCGTGTCGCACCCGAATGTCTTCGCTGCGGGAGATGTCTGCGCACGGCCGGATGCGCGCCTGTCCCGCTCTGGCGTGCATGCGGTACGTGCGGGCCCTGTGCTCGCCAGAAACCTGCTCGCCGTCCTTGGTAGCGGTCCGCTGCGGGCGTATCTTCCACGACCCAACGCCCTCTATCTCCTGGCGTGCGGGCCTCGCTATGCGATTGCTTCGTGGGGGCCGTGGTCCGCTGAAGGTGGATGGGTCTGGCGCTGGAAAAACTGGATTGATCGGCGCTTCATTCAGCGCTTTGCGCGTTCAACGCCTGGCCCCGTCGGGGCGAAGGTGGAGAAATCTATAGGACCCAATTGACACGACGCCACAATTTACAGCGCCGCAAAAAATGAACTGGGCAAGCGGGACAAACATGACGCCTGAAGAAATGGATGCAGCAAGTGACAAGACCACAGCCGCGCCCGTCGTCATGACGGATCCGGAGCTGCTCAAGTCGCTGCGCGGCCAGATGCTGAAATTTGCCGTACTGCAGTTGGGCGATCACTCGTCGGCAGAAGACGCCGTGCAGGAGGCGTTGATCGGCGCCCTGAAGAACGTTGCCGCTTTCCGCGGAAGCGCCGCGCTGAAAACCTGGGTTTTCGCTATCCTCAAGAACAAAATCGCCGATGCACTGCGGCAAATAAAGCGGCTTGGCGAGGCCAGCGCCCTGATGCAGGAGCGGGAAGAACAGGAAGATATGGATGAACTCTTCAACGCTCGGGGCTTTTGGGAAGCAGACGAACGACCTGCCGCTTGGGGCAATCCGCAAGAGACCTTGCACCAGGCGCAGTTCTGGAAGATTTTTGAAATCTGCCTGGAGGCCCTGCCCGGCCAGCAGGCCCGCGTTTTCATGATGCGGGAATACATTGGACTGGAATCGGATGAGATCTGCTCCACCGTGGGCATCTCGACTTCGAACTTGAACGTCATCATGCACCGGGCCCGGCTGCGTTTGCGTGAATGCCTGGAAAACAGCTGGTACTTCAAGAAGGGGCAACCATGCTGAACTGCAAATCTGCAACACGTCTTGTATCAGAGGCGCAGAAGCGCGCCCTGTCCGTGCGGGAAAGAATGGGGCTGAACGTCCACCTCCTGATGTGCTCTGGCTGCCGCAACTTCAGCCAGCAAATTCCATTACTCCGTCAGGCCATGCGAGGCTTCGCGCAGGGAGACAACGAAAAGGCAGGCAAATGACTGCCGGGCGCAGCGCCACACCTGGCCGCTGACGTGATTCCAGGCAGTCAGCACAGCAGCAGGGCCGTCAGAAAAATGGCCCAATCCGTCTGAAAGGCTGAGTGTAAGAACCCCGTGTTGCACGACTACTAAAAGTGCAACACGCGCAAAAAGCCGCGCTCACCGAAACGTTTGAGGACGACCATGCACGCCACTTTGCCCCTTCTTGAAGCAACGACGTTCCCGGCCTTGCGCCGAGGTACCTTGACCACCCTTCAGGTCAATCTCGGATACCGTTGCAACCAGACCTGCGTGCATTGCCACGTGAACGCAGGGCCTAACCGCACCGAAATGATGGACGACGCCCACCTCGATTTGGTGATCGAGGTGCTGAAGGCCCGTTCCATCCAGGTGCTTGATCTCACCGGCGGGGCGCCGGAGTTGAATGAGGGATTTCGTGAGCTCGTCCGTCGGGCACGGGCGCTGGGCGTGCACGTCATGGACCGCTGCAACCTCACCATCTTGTTCGAGTCGGGGCAGGAAGGGCTCGCGCAGTTCCTGGCAGACCAGAAGGTCGAGGTGGTGGCATCGCTGCCCTGTTATTCGCTGGAGAACGTGGACAAGCAGCGCGGCAAGGGCGTGTTTGACAAGAGCATTGCCGCCTTGCAGCAGCTCAATGCCCTGGGCTACAGCAAGCCGGACTCCGGCCTCAAGCTCAGCTTGGTCTACAACCCGCAAGGCCCCTCTCTGCCGCCCGAGCAGCGGCAACTGCAAGCCGATTACAAGCGCGAACTGATGGTGCACTTCGGCATCGAGTTCGACGAACTCTTCGTCATTACCAACATGCCTATCCAGCGGTTTGGTTCCATGCTGATCTCCAAGGGCCAGTTCAATAGCTATATGCAGCTGCTGCGCGACAACTTCAGCGAGCCCAACCACGCTGCCGTGATGTGCCGCAACCTGATCAGCGTGGACTGGCAAGGCGACCTCTACGATTGTGATTTCAACCAGCAGCTGGGCCTGCCGTTGCCTGCGGGTGGCACCATGCGCATGGCGGCCAAGCCGCACTTGCGTGATCTGCTAACGCAGGACCCCGTGGGCCGTTCGGTGCGCATCGCAGAGCATTGCTACGGCTGCACCGCCGGACAGGGCAGCAGCTGCGGCGGCGCGCTCAAGGCGGAATGACGATGAAAGCCGCCCAACGTCTTGCGCTCGTAGCGCTGGTCATTCTGCTGGCTTGGGCATTTTTCGCGTGGGGAGGGCCCCAGTGGCTGACGCTCGAAGGCCTCAAAACGGGTCTCGATCAATTCGCAGCGTGGAAAAATGCATCGCCCGTCTTGCTCGGGCTGGTGTTCGGCGCGGCGTATGTGCTGGTGACCGCCCTTTCCCTGCCCGGCGCTGTGATCATGACGCTGGCCGCTGGCGCCATCTTCGGCCTTTTTTGGGGCACCGTGATCGCCTCCTTCGCGTCCACCCTGGGCGCGACTCTGGCGTTCTGGAGCGCACGTTACCTGCTGCGCGACTGGGTGCAGGCGCGCTTCGGCGACCGGCTCAAGCCCATCAACGAAGGCATGGCCCGCGATGGTGCCTTCTACCTCTTTACGCTGCGCCTTGTGCCGGTGTTCCCGTTCTTCGTTATCAACCTGCTGATGGGTCTGGTGCCCATCCGTTCGCTCACTTTCTACGGCGTCAGCCAGGTCGGCATGCTGGCCGGTACGCTGGTGTATGTGAACGCGGGCACACAGCTGGCGCAGATCAACAGCCTGGCCGGCATCGTCTCGCCTGGCGTGATGCTGTCTTTCGTGCTGCTGGGCGTGTTCCCACTGGTGGCCAAGGCGGCTCTGGGCTGGCTGCAGCGCCGCCGCGTTTATGCGCGCTGGACACGGCCGCGCAGCTACGACCGCAACCTCATCGTGATTGGCGCCGGTGCAGCCGGGTTGGTGACGGCCTACATCGGGGCCGCCGTGAAGGCCAAGGTCACGCTGGTGGAAGCGCACAAGATGGGCGGCGACTGCCTGAATTACGGCTGTGTACCCAGCAAGGCCCTGATCAAGAGCGCCAAGCTGGCGTCCCAGATGCGCCATGCCGACCACTACGGCCTGTCGGCGACGGTGCCTCAGTTCAGCTTCCGCCAGGTTATGGCGCGGGTACACGCGGTGATTGCAGCGGTCGCGCCGCACGACAGCGTGGAGCGCTACGAATCTTTGGGCGTGGAGGTGCTGCAAGGTTATGGGCGCGTGGTCGATCCCTGGACTGTGGAGATCAAGGCCGCCGACGGCAGCACGCAGCGCCTCACCACCCGCAGCATCGTCATCGCCGCCGGCGCGCGGCCCTTCGTGCCGCCGCTGCCGGGCATCGAGGAGGTGGGCTACGTCACCAGCGATACTTTGTGGGACGCGTTTGCCCAGCTCGATGCATCGCCGGCGCGGCTGCTGGTACTGGGCGGTGGACCGATTGGCTGCGAGCTGGCACAAAGTTTTGCGCGCCTGGGCTCCGCAGTGACGCAAATCGAGATGGCGCCGCACATCATGGCGCGCGAGGATGTGGAAGTGTCCGAACTGGCCCGCCAGTCCCTGACGCGCGACGGTGTCGATGTGCGCACCGGGCACAAGGCGCTGCGCTGCGAGCGCGAAGACCGCGATGGTGTCACGCACAAATACCTGGTGGTTGAGCACGACGGTGTGGAGCAGCGCATCGAATTCGACGCCTTGGTCTGCGCGGTAGGCCGCGCGGCGCGGCTGAAGGGCTATGGGCTGGAAGATCTGGGCATCCCGACCGAGCGCACGGTGGTGACCAACGAGTACCTGGAAACGCTCTACCCCAACATCTACGCCGCGGGCGACGTGGCAGGCCCCTACCAGTTCACCCACACCGCTTCGCACCAGGCCTGGTACGCGGCGGTCAATGCCCTGTTTGGTCATTTCAAGCGCTTCAAGGTCGACTACTCGGTCATTCCTTGGGCTACCTTTATCGACCCCGAAGTGGCGCGCGTCGGCCTGAACGAGCAGGACGCCAAGGAGAAGGGCATCGCCTACGAGCTCACCCGCTATCGTCTGGACGACCTGGACCGCGCCATCGCAGACGGCGCCGCCTACGGCTTCGTCAAGGTGCTGACGGTGCCAGGCAAGGACCGCATCCTGGGCGTGACCCTCGTCGGTGAGCATGCCGGCGACTTGCTGGCGGAATTCGTGCTGGCGATGAAACACGGCCTGGGTTTGAACAAGATCCTCGGCACCATCCACACCTATCCGACGCTGGCTGAAGCCAACAAATCCGTCGCGGGGGAATGGAAGCGCGCGCATGCGCCGCAGCGCCTGCTGGCCTGGCTGCAGCGCTACCATGCCTGGCGGCGCGGCTGAAACACTATGGCAAGCACACCCAAAATCTCCGTCCTACTGGATCTGCCTGCGGGGGCCAGCCGCAGCGCTTTGCGCGCTCCCTGGCCCGCTGCTTCAAGTGTTGTGGAACCATGAAGCTCTCGGTCATCGTCCCTGTGCTGAACGAAGCGACCGGTGTGCCCGAACTGTGTGCCCATTTGATGCCCTACGCGCGCCAAGGCGTGGAAGTCCTTCTGGTCGATGGCGGCAGCGAAGACGGCACGGCCGAGCTGGTTGAATGCCTGGGCTTTCGCCTCATCCGTTCGCCGCGCGGCCGTGCCTTGCAGATGAACAGCGGTGCGGCCACCGCCAGCGGCGATGTGCTGTTGTTTTTGCATGCCGACACGCGCTTGCCTTCCGGCGTGCTTGAGCGCCTGCACAGCCGCGTAGCGAAAGTGCACGATTGGGGGCGCTTTGACGTGCGCATTGAAGGCCGTCCCGCCATGCTCAAGTTGGTGGCCTGGCTGATGAACTGGCGCTCTCGCCTCACGGGTATCGCCACCGGCGACCAGGCCATGTTCATGACCCGTGCAGCCTTTGACGCTGTGGGTGGCTTCCCGTCGCAACCGCTGATGGAAGACATCGAGATGTCCAGCCGCCTGTGCCGCCTGGCGCGCCCGCTCTGCTTGGCCGACCGGGTGGTCACCTCAGGCCGCCGCTGGGAGCAGCATGGGCTGTGGCGCACCATTTTTCTGATGTGGCGTTTGCGCTGGGCCTACTGGCGCGGCGTGCCCGCCAGCCAGCTTGCCAAGGCGTATCGATGAAGCCGACGCGCATTGTCATCATTGCCAAGGCACCGATTGCAGGGTTCTGCAAGACCCGGCTCATCCCGGCCCTGGGCGAGCAAGGTGCCACCGAGCTGGCGCAGCGCATGTTGGTGCGGACGGTGACTTCGGCCCTGGCCGCCGGGCTGGGAACGGTGGAACTCTGCGTGACCCCCGGGCTGCAGACTTTTGACTGGCAGGGACTGGGTTTGCCCGATGGCCTGGTTTGGTCGGAACAGGGCGAGGGGGACCTGGGTGCGCGCATGGGCCGTGCAGCTCAGCGGGTGACGTCAGCAGGTGAGGCCATCTTGCTGATCGGCACCGACTGCCCGGAACTCGATAGCGGCCTGCTGCAGCACGCTGCGACGGCCCTGCAAGACCATGATGCTTCGCTGGTGCCCACCGCCGACGGCGGTTATGCCCTGCTGGGCCTCAAACGCTTTGCCCCAACGCTGTTTGATGCCATGCCCTGGAGCACCGATACCGTGGGCGCCGAGACCCGGCGGCGTGTGGAGCAGTTGGACTGGCGTTTGCACACCCTGCCAACGCTGCACGACATCGATGAGCCCCAGGATCTGCCCTGGCTTCCAGCAGAGCTGCAAGCTGACCTGGCAACTACCTCACAACCGAACCCATGATGCATGTCTCCAACATCAGCCGGTACCGGCCCAGCGTGTTTGTCATGCTGTTCGCATTGACCGCCAGCGTGGCGGCGGCGCCTGTGCGCGTTGGCGATTTTTCAGGGGGCGGCAATGCACTGCCCCCGCCCTGGAAGGTGGTGCAGCTTGACGAGCGGGTGCCCGCCACGCGCTACCGCACGCTGCTGTGGGATGGGCGCGCCGCCGTCGAAGCCCGTGCCACTGCCAGCATGGCACTGCTGGCCCGGCCGCTCACCGTCGACTTGCAGACCACGCCCGTCCTGTGCTGGTTGTGGCGCGTGGACAACGTGCTGCAGCAAGCCGATCTGAGCCGCAAGGCGGGCGACGACTATGCCGCCCGGGTCTATGTGACTTTCACCTTGCCGCCGGAGTCGATGAGCGCGGGCTTGTGCTTCAAGCTGGCCCTGGGGCGCAGCCTGTATGGGGAGCTGGTGCCAGATGCGGCTGTCAACTATGTCTGGGACAACCGGCACACGGTCGGCACTCGTGCTTTCAATGCTTATACCGACCGCGCCGCCATGGTGGTGCAGCGCTCGGGCAAGGCGCAGGTGGGCCGCTGGGTCAGCGAGCGGGTCAACGTGCTCGCCGACGCCACGCAAGCCTTTGGCAAGCTGCCCTTCAAGGCCAGCTTGCTGGCCGTGGCGTCCGACACCGACAACACGGGCGAGCAGGCGCTGGCCGGCTTTGCGGAGCTGCATTTTGTGGGGGCCGAAGAGCCATGCCAATTCGCAGAGGCGCACGCGCCATGAACCACCGTTCTACAGGTTTAGAAACCTGATATCGATAGCACCCAAAGGGCGTCGTCATGACCCAGGCGTTGTTTTCCTGGGACTGGGCCGCTTGCCGTTGTTGATTTTTGTGGGCACGCCCAGCATGGGCGCATACCTGCAGGTCAGATGGTTTGCGTGGGGCGCTCAGACCCCAGTGCGGTGCCCAGCAGCTCTTCGATCTTGAGCTTGAGCTGGCGCGATTTCTCGTCCTTGGGGAACTGGATGCCTACGCCTTGTGTGCGGTTGCCGCCTGCCCGTGCGGGCGTGACCCAGGCCACACGGCCAGCTACGGGGTAGCGCTGGGGGTCGTCGGGCAGGGTCAGAAGTACATAAACGTCGTCGCCCAGGCGGTATTCGCGCGGCGTGGGTACAAAGATACCGCCCTCAACGAAAAAAGGAATGTAAGCCGCATGCAAGGCCCCTTTTTCCTTGATGGCCAGTTGCATGACGCTGGGACGGGGCGCGGTGGGAGGGCTGCTCATGGTGTTGCGGGCGGGATACGTTGGGGAGAGTGTAGGACGTTTCTCGCCTGAGCGACAAGCGCTTCCAGCACCAGCCCGGTGTTGAAGGGGTGCTCCGCTGTGCGGGCGGACTGCATCAGTGCACGCGACCAGCGCGTGAGCGGTGCCAATGCTGGCGGCGGCGGCAGATCGGCCACTGCAAAGTAGCGTGGCGCCGCGCCCGTGCGCAGGGCCAGCAGGTCATGGCAAAGTTTTTGCAGCGCATCGATGGCTTGTGCAGGGGTCCATTGGGCCAGTGCGCTGACCTGGCCGCGCAGCATGGCCTGGGGAAACTGCGCCCAGACCTCCGGCCCCTGGCCAGACCGGGCCAACGCCAGGGCGTCATCGGGGCGCCCACCTGTTGCACGCAAAAAGGCCGTGGCGGCATCGGGAGCAACGCCCTGCCCGGTCATCCATGCCAACATCTCGGACGGGCTAGGCCAGACCATGGTGTGGCCCAGGCATCGGCTGCGGATGGTGGGCAGCAACTGATGCGCGGCTTCGCTGGCAAGCACAAAGCGCACATCGCCTGGCGGTTCTTCCAGTGTTTTGAGCAGCGCATTGGCCGTGACGTTGTTCATCTGCTCGGCGGGATAAACAAGTACCGCCTTGCCCCGACCGCGAGCGCTGGTGCGCTGGGAAAACTCGACCGCATTGCGCATGGCCTCGACACGGATTTCCCGGCTGGGCTTGCGCGACTTGTCGTCAATTTCGGCCTGTGCTTTTTCAGGCAGGGGCCAGCCCAGGGCCAGCATGTCCACTTCAGGCATCAGCATGCACAGATCGGCATGCGCATGCACGTCGATGGCGTGGCAGCTAGCGCACTGGCCGCAGGCGCCCTGGGGCGATGGCGCCTCGCACAGCCAGGCGCGTACCAGCTCCAGGCCCAGCGTGTATTGCCCCAGGCCCGAGGGGCCCTGTAAAAGCCAGGCGTGGCCGCGCTGCGCCAGCAAGGTGGTGCGCTGGGCGGCGACCCAGGGGGCGATGGACGAAGTACTCACGACGGGGCTCCGGACTGTGCGGCCGTGGTGGGCAGCAAACCTTTTCGCACCAGCACTTGCTGCAATTGCTGCCATACTTGGTGCCGCTCCTGTGCTGCGTCGAGCCGAACAAAGCGTTCTGGCGCCTCGGCGGCGCGTAGGGAGTAGCCCTGGGCCACGCGCTCGAAAAAAGCAAGGTCCTGGGCCTCGAAACGGTCCGGTGCCCGCGCCTGCGAGAGGCGCTGGGCTGCAATGGCGGGGTTTAGCTCAAACCAGAACGTGAGATCGGGTTCTCGCATCAAATCGGGCTCCAAGGCAACACCTGTCTGCGCAATATGCTCCAAAAATGAGAGCGTTTCAAGAGAGAATCCACGCCCTGCCCCTTGGTAGGCAAAAGTGGCATCGGTAAAACGATCGCACAGCACCACTGCTCCGCGCGTCAAGGCAGGTTCGATGACGGTGCACAAGTGGTCGCGCCTTCCGGCAAAGACCAGCAGGGCTTCTGTCAAGGCATCCATGCTGTCATTCAGCAGCAGGTTGCGCAGTTTTTCTGCCAGCGGCGTGCCACCGGGCTCGCGGGTCGTGACCACCGTGCGGCCCTGGGCCCGAAAAGCGTTGGCCAGTGTCTCGATGTGCGAGGACTTTCCCGCACCATCGATGCCTTCAAAGCTGATAAACAAACCAGAGAGGCTCATGCGGCGGGCTTTCGGATCATTGGGACTGGCCGCGTTGAAAACGGTTGACGGCGCGATTGTGCTCGTCCAGCGAGGCGCTGAAATGGCTGGAACCATCGCCCCGCGCCACAAAATACAGGGCGCGTGTGCGTTCGGGTTGCACCGCGGCCAGCAGCGATGCCTTGCCAGGCATGGCGATGGGCGTGGGCGGCAGGCCCGCACGGGTGTAAGTGTTCCAGGGCGTATCGGTCTGCAGGTCTTTGCGGCGCAGGTTGCCGTCAAATTTATCTCCCAGGCCGTAAATGACGGTCGGGTCGGTTTGCAGCAACATGCCGTTGCGCAACCGGTTGCTGAACACTCCGGCAATCTGCGCCCGGTCGGCCGCACGCCCTGTTTCCTTTTCGACGATGCTGGCCAGGATCAGCGCTTCGTCGGCCGTCTTCAGCGGGGTATCGCTGGCCCGCTGCGCCCAGGCCGCTTCGAGACGCCGGTCCATGGCATGCAGAGCACGCCGCAGAACCGCCAACTCGCTCGATCCCTTGGCGTAGGTGTAGGTGTCGGGGAAGAAACGGCCCTCAGGGTGCACACCCGGACGCCCCAGGAGCTCCATCAGGTCGGCATCCGTGAGGGTGGCAGTGTCGTGCTTGAGAGCCTCTTCGCGTGCCAGTGCGGCGCGCACCTGGCGAAAGGTCCATCCCTCCAGCAAGGTCAGGCTGCGCAGGGATTCCTCGCCCCGCACCAGCTTGTCGAGCAGGGTCAGTGGCGTGGTGCCTGGGGGGATCTCATAGTTGCCGGCCTTGATCTCACGCACCTTGCCAGACAGGCGAAACCAGGCAAACAGAATGCGGGAATCAACCCGGACACCGGCCTGCTCGATGTCCCGTGCAATGGCGCGCGGGGGCGTTCCGGGCTCG